>JGI24158J21664_10002094_pt1 | contig 23754 bp, 18 predicted proteins | sample Ectturendosymbi3_FD_21664 | JGI IMG/M metagenome (IMG submission 21664) | reverse complement strand
ACTATTGTTGTACAATCACATTCGACAATGGAAAATCTAGAGCAGTGTGTTTCAACCTTTTTGCTGCAACGGAACCTTCCGCAAATTTTGTGCTGTTCTGGAACCCTCTGGCGTAGGCTTCCGTAACACAAAGGGAGCACGAAGTCAAAGCAATTGATAAACAGGGTTTTCAATGCGATTCATAGTGGCAAGGATACTGTGATGTTGCTGCAACCGCATAAAACTGTGGTTGAGAATTTCGTCCCATGCAATTTCGGTCTGTTTCGGCGGAACATCTGGCATCCACCCGCGGAACCTTGAGGTTTCGCGAAACCGCGATTGAAAAACACTGATCTAGAGGAATAATCGAGAAGCCAGAGGGTTCGGCCGGGTGGACTGGTCAGTTAACCATTGCACCTTGAAAAAAATACGTCGAGTTAGCGGAAGAGGGAAACGGAAATATGTCGCTGCTGGAAAATTGATGAGAACTAAACAGCATATCTTCCGGCTTGCGCAAAGAAAGTTCAAATTGAATGATTCCTGAAGTAGACTTTGCAAACCTAAACGACGCAACGCTCTTATTGTTTAACTCACCGGTGTTCACCACGTAGCTGCTGCAGCACTGCCCTACATTTGCGGGCTGCTCCGAAGAACACGCTTCACTGCGGCCTGAAGTCACGGTTTTGAAATTTCGCAGTCACCTGGACAGTCTATGACGTCACAAGCGCGCCGGCCGGTGGTTAGAAAGGTCGATGTGACGTTTAACACGGGGTGCGTTCGCACGCCTTCGCGATTTGCGATGAGACCTTTAAAGCATTGCCTTTAATGCGACCTTCATGCGCGCGTAACTGCGCAGTACTTCCAGGGCATTTGCGCAGTGAAATCTCATTCTCGCGCAATTGCAACATTCCAAATTCAATATCGTATAATATCGCACAGCCCTTTTAACGCTTCACCGGTTGTGTGTCTACATGGTTGTGCAATTGCATGCGTCAGCAGGTGAAAATCAAATCAAAACATACAAGCGATTGTCGCAGTTACCATGACTACATCACCAGTCACAAGGTCGTTATAGCTAACCGACTTTTACAACAGCTGGACGTTTTTTCTTGAAATTCCTTCATGCCAAAGCATTTTATTACCGGCAGAAGAGGACTTGCTGTAGCTCGGCAAAGGACGTCCCTTTGCACTCATTCGCATCATAAGCACACTCTTCCCAATGCATTGTGTTCATCAACAGATGTTATTACGCTGGCCTGATGTTATCCTACTTCTATTTGACAAATGCCAAGAATCACACACATTTTTACAACGAGACACTTAATAGCAGCCGTATCTTGGTTATCAGCCAAATCTCTTCACACACTTTGTGACTCCGCCCGCAACCTGTTTATACTTAGTTGGCGAAAACAAAACAGCCCACGCAAGCAAAATGCTTCGTATCGTATGCATGCGTTGGTTGAGCGTGTTGCAACCTCTCAGTTAGCGTTGTGTTCATTGTGCGATTCACCACGAAGGGGATGTGCGCGAAGAATAACATCCATATGTACGTGGCGCGAACAAGCAATAATAGAGTGATCACGGCATGTGATCTCTATTGTTGCTTGCTGCCACAGTGTGAAGCTTTGCGCACTTGCCGGGCTTTCCGATCGCAATAAGCGGAATAAACGGAGGAGAGCTCTTAAACAAAACGCGAGGGTTGCCAGATTTTGATCAACTAACTTCTGTTTAAGAAGTTGCCTACAGTTTGGATTCAATTTCTCGACCCGATCGATTTTCCTGCATATTCATGAAATACAGCAAATTCATCCGCCGACGACGTGAATCGCGAACGCACCATCCAAAACACTCCACCATCGTGACCAGTGGAAGCAAAAATGTCTTTCACAACAACAGGGCACTTGCGATAGATCGCTTGCTTTTCTTTTACCGCATCAAAAAGCGAAAAAAGAATCCCAGCAGCGTCGAATTTTCTCGAACAAGTTTTTCAGACCAGGCGCGTCTGCACTGGCAGCGATCGATTGAGAAGTCACAGACGTATTTACATCAAGAATCACGGCACGTCGTGTTCCACGGTCTTCTGCACGTTGTTGTGAAAAACGCTTCTTTGACCGCTAGGTTATCCAACCAAGGTGTTCAAAGGCGTTTCGACGGACAGAAACGGTCTCTCAAATTTTTCAAACGATCTCTCACAACAGAGCACAACCTCACTTCATTGCATAACCACCCCCAAAATACACTGAAACCTCGCTTTGTGACCATCTCGGTATTTAGATGAAATAGTTGTGGTCTCTCACAACATTTTAACGGTCACCAAGGTTAAAACTTAAAAAAACTGTATAAAACGTCAACTATGCTCAAACGCTCACCACACCAAGCATGGTGTGCTGTTTGCTAATAGCATGATGACGTCCTGGATACGCAATAAACGCTGCGTCGGAACTCCAGGAACAGAAGCAGGGTTTTGTTTGATGATGGTTTTGTTTGAGAACACAATGATAAGTCGTTTTTGTATTGCGTACCTTCAAACCGTTTAAACGGTCAATCGCACTGCGCCGGTTTCGAGAAAGTATCTGTTTGCTCATAAGGCGGGTGCTGTCTGTGGCCTTTCAAACAAGACGCCATGGAAAATGCGGCTGTCATAAGGTCAATGGTGGGAAGAAATCGCGTTTGTTTGACCGCTATCCTTTGCCAAGAAGGCGGGGTCGATCTCTCGGTGTAAAAGTTAAGTTGGCAGTTAGTGAGTCTGAGAAGGTGCGCACAAATGTCGCAGATGGTATTTACGGTGTCGATGACGAACTTCGGCCTCATCAGTAGCAATCGCTATAGCGATCGCGCCGCTCAGAACTACGCTTTCAGGTGTTTGGAGCCTTCGGCGCTTTGGATCTTACAGCGCATCGTATACATCGTCAATGTTTTTTATGGCGTTTGGAGGGACCGAAACAAAAATAATATCACTATCTTCGTGAGGGCCGCACACTGAATGACTTGCTTAAGCTACTGAGAGCATTTTAATACCAGCTGCAATGATAACCACTGTGTGGTATACTTTTAAGCACTCCAAGGTACGATGCCATCGGCAAGATTAGTGCCAACGGAACAACAAGGGTGTAGTGATAAATGAGTTTAGTGCATACGAACACACGAGTGGAAATCAGAAAACTAGAAATCACTTTTGCACCGAGGTGTCAATGGACACGTGGAAATCTACCAGTGCGTGGTACATGCCAAACAGGCACTGAAGAACACTGCATCGGAAACGTTGAATTTAAGAATATCAAAACAAAGACAGGCAGGCAGTCTTTGTATTTTACATACACAATGACGAAAAACTTACTGGGCCACACAAAACCGTGCGGCTCGGATGTTTAACATAGCTGCACTAAAATCTTGCTTTACGACCTTCAGTTCAAGTATTTGCGGTCTCTCAAAATTGTCTTAACGGTCGCCAAGGTCAAACCTTTAAAAAACCTTGTTCATCGCTAAATTTGCCATGAAATAAGAACTTTTACCTCCGTTTTTTTGTTGCCTTGAGGGCGGTACAAAAGTCGGCGAGACTCTCACGGAAGTTAACTTTCGTGAAATAATAAACGTTTATTGCCGCTTTAGCTTTCGTCTGCATTCACAAGCAAGTTGAGCATACCGTATACTACCGCTTCCATCGTTTACCTTGGCATACTTGTCCATGAACGACTCAAAGTGGGAGCGTTCCTCGCTGGTCAGCGGCAGGATGATGTTTACCTGGGCGGATTCCGTAACATAAGGCATCGGAATGATTTCCACCTGTGCAGTGTGCAATCGTCACATCCATGAAAACGACAGAAGCACGAGACAAGATGTGAGGCTACCACTGCTTTTCACTGCAACGGTGAAGCAAATGCTTTGTAGCACGCTTTCCCTACATGTGCTGTCGCTTGGGACGTGCCACGCGGTGGGTACAGTCATAAGCCAAGTATTTTTCTCCCGTAATGCGTGGAGATAAATAAGCACAAATGCGCAGCGTGGCAGCAAACACTTAACTCTGATGGCGATGCAGAGAGCAAACATACCGATTAAATGGTCTGGAAAACCGCCGTAAAAAGTCCATCTGCGTTAGTTGTTTTTTTCGTCAAATCCGAGTTTTGCCACTGCTTATTGCACACAAAACTTGAAAAATTGTTCAACAAATGACTTCTCTCAAATTAGTTCTGCAGACGAAGGTGTAAAGCGCACGTGTAACTGATCAGGATTATGGCAGTTGATTTTCACACAAGGCCACTTCAGCTGATTTTCCATGTTTGATGGAAAAGCTTCATTCAATGTTCTTTCGATCGTTTCAGTTTCAAAAGAAAATACTCAACGACATGATAAGGCCTGTGTTGTTTCGGTAAACAGACGTGAAGCGGGCCAACGCACACACTTGGTGCTTGCAAACAATCACCGCCCATTGCTGTCTGTCTTAATTTGTGCTTCTGCCTTGAAACTATGTGTCCTTGCAACGGATGTGAAGAGGTCTGGTGATTCCAGGGGCAACTGCTTGACTGCAAGTAAGTATCAGATAGGTCCACCAAAAAGATACCACTTGTGCGGCATGGTAGGAGATAAGATTGTCTATTATTTCCATTATTAACAACAGTACCTGAAATTGTACAACCATGCAGTAGAGGTCTCGGTTTTTGTTCATTGTACTATCCGCTTTGTTTTGATTATGGCGTTTATAGTGAAAAAATAATCAATTTACGAATTATAAAAACAATGCATTCAATACTTTTCAGCTATATGTCACTGCAACCTGCAGAATTCAATATCCCTTGCGAAATTTCACACACCCTAGTTTAAGAGAGTCGAGAAATACTTTGAAGACTACCAGTTGCAGGTTAACAATAGCCCTGTAGGAATTGGCCAGCCTACAAAGGGGGAAGAGAAATGGGGTGTGAGGCTTTAAGATAACGATGGCAGTGCTTCCACTCTCTCTCGGGTCGTTTACTTAGATTTACATGCCCCCCTTGGGCAAGTTCCCATCAGATCCATGCAGCATGTGCTAGCAGCCTTACAATACGAAGATGTAGACGTAATCTCTTTAATTTGTACTTTTTGGATGCCCCCTGCATTGGATTCCCGGGGACATCGACCCGCACCCCTCTCTCTGCACGCCCGTGGTCTTTCACTTGCTTGCTCTGACAATCTAAGGCAGGCAGGATTACCGCATAAACTAATCTAATAACATCACCTGTGCGCAATATAAACTGTCTTACTTGGCTAAGGGGACGGAGCAGGTTGACCCGGTGACTTATTTCGATTTGTTCATTTTCTTTCTCGACCAGGACGTTCAACTCGAGGTCCAGAATGTATTCCATTCCGCGCTGAGGATCAAAGCGACGATAGCCGTTCACCAGTCGTTTCTTTTCGATCATCAAACCCTGCATAGAACGTATGGTGCTGCAGTCGCTTCAACAAAGCTTAGTTGGCGCTTCTTCGCCAGCAAATTGAGCATCAGTACCGCGTTTAAATATTTGAACAAGTGCCTCCCACTACACTGGATCTATCCAGAAAGAATAGCAGCCTGGAAAAAGTCGAACGATGACCGCAGACAGGAGTAAAACAGTGCGAACGCTAATTTGCATATAACAAGACATGAAGCGATTTGAAAAGCACCTGCTGTTTGTGCGCATCACACGACCACCCTGTATACTGTACTCAACAAACAAACCCTTACTGATTTGGCGTAAAAAAAGCAGTCACAGCCCGAATTTCAATCCATTTTCCAGAAACAAGCTCTTGAATCGAAACTAGTATCACCGGGAGGTCAGGTATCGCAAACTGCCTGCTGCAACAGCTGAGTCATTTCCCCGGTCAGTAGGGCGGATGCGTAAAGTCCGCGGTCGTCGTGCAGGGGCCCGAACCTCAACTTGTTGGGGACGCTTACGGGTGCCAGTGGTCCCCGGCTCTTCGCCGGAGAAAACAGAGGAAGTATGCAATATGCTTTTGCGATCAGAGTAAATGTTGCGCTAATCTATGCGCGAGCTTTTTCGATTCTAGCAGTTTTGCGTATGGGTGATTAATACTTTTGTGTATGCAACCATTTTGCTCGCTTCGATTGGGTTTTAATATCTCATTACCCTATAACTGCGATTTAGCGGGGGTGCTTCCTTGTTCTCTTGTCGCCATATAACCGCGAGTGCGGGGGTGCAATGACCGATTGATCTATCAGTGTGTTGCTCTTGAGTGCACATGGTGCGCGAAACGTTTTGTTTGTGTATTTGTTGCGCTGTGGGTGGGACGCACTATAGATCAGGGACAAGCGTCCCGTAGTACAATATCTGCTACTGCCTGTTCGACAAGCGTTGGGATTAGCGACCCCTGTGGCAACTTCGGTTGGGTCGAAACCCTGTTGGGGTCGGCATCCCCAATAAGTAGATTTACAATCACTACAAGTAAAAATGAAAAAGTATACGCCAAGGCAGCGTCCCAGGCGTCTGATTGTCTGAAAGGGGGGGAAGGGGGATCTATGATTCCGTGCCCATTCTTGCAGGACTGCAGCAGTAAGTTGCAAATTTTTGCCTGTTATTTTCTCGATTGTCGATCCCATTGTTACTGACAGCCAACAGCGCTGCCGATTTTGGTTTAGCCACTTTTAATACCAGATTTTATGGCACAGAACTAGGGATGTGCATTATGGAACATTTAGAGGTTCTGGAATATTCCGGAATCTTTATTTCGTATCCAGAGTATCGAATCCTATTCTGAAATAACTTGCAAGGAGCAAAATGAGCTCATCGCGCAGGGGTTTAGAACGCCGATCAGCGATGACACGACCTGTTAATTAGCTAGTTACGTCACTACACAGTGCCGTGAGCTTGTTGGGTATTTCTTTCTCTTACTCAGGAGCGCAAAGAGTGCCACTACAAAATTTGGTGCGACTGCAAACTTATTGCAACCATCTGTTTTGCCGACTTCCGCAATTTTTCACGTTTATGTAATTCAAATTTGTTTCGAATCTAAATATTCGAAAACACTTATTCTCGGATTGAATTCCAGTACATGCATCCCTACGCACAACGAGTTAGGACCGCCAGCGGTATGTACCACAAACACATTCAAAGCGTGGATAGCTGCTTGTCGCAACTTTCAGTCTGCCACTGAAGAACGGAAGTTCCTCGTGTAAGATCCACCGATGTGTGTCTTTACTACTGCTGAGAGGCTGGCCCCTTCGCGCACATACCTGTTTGAACCGTGACGCGACAGTTTATCGAACGACAATTTATCGAACGACAGTTTATTGAACAACAGTTTATTGAACAACAAATCATCCAACCGACAGTTTATCGAACGACAGTTCAACGAAACGAGATGTTCTTAACAAGCAAAAAGTATGCGAAAACAGTTAATCTCCTTTGCGTAGGTAAAATGTTTTTGTAAAATATCAAGCTTAAGGAGGGGGGTTTTAGACCCCCCTTTGCGTACACCCTTGTTTGTCACTGACATACATAAAATCTTTCAAAGCCACTTCCGTTAGCCTTCTCACTTAAAATGAATTCCATTTCTGAACTATGTTACAATCCCTCACAATTGCTTACTTCACTGCTGTTTAGACCTATGCTTATGGTTATTACTCCAACTAACTATACCAGTCGATACTAAAGAAAGATAAAAACGGACTTTGCACTTGGACAAAATTAAGTAGAGAGTGATGACTGCAGCTATACATTACAGCGTGATGATCACGCCGTAGTAATGTCTTGCAACAGTTAAATTAGATAAGTCGGTTCGATGAACTGTCGTTCGATAAATCGTCGGTTCGATGAATTGTCGTAGTACCGTTTGAACGACCCTTCAGAAAGCCCCCACGTGATTAACGTGATTGTAACAGGCGCCATTTGAGAAAGCCGATGTGGTGCACATTTTCCAATGCAATCTTCAGCTTTCCAAAGCGGTGGCTTGGAAAATGTGATCACTATGTTTGAATGTTTTGCCGGGCATCGAGGTTGTTGGGTTTCAATGCAAATGAGCGATGTCGTGCAGGGGCCTTTTTGGTGTGACGTTTTGTGTATTGTTGTGTGGCGTGCGTGACGACCGGATCAATTTTTTAAGACCGCTATGCTTTCAGTAGTCTTAACTTTACAGCGGCTATTTTATGCGCAGTTTTCATTCAAATCGAAACCAACAAAAATTTCGATGCTGCCTTATTTGTTTTTTATAGTTTTGAAACTACTATCGCCAATTGTGAACTGCAACAACCTTGAAAAATGTTAAACCAGTGTTTGTTTTAAGCTAAAGCGGGCCGCAACCCGCAACCACGTACGAAAAGTCAAGTCAGAATTTTTTGTGGCTCAACAAAGTCATTTTGGCACCGAAGTCAAATTCCTGAAGTGGTGTTAAATTGTTGGTCGACGGTATAGCACTGTTGTCATTTACTTGTCGCCAATGTTCCCTCTGACGCGCGCAACTGTGCAGTACCACTAGATCATTTATTTGCGCAGTGAAATCTCAGTCTCGCACGCTTGCAACATTCCAAAATTAATATCGTATATATATCGCATGGCTCTTTTACCGCTTGAAATGCTTCACTAGTCGCGTGTCTACATGGTTGCGTAATTGCATGGTCACTGAAGCAAACATTTGCTCAGCGTAAAAAAATCCTAGAGGACACTGCTTGTCACCGTTCGTTAGACTAAAGACGTTTCCGAATCACGTCATAAGTGTAGCAGAGTGGGCGGTTGTTCACGACACAAGGGAGGTGTTTGAAGTCGGTGCAGTCGATTTTGCGCCGAGGCCCGGTCACGGCGTTGCAAGCCACCGTAAACTCCACACACCGCTGCAGCAGCAATAATAGCTCAATTATTCAGAAATCGAATCGATGGTTCAGACATCACATCGATGGTTCAGACATCAAATTCTTTGAATAGTCATCAACCGCGACCGCGCGCCACAATGAAGACTCAGGGGCAGAAAATAAGAAGTCAATAACTGAAAAACTTCATAGGTTATTGCAGCTTGTTTATCTCACACAACATCCCAAGCGTAAGCTTTTCAAGTCGACCCAATTTTCGACTGCGTTATTGGACCCAATTCCACGGGCAACCAGGTATAGCCCTGCTCAGGGTTTCGACATACCTTCGGGTTGTACTTTTCGTTTAGTCGGTCCAACGCTGTCTGGAGTATGTTCTGCACGTCCAGCTTGTCTACGCCCGATAACTCGCACTTTGGTATTTCGCCTGGCGAAAAAAGGTTTGAGCTTTTGCCCTACAAGCGAAAGCAATATCAAAGTCACGAACAGGTACGCAAATTTACCAGGAGGCAACTTCAGCGAAGTTATCTGGCGCTCAACAATCTACTATGCGCGTCATTGGCCATAAAAACCTGACGACACCTTGTTAACTTTGGCGTTTATTGGAGTCCCGGACAGATGAAGTGGTGAAACTCGTTTCGGCCACGCCGGTCTAACCTGGGCAAGTCAACGTATATTCCTCAGTGAAATAGTCCCACACGATGATATCCCAGCGATTGGTCGGTTTGAATGGAGGCTCGATTCCAATTGGCCAGGAGAGTTCTCGCTCGCCCTCGGGTAGTTTCGGTGCAAGTTGACGAATTTCTTCCTGCAACAAACGTGAAAAAACGTTTCACAGCAAAGATGCCACTTTCTTACCGAAACAAAATTCACGAAGGTGTTCACTGGCGCAGTTAGCTCGGCGAACGGCCAATCAGAAACGAATTTTTAGATATTGTAAGGCATTAACCGCAGAACCGTCGCCAAAAAGTTTTCAATAGGGGGGCTTTGCGGTTCTTCGGGTGGGCTTGACTTATAACATTAACCAAAACTCCACTGATTTATAGTGTTTCACGTTTCAATTTTGGGGGCTTGGAGTTTGTTTGGGGGGGCTAAGCCCACCAAAGCCCCCCCTGGCGATGGGACTAATTAACCGACAGTGACAGTTGCTATCAATGAAAAGGTGGTTATAGCCAGGGTAGTATTACACAATGCTGATTGCTTTATACGCTCCCATATTTTCGCAGATTTGCGCTCAGCAAGTGACATGAGTGTAGGATTCGTTTAAGTAAGATCGATTTTAACAGGGTTCACATTCTCGCCGAAGCTTTGGGCACCGTGTGGAATATTGCGCAATTTACGAAACAGCAAACCAGCGAAGACGCGACCGGCTGAGCATTCCACACGCGCTGAAAAGAAATCCACAAATGACCACAGGGTACATGGCGATGGACAGCTTCTTTTGATTTGAAAAAAAGATAATCATTCTGGCTTTCCACATAGCTGCCATTATACGCTGGAATGCGAGAGTATTGAGAAACAACCGTAAGCAATGCCTGCTTTGAAGGCTAACAGGCAGCAGTAAACGAGCGCTTCAAAATGTACCAAGAAAGGGTTACCACCGAATCTCGTGGCAAACTGGCGTTGTTTGGCAAGCACTCATGCACTGCGTAACCATGGACAATATTTGCCGACAGACATTCTACACTGATTGGTGATCACATTGCTGACTACCTCAAACGAGCGTAAACACCGTCAGCAACTTGGGGCTTGTAGTTGCGGTTGGAGCGATCTTTCACAAGGTGTGTTTTGAGCAAATCTGATGCGTGCGATCTTTGAGGGACTCCGCTACGCACAACATTTGTAAATCGCGCTTTGGCAAACAGGCATCCGTAAGACCCGACTGCGAGCCAACGAAGAAAAACAGGATGCACACAGCAAGCAACATCAAGAGACGAAGCACCAATCAAATCGAAGGTTACGCTGGGTCACATGAATGTGCAGCTTTTGATTTGAACGAAGACTTGGCAACAATTACTAGCTTTCAGAATTTCCGCCGTACGCAGATTTCTGCAAACCTACCTGTATATCTTCGATTTCGCGGTACGCTTTGTCGATTTCGATTTGCGAAAAGCGTTTGTGCAACAGAAACATCATCTCTGGTGTCTCCACTCCGCTGACAGTGACCGCATGTTTGAACTCGACGCTGTTTTCCACTTCAGGATTGAAATTTCCTTGAGTGCTTTCGAGGTCGAAGGTATTGTAGAACACTCCCTGAAACAAAGTATTTTCGTTACTCTTTTTGAAATCATGTTTACTTAAGGGCGGCGATCGGCAGGCCGGAGCCTGAATATACACCTCGTCGCGTCATGTCGAGCGAACCAATTCACGACGAACAGTTAACGAAAGATTGCAAACAAATGACATACAACAGAAGATTGCAAGCACGAATTGACGGGTTGGTAAACTGCAAGCATACAATAAAATTATACGAGGAAAAAATGTGAATGGTGAATTAATTACAGAATACTTTTTTTTGCCCTTAAAATTGCTACACTGATTTGTCAATGCTTCCGGGGTGTTGAGTAAACAGCGCTACAATAAATTCAATACAGCAGCATGTAAGGGGGGCAGAATAGTGTAAAATAAGCAAGTGTTCCATTGCAATTAACAAGAATCGGCTCTTTTTATGAAGAAAAGCGATCGCTTCAAGTTCAACTCCAACACATAAGCGTTACCAGCGATGATTGAGAGATACTCACCGCACCAACAAATGAAGACAGCCGGTGAGATAACGAAGCAGTTCCCCCCATACCTAGTGCGCTTGAGTGAAACAAATTTTAACGGAATCTTACTTTCGTTACTAAGATGTCCACTACTGAGCTTTTCCCTAAAGACAAGGGATCAGCTTCGACCCGGTCACGAATCTACACACTAAAAACCAGCAACGCGACTCGCGTCGAGTTCAGACCTCGAGTCGTGTTCTGATACTCGCGCTTGGCGTCGAGTTCAGATGTGGAAGAGAATGCCATCTAGAGCTTCACAACAGGCTTCCATGATACATCGTGCATGACTGTTTCAACCCATGCGTCGTAAACCGTGAAAATTAACGAGGAATAAATTCGTGCTTTGCACTTTAATCGAGCAGAATGGATTAAACTGTTATGAGTTCTGAAGCTCAACTCCCCGTATTTCAGCGGTTTCACAGTCATAAACGTCAGAAGTTTGTTTCTAATGAAATCGACTGTTTCTCAGAGAGTGACAGCGAAATTGCGTTGTGAAATGATAGAACCACTGATCAATCTCCATCCGTTGGTGCGAGACTAGGTTTGCATTGAGGAATTAACCAAACGCAAGACAGCAATAATCACGAAACTCCTCAACAGAAACTTTACCTGTATGCCAGTCTCTATGAAGGGTATGATAAAGGCACTTCGTGACGTCTTTCTTAAAATTTAGGCAATTGAAAGTTACGCGTTGTTCGCTTAACACCGAACTGATAGACCGTGACCGACAGCTGTGGCAAAGGACCCGGTAAACCACGGTAACGTAACAGCAGCTGTCATCGCCAATAGCAGCGAGCCATACACGGCTATTCGGCCAAAGCCACGAGACAATAAAAAAATTTCCAGGATGTTGGCAGAATATGTCATCGTTTGAGATGCATACGCCTGAGCAGCAGCAACTCCAGGCGTATGAAATTCGGGATTATTCGCAAAAACTAGATTGAGGAATTCAAATACGTATGGATTTTAATATGCGTACCGCCGATGCCGCACCGCACTTCAAGCCACTTTCTGGAGCTTCGTACAATAGCTTCCCGAACTTTCTCGACTATCTCAACCAATACTGGTGGCCGACCAGACCTTTTGGTCCCACACGAAAGACCTTTTGGTCCCACTCCTTTTCAAATTTTGTTTATCCGTCGTTTTTTATGTCGTTTCCAAATCTGCGCTGCATCTGGTCCTTTTTTATGAACTCTCTTATAAAAGCATGCAGCACAGTCTTGTTCGACTTTATTCCACCATGCTCTAACTTAAACGCCTGTTCTAATAAAGTGAATGCCGTTTCCATACATGAGAAGATAAACGCCGCAGAAACGTAAACCAGAATTTTGAATTGTCCCTAAACATGCTGTCAAAACTAGAGATAATTTGGAAAAATAGGTGAATGGATTAATGGATTGCATAACGATAAAAACTTTTTGTAATTCAATCCCTATAAAAATTTCGCAGATGGAACGTGGCTGATAAAAATTGCAAAAGGAAAACAACAAAAATTCTTAAACAGTCCACCTGGTACGTGAATTGCAAATCAAGAGATACGAGTTATCAACGCTCGACAACTTCTTGCAGCATTCACCGTTTTTTTTTGTAGCAGTTATAATTCACTCAGAAAACGAGGTCAGCATGCGACCGTTTTCGACGATCTCAGTTTACATTTCTGGCGCAATTCACGGCCTATTATCCAAGTTTTGACTTTCTTGGCTACGCTTCAAAACGTTTGAAACAAATAAAAATTGAGGAGGCAGGACCTAAATCACGAAGGTCTACCCGTGCGAGTGTACGTTCTTTCCTGGGAAATACGATTAGTGCGATCTACACGATAGTCTTGATTAAGTTCAGCAAAACTGAAAACGAAAATGCGTGTTACTGGGCTGCGAGTTTATAGCAGTGGTTCTTAACTTCCCCAACACCGGGGACCCCTATACCTAACGAGATACACCTTAATTCCATCAACACGCCGGTCAAGATACAGCACACTTGTAATGAGAGCGTTTGAGCTGGAACTCAAACTTCAGGCTCCTGCTTCGGCTCCACCATCTAAAAGTTTTAGGATCCGGCTCCAGCTCCAATCATCCAAAATTGCATGGGTTCCCGCTCCACAGTCCTGCTTTTAATCCCGCCAACGCGCTATCTCACTCTAACAGGTTTTTTCCATTGAACAATTTAGACAAGCGCGGTCCAACAACTTTTAACGTACCGACCATCGTGCAAAAACGGGACAACTTGCGGGAAACTTCCCATAAAATGGTGCATGAAATGATGAAACAACAGATTCACAAGATTTAAAACTAAAAAAGGAGGGTAAGTGAGTGCGCCACTGGAATTATTACACAATAGCAAATAGCAAATTTATTACAAATCTCTATTTCGGCGACATGCCTGTGGTCGAGGCTCCTCTAACACTATCCTTCCTTTATTAGTGCAGTGTTAGCTGTAACAAACCGAGATAAGCGTCCAGTGTTTCTTCTGTCATTCGATTGCTGTTTTTAAATTTGACTTGCTTCATCTTAGAAAACGTACTCTCACACACGTCTGTGTTTCCAAACATTGGGTACATTTTTAGTTCAAAATCTTTCAATTTGGGAAATCTATCTTTGCTGAGAAATTTTCAGAAGCTCTCCACGGTATAGTCTCACGCCGTTAATATTGTACAACTTTACTGAAAGATGATACGTTTGTTCTAATTAAAATGACCTCCTGTAACATGCACACAACACTGAAATCCATAAGTAGAAAGCTGGCGGGCCTTAAAACCTCTGCCCGCGGGCCTGTAGTTGGACCACATTTATTTAGATTATCTCCTCTTGCAGCGGGATCCACTGGGGTTCGGAAAATTTAGCGTTGCAAGTCTGCTGCGTTGATGGTAAAAGCGAGGACGAACACAACAGACAGTCATTCTAGACACCAATGAGAGATAGACGGCTTTCGCATGATTTATTTTTCTGTAGCGGACGACGATGCCAGATGACTGAAAGAAAGTGGCTTTCGCTCCACTCTCAAGTTTCAGACGTTTGGTTAGAATAGCACGTAAGGTTTCGGTGCGAACCGCAAGTTGGATATCGTTGAAAATTGCTCAATCGGTCGCGACTGTCCCATTCGTCAGGCGAGCAGACGGTGTCGACAGCCTCATTTACAGTTGAAAAACCAGTGCCGCGAAAAACTTGCGACATAACTGCTTTTGCTTTATGCGATATGGTAGTTATTCTAGTGCAGTGGTTTTCCCCCTGGGGATCGCGCTCACCAGAGGGGTCGTGAACGATTTTTGGAGGGTCGCGGGTAGATATTTTACGTACACATCTGTAGTGTTAGGTGGGGGCTTGCTTTATTTTTTCGGTCACAGACTTAATTTTTTTTTCAAATGACCGAAAAAAAATTAGTCAATTCGGTCATAATGTCTGAAAACATAGGCCAGTGAATACTGTTACGGCGAGTTTTAATGCTGTTAGGGGACAAATGACCCAAATGTCTCAGCGAAAAATAAAACCCAACCTGGGGGCCGTTGGGTCATAGTGGGTTTCTGTAATGGGTCGCGGTACAAAAAAGATGTTCTAGTATGAACAACAGCCATCACAGATTGCTACGAGACAAAAACGGACAAAAAAACTCATCTTTTTAAATGCCAAGAAGTGAGACGACAAGCAGTAAACCAATTGTTTCCTCACCTCTTCCTCGTTCGTGCATTCGACAGCAGCCTTGCTGACTCGTTTGATGCACCTTCCCAACCATTTATCTGCTGCAAGGTAACCGCCGCCTTCACTGACTCCTTGCATGCACTTCTCAAGCTCCGGCGCCAGGTCGATCAGGAGGAGACGTGATATGATGAAACCGCTGTCAATCTTAAGAAAAAATCGCGCGGACTAAAGCTTCTGGCCAGTTTTCTTGAAAACAAAAATGTTGGACACGCTACACACCCAACACACCTTAGGAATGTAGGGTGCAAGGAAGGCTTTCATCAAGGATAAATACGTATGTGAATAATACTATTCACCATTACACTGCGATCCTGTATCCGGAAAAATCAGCTCACGCCGTTATATATTGTGTATGACTTGTTTCGTACCAGTAAACCTTTTCTGGAGTGGTTTCAGCAAAATTTTTAACGGCTTTAAAAACAAAATTATAGGCATCACAACACAACGATAGAGCAAGAGTTACTGTGGCCGGCGAAGATATTTACTCATTGGCAACTTGGCTTGGGCGGTCTCCAGTTTCAACCTCGTTGACACCGACGAGTAGTTCAAAAATACACTACGAGCTGTGACTGACATTGGCAGGCGCATATTTGACAGCTGGGGAAGTGCTTTCGGGAAAGTCAGCGATTTTCGTTAAAACCACCGGCGGAACGCCGCTAAAATAGTGCTAATCTGCGGGGTAATAAAAGCAAGATAGCAAACAATCGTAAAAAGCTTGGTTTGTGTATCTAGAGCACAAGCAAATTCTGGATCGACGCTGTATGCCACATAAACGGCCGTAAACCATATGTTTTGAGGACAAAATGATTCCTTTGTCCGGTTTGTTGCCTGACCCCAGCACGAAGCCACAAGCGCAAATGGGCACTTCTTCGTACCGTTCGACAAAGATATCTTGGGTCGGGAACTAATTTTTCATGCTTGGCTCGATGGTTGCTGAACGAAACCTTTTTTATGTTTTTGGCCCAATCGGAATCGGCAGCGTCTAATGTTACAAGACGTTGGGGACCAGGTCCGCAACCCTGCTAGGGCAAACCTTTTCGCTTCAACCGGTTGAACTCCTTTGGGAACAAAGTACAGAGTAGAACAGCCAGAAGAAGCAAATTTGTATCGTTTCATTACTTTTCTTCACTATCTAGTATACTAGAGATAGACCGATATATCGGGCCTTTGAGTTTCACCGATACATTGGTATCGGCCAAACGGGCGGAATTTATCGGCCTCAGTTGGTGTTGACAAAACGCTGTTATATTCCTCACGCATCCAGACAACTACCGCAAGAAAGCACAACGACGCAAGTCAAGACTTATCTTGCAGCAATGCTAGCAGGTGCATTTTCATAAACAAGCAGACAAGATGAACCATGAAGCACGCGTCGGCCATCGCAGACGAAACAAAAGCATCATCATTAATCAGATTAATCAAAAATCACAGCAAAATATTGAAATTGCCGCAATTTGAAAAAATTTAGCTCATAAATCCTGATTTTAATTTTTTGAAAAACAGGTAAGGCATAGAATAGATTATATTTTTGATAATGAAGCAGAAAACAAGATTTGAAAATATCGGTTGTCGGTATCGGCCCATGAATGGCAGATATATCGTATCAGCCCCAAAGAAGTCATACCGGTCGATCTCTACTAACTACCAATCAATCGCTACTCATTTTTTGTTGGAATAGTCAGATAAAAGATCGTTTGGAAGAACATGCCGGGATATTATACAGTATGTATACATGAGAGAAATCTATGCGTCGATACATCAACAACACAAGAAGTTCACGGCCTAATATGCCAGAGGAGAGCATTTATGTGGGTGATACCCAACAACACTGTAACAACAGGACCATAAAAGTCAAAAACGATAGCAAAAAAACAGAAAAACTTGCAATCATTGAAGAAATATCGCTTCGCCAATCCAAAGAAACGCACTAACGTTGCAGTAAGTGACGCTACCAGCGAGACTGTCAGCAAAGGAAAGCGGCTTGCCCATGTAGAGTCTTCTATTTATACTAATGTGATCCACAATGTCAACAATACGATCAGCTTCTGAATACGAGCGATCTGTGGTGATGTAATACCAGTCATAAGTGTCTCTGAAAAAAAAGGCTCAAATTAGCATAGCAATAGCGAAACTAGCGGTTCGCACCGGAGCAACGGACTGGACTTGAATTGGGCTGCATCCGGACCAGGGCCGTCGAGCCGGAACTCAAATTTCGGGCTCCGGCTCCACGCATCTGAATTTTTTGGCTCAGGCTCCTGAACGATTTGGTTCATTAAAAACTAAAAACCATTGAATTATTTGTAAAACTCGCTTGTCCCACAAACTACTATTTGTGTTGAACGGGAACCCAAATATTGGGCACCGGATTGGATACGGACTGTGAATCGTTTCTAAAATTTAGGATCAGAATCGGATTTGGACTGAATTAATGGAAAAGAAATGCGGTATTTTTGTTGTGAAAACCCTATTTCAAGCGTGGCCAAACCTTCTGTCTGTATGAACCGCAAATCATAAAACCCAAGTTACACAGAGCCGCAACATAAAAATCTAACACGAATTTATTTTCTATCTACGCTTCTGTGACATCACAATACTTTTTGGAACGACTTGCAAAAGTAATACTGTACGGCACGCTTGCTAACACAGTACCATTTTACAATATTTCAACACTTTGGAATGAAAATAACAAAGAACAACTATATAATATTTTGGAAAGCTCAAACAGCCGCAGTTTGGTCACCCCTGGCCCATTTTCTGTTAATTTTTTGGACTTTATTTGGAATTGGACTTCACATTTTTTAAGTTTTTGGACTACGTTTGGACTTGGACTGAGTTTTGAAAATTCAGGACTGGATCTAGCTAGATCGTAAAATATGACAGTCCGCTTATCTCTGGTTTCCACTAGATCTACAGCCAGTGTCACAACGTGAGGGGGTTTGTCTCATAGGCGGCGAGTACGGGAATGCGACGCGCGCCCGCAATTCTGGGTTGGAGTGCGGCACTCCCGCTAGTGTTTCATTTTTTGATTGAGCAGTTCTTTATCAAATAGTACAAAGACATTTTTATGAAATGAAGTGTGAAACGTTTTCGGATAGATACGGAATAAAAAAACGCAACGCAGCTTGAAATCAGTTATAAGTTGTGCTGCAGAGAAAAGCACATTTCCGCTGTATATTACTTTTACAAATACAGTACGATGTAAACGAGGAACAGTTCCACAGGAAAATCCATCCATGTTTGACAAGCAATGTTTGCGACAGTCTCACTCCAATCGCTGTTTTGTAACTGATTTGCGGAATACCGAGCGTCAACTAATTTATTTCCGAGTGTAACGTGTTTGTTGCGCATGTATTTCGCATTGCTCGGCTGTACTACCTGTGAGGCAAAACATTCCTTTGGTTCACTTCGTCACATCAAAATATCTCTGATCGACCTTGACCGAAACTAGGTTGAATTCGTGTTGTTTACTAAATACTGATGAATGTTTGGATCGATAGGGCCTAAGTTTGCATAAATACTTTCAGATAATTGAGTTTTCAAATTTTCATGATTCCAGTTCAAGCTGTGGTGAACGTGTTCTAAAAGTTTTGAAAAAATTATGAGTGATCGGGATATTTCAACCGATAAATTTAAGGAAGTTTTGACGTCATATTCTGTGACGTCATGGACTTCGCACGCCCATTGAAATTTCAAACTCGGTCCCTACGCTCGTAACGTAATTCCAGATGAGTGCTATGCCTATGTCACAAACTTTCGGACTACGGATAAGTCTAATGGACGCGCACGATACTTACACAGTTGGCTCACCAGACCAAAGCGGCTACTTGCGATTGTTGTTGAAAGTATAACTGTTACTTTATCCATAGATAATATGCTGCGCAATTTTATTAAATTTCATGTAACTCAAGGCTAACTATAAAAATTATTTGACGTTCCATCCGCTTACTTAAATTTTGTGTGAAGGTACGTCAAGGTGTGATAGAGAATTTTGACGGGACTGGACACGGGATGCAAAATCAACGTAATGCCCTCAGCTGCAGGCGGCTTCTGCTCCGCGCCTGGTGACACACCGTCGAAGAAAATGACTTTTTGCATGTGGTGGGAGAAAGTCTTGTTCATCGCCATACCTGCGCATGGAAACATCATAGCATGCTCGAAAAACACGTAGACAAAGTCACTTCATGCATTTGTTTCACTAACTGGGACAACGTAGAGCAACTGAACAGGACTTAACTGGCAAACTTTGACCACTGCCTCTATTCAGATGACAAAGTTCTTTCAAACCAAATCAAATATCTGCCATCTCTGACAACCAAAGTTAACAGCAAGCTCTTCTAGGATGGAACAGGATGAATGATGAGTGCAAATTTGCATTCTGCTTACTTTCATGCAACGCAACAAATTTAATAGTTTGGGCCATGCATAAGCATTAAAAATTACGTAGCCAAAAACGCACAAACAAGGAATAAAACTGCACAAGTGTACCGTTGGATTTAACTGTACGGGTTTCTATCTTTGGATTTAACTATATACCCTCATTAAATTTTTTTCAGGCACAGACTAATCAAGTACACTTGCACAAGCAATCAAAGCATCTGCACATCAATAAAATGAACGTGTACACTGTACGTTTTCTCAACACTGGTACTACTCAACACTTGTTAGTTTGATCTGCAATAACAGAAAAGCTTTAATAGCTCAGACAGTAAACACACATTAACCTCACCAAGCGTTGAAAATGTTGAGGCAGATGTCAACACAGCACAAACAAGCTTTTCCCTAATTCCCAGTTCGGTACTGATGTATCGCGGTCTGACTATTTTCTTTTTATTGACTTCAGCTTTAGGCTTCAGTTCTGGATCTGTGATAATCCTCGGTTCAAAATCTTCCAACGTGTCGTATACTTGGGGAGCATAATCTCTGTCTTTTCGCTGCAGAAAACAGATACATGTGAAAAATTACAAGGCAATAATGAAAACTAACAATGCATTTTAAACCAGCTCATAACAAAGACTATATATTATGAACTTTATGAAAATACAGAGTGTCTAAATGTAAAACTTATGTTTTGCCCTGTACTATATTCTCCATTCAACACACAGTAGCTCCAACATGATGGCTACTCCCCAGTCCCCAGACTGCTGTTCATAGTTTTGAATTTCTTCACCTGAAGTTCAGAGACTGTCTGATTTTATACATGACAAAATACACCCAAACCAGTTCAGGGTCTGAGATCAAACAGTTTATCAGGAAGATCTCAAACCAGATGTGCCAAAAAGTTATTGAAAACTCTGCAGTCAGACTCAATGCTTGCACACATTTGCACACATTAAGATGGACATTAAGACACCCCAACATTTCATCCACTATTGAGATTGACGCTGGGGGCAAAAAGTGAAAAATCATGAAACCAGAGTCTGTGAAGACAGAGTAAAGATGCTCATGTGATTTTTTCAGGAAAACTCCCCTAGATATGCAGTCCCTGAAAAAAAGCATTATAAAGTGCAATATAATGTGAAGATTTAATAATGATGTATAAAAGTGTACATTTTTTGACACCCTGGAATTTGCAAATTATACAATTCACAGTTTTGTATTCAATCACCTTATAACAATTATGGTGGATCACTATTTCATGACACATCAAAAATAAAACATATGCTTTTGCATGAAAAGCTCCATATACCATGAAAAATCTAAGGCAGACAAAAATATTTCAATAGCATACTGCCAGTGCTGCAGTTCTCTATCTAATTAATATGCAAATATCCCATGAACATGTCCAACTTAAACTAACCCAGCAAGTAACCTGCCTTAAAACCACTTGATATCAATAAGCTTGAGGCAGTGATCCCAATACAAAAAAATGACTTGATTGTTCTGTACAGTCAGTGGCACCCTTTTCACATTGTTCAACTATTTCAAGTTTCTATTATTGGTGATGAATCATAATAAATTTTGCTGAAGGGCCAAAACTATGCATAATAGTTTACGTACTGGTTCACAAAACAAAACAAGCCACAAGATACATCCCATTAACTGGACTGCATTTGTTTTATGAATTTACTTTTGCAGACACAAAGTGAGAAGTATCTCAGCACAAGAACATTCCTAACTCACCAACATCTTACACTAGATATCTTGACAGTAGCTGAAATAGCTTTAAAAAAAATACTTAAGAGATATGGTAACACTGATATGACATACATATCGTATGGCTTCTTCCTTGCTCATAATTTCAAAATCTTCATTCCTTACATTCTTTTCATCAGACGAGAACTTGACATCCTGCCATACATATGATCATGATTAATGTAAAGGATACCAGCATAAATCACCTTGTGAATTAATTAGGGTGTCGTTTTGATGTTACAAATATCAACAGTGGAACCAAGAAATGAATCCACAGTTTTCTTGCAGATATATACTCAAAGATTGTGATGCAAGCATACCTTCACTGCATTAGCAAAAGTCAACAAATGACTAATAGCACAGCATATGAATAATATCTCTCCAAAGTTTGTGTAAAACTTTTACTCTGAAGGCACTGTTACAAAAAAGGAAAAGGAAATTTCACCAAATTATGATATCAACAGTCCAACAAGATTGACAAAAAACTACATAGCCATAACAGTAGTGTATTAATGATTCTGTTTGCTACAGCTAAAGCATCATTTACTTTCCTCAACCAATGTTATGAAGTCAAAAAAATTACTTCATTAGAAATGAGAATCTTTGTCAAAAGATTAGAGTCAGTACATGTTAGAGTCCAGGGTTGCTGGAACCTGCACTGCCCTGTGTGCAGATATGGGGTGGGCGCAGGATGAGAAATTCTTTGTGTGGGAAACTGAATGTTGAGCCAAAGCACATGAACTTAATTTGCTCAAAAATCGCAAAACAAGTGGATGTACTGATGTACTATAAGTTGTTTGCCAACACTGCACTTAGGACAGTAGGCCTACAGCAATAATTACATTATGATGTAACAATCCATTGTTACAAACCATTAGCTCAGAATCTTGCCAAGTGTCAGGCAAGTGACCATTTTCCAATGCTACCGTCGCACTTGGTGAGGAATAATTCAGTCTAGCAGATCTTTTGAATGGATAAGACAATGCTTAACGCACAGCTGGTCACAACCTGACACAACACAACTTTTTACCATCTCAAAGTTGACTGCAGAGGATCAAATATGTGGAAAAGTTTTGGTTTGGTTGCCAATGATAATAATGAGCAGCTTGGTTTTGCTGCTTGTTAGACTTGTCTTCAGCTGTTACAAGTTTTAGTAGTTTTCAGACAGGTGCAGGTTTGGGAAAGAAAAAGTGCAGGGTGGGATGGGCGCAGGTTAGGATGGTGTGTAGGGCGGGTACAGGTTAGAGGTGTGTGTGTGTGGGGGGCGAGAGCAGGCAAGATTTTTCAAAATCCTGCAGATGTGAGGGGGGCTCAAATGTTGCAGGTGGAGAACCGGACCAGAAAAAAATTTAACCTGCACAGGATTCTAGCACATGTGCAGACTAGACACGTTGTGATATTTTAAATAAATACTACCAAAATAGCTACATTGTGTATTCATAGTTCTACATTTAAATCATCACAATCACAATGTACATCTAAAATCATGAACATCATCACACTTTTTTTGTAAATAAAGCTAAAATCCATAGGTCCATACAAACGTTACTGCTTTAAAAACCTTAAATATTCAAAACAAACCAAGTCACCTAATGGAATAGCAAAAGTGGCATATTAGTTGATGTTTGTCTTAAGAGCTGCTATACACTAAGACAGGTGCAGTTTCAAACCAGGTACTTTTATACTCATGAAGAACAACTTTCCTATAGCAAGATTTCTATATGTAACGCCTGCATTTTTACTAATAGGTTCACGATAAGTGATCAAGGACAGTCAACATTGTTCTACCAAACAGGGGCGCATCTAGCCTGGAAAAAGGGGGTCTGTTGCAGAATGGCAGCTGTTGATCTTAAAACCACATTTTCTCTTACGACTAGAAATCGACTGATGAATTTTACAATTTTGCCAAATTTCAGAAACCCAAGTTGCTACTTCGTCTCTGATTAATTAACGCAAATTCTCTGTACTCTTCCTTAGGATGCACAGCCCTCCGATTGCATTAAGTTGTGCGCAAATGCGCAGTACTCATACCACTCCACAATTGTCCCCATAAACCGCTCTATGACGTAACATTCGCTTATAGGTTTTTGCGTGCGCGGTAAGCAGATGATTGCCTGTGAACAAATCAGGGCAACTACCGTATTTTTCGGACCATAAGGTGCACTTAAAATCCTGTAATTTTCTCAAAAATCGAAAGTGTGCCTTATAATGCAGTGCGCCTAATGTATAAACCTGGTTGTGCTTTCTCATCTAGAATCAGTTTTATGCGGTAAACGGTACCATTTATTTAATCGCTAGTTACGATTTTTTGCAAGCAGACGTAATAAATAAACCAATAACAATTGCAATGAGCAGCACACGAGAGTAGCTAACACATACCACAGATAGTATAACTCGGCGAGGCTCCTGACTACGTTGG
>JGI24158J21664_10002092_pt1 | contig 23760 bp, 14 predicted proteins | sample Ectturendosymbi3_FD_21664 | JGI IMG/M metagenome (IMG submission 21664) | reverse complement strand
ATTTAATGGAAAAGAATTGCGTCGTTTTTTGTCAACACGCTATATTTTGTTAATTTTTTGGACTTGGACTTTGCAATTTTTAAACTTCTTGGACTATGTTTATGCTTGGCCTTGAGTTTTAAATAGTGTTTCCAATTCGGGGCAAAATTTCAAAACCCGGGTTTAGGGTAGCTGAGATAAGAAACCCGGGAAAACCAGGGTTTTGGAATGAAAGTGACTTTGCGCGTGAAAAACTCAATGTCATTTTGAAACCGCTACTGTTGGTCAATGCGCAGTTTATCAGCGAATATTAAGTTAAGCACAGTTTATAATGTTTACAACACCGACGCATGACAATTTAAAAGCACACCAGGGTTTTTAAGTTGTTTTAGGGACCCGATTCGGGTCCCTAGAATCAGAGAAATCGGGTCCCTACAGGTCCATACCGGGTACCTAAAATTTTCCTTAAAAAAAACCCTGAGCATACAATTGTCATTCAGTCTGTTTCTGAGTTTTGCGACAAATAGTCCCATGGCTTAAAAAGGCCACTCTGGTTCCAATGATGTGGCCTTGATTGTAATTAAGGCATGGTACAGTTTTTCAAGGTTATTTGGCCTCTTCTTTGTAGCCTCAAAAAGACGCATTTCCTTTTTCACACTTTGTGATCGGATCTCTTCCTGTGCCGGAATAGTTTTTGTGCTTTAAATTTCAAATAGTTGATCTTACCTTCGGTGCTTGAACAACCTCATTTTCTACAATAGAACACAAACTTGTTGAGCCTTTGCTGTGGCTCGAAACGTCTGATTTTCTTTGATTACTAGCGTCTTGAAACTGAATGTCTATGTATGTATGAAGATCTAGTTAAATTATCTTCTAAAGAAAAAGCACTTACTTCGTAAGAAGTTATTGCAAACCGAAAAGGAACAAATCGCTTCTGCAAAGAATTACAGCTTGTAAATGAACTAACTGGTAACTACGGATTAAAGAACTACCTCACGTGGTATATACAGAATTTAAGGTTAGCGAAAAGACTACAGTTACTGAAAAGCAAACCGTTGCTATGACGTCAGCATTGTATTTATCAAACAAAGAGATACGTGAATGCACGCAGTAGTGACCACACGCTCAGACATTTTCATGTGCAAAATAACGGCATTACCCGTCTAAATAGGTCAGTTGAACGAAATTATAAACTGACCAACAACGAAGGTCTGGTGGTCAGCGAGCAAAACCCGCGAACTCGTGCCTCGTGATTATAGTTGAAAGTTGAAACGTACTAATTTGGCCGTTACATGCGCCAATCTGCAGTGTTATGAGATTTGCTAACATTTGTATGCAACAGCAATTCCGGCTTATTCAAAATATCCTGGTTTATTGGTTGAAAAAAAACCGGGTTTCGAGTTGTCGGAAATTGCCAAAAACACGGGTATCGATTTCGGGAAAACCCGGGTTGGAAACACTAGTTTTAAATATGTAGGACTGGATCTGGATCGTAAAATATGACAGTCCGCTCGTCTCTGATGTACTGTGAACTTCTATGTGCTCCGGGTAGAAAATGCTACAGGCTGTGCGACGGGCAAGCAGAGATGAGCGGTCTGTCATATTTTCCGATCCAGATCCAGTCCTGAATTTTTTAAAACTCAGTCTAAGTCCAACCTTAGTCCAAAAAGTTTAAGAAATTTAAAATCCAAGTCCAAAAAAAGTCCAAGAAATGAACAAAATACAACTTTCATTGACAAAAGCTACGTAATTCTTTTCCATTAACTCAGTCCAAATCCGGTCCAAATCCTAAATTCATGAACCATTTTACAGTCCGGATCCAAAATCAACAAAATTCGTCATAGTCCGGATTCAGTCCAAGCCAAGTCCAGTTTAACGCCCATCTCTGCGGGCAANCCATTTACATAAACANGCTGGGGTTGACCAACCTACCTGCAGGTCCTGTTCATACTCTCCTCTTCGGCCGCTTTCGATTTCGACACGGGTGACGCGACGTTGTGACGTATGAAATACATGAACATGCTGTCCATGGCGCCGCACAGTTCCTTGATTCTGAGATTGTTCAAGTAGCTGACGTAGTGCTGCAGAAGAAACAAAAGTAGGTGGTGAGGTTGCGAAGGCGCCGAACGCCGCCTTGACTTTTGGCTTTGCCAGATTTGCGCCCTTCCAGCCAGAACCGCCGCCAGAAAGTTTTTCAATAGGGGGGGCTTTGCACTTGCGAGGGGAGTGACATTCTAAAAATTGACAAAAACTCCACTGATATGTAGTGTTTCATGTTTCAACTTGGGGGGGTTGGAGCTTTGTGCGGTGGGGCTAAGCCCACTAAAGCCCCCGCAGAATTTTTGAATTTTTAATGAAACTTACAGATCTTTAAAACTATCAAGGTAGTCCCCGTTTTTATGTCGCAAAGTATATATATTTAACAATATACACATATAATGATATTTGAAAATAATATTCACTGATATATGTACAAATATTTGGAAATAAATAATGTATAAATCTATTTTTTCCTCCAATTGCTAACCTTAAACGTACCCTCAAGGTACATGCAGGCCCGTAGCCACAGGGGGCAATCGGTTGCAGTTACCTCCAAAATTTTGTTGTGCGCAGAAAAATTTGTTTTAAACATATAATAAAAACAAAAATCTTGCCCCCTGAAATATATGTAATTTGGCCCCAAAACCTTAAAACCCGACTACGGGCCAGGGTACATGAACCCCAAGGTTGGGAACTCTTGGTCTATTGTTTCCTTAAAACGACCGTTTTCCTTGATGAGACTATATCGCGTTTTGAACGATCCTCAACGCGTGAAACGGGGCGATTTAATCGGCAAACAGCGTTTTCCGGACTCCGCACCTACCGCCTGCGTCAACTCCGGATTGTTTATCAGCAGCTGCCGGATCTTCTGCTGGAGGACGCACGGGGGGAGGGCGTCCGACTCTTTCAGGCCGAGCAGCGCCACTTGCTGCGAGAAGAAATACTCGGCTTGACGCTGAGTGAAGTACTCGCACGACTCGGCTCCGTCTGGCCTGCAAACGAGTTGGCGGAGCGTGTGAACGAACACGTCGTACAAAAAAAATGCACGCGATCAGCCTGGAATGGATAAAATGCGCAATATGCTTTTATGCCAACCGCTTAACTCAATGTGAATACTCTGTACAAGAGTTATTCTTTTTAAAAGTTATCTTGAGTAGTTGCCACCGGGCTGTAGAAACACATCTACTCCCGTATTCACCAGCAAGTGCGCTAACAAAAAGCCTGCCAAGCGCGTTAAGTATCAAAGTAAATATCGCTTGAGGAGAATACAAATCGATCACAGACTTTGATGCTGCAGTAAAACTCCGCGCACTGCGTCTCAAAATGTCTTTGTGCCGTTCGCGCTTGGTTGGTACCTACGTCGTTCATGCGTTGGTGATGTTTACGTCGTTCGTGCGTTGGTGATGTTTGCGCATAATTCGATACCCGCTCACAAAACCGCTCACTTTTCTTCAGGCTTCAAGTCCGACGGCTTCAGGTCGACATCGACGCTTTCCCTGCTACTTTTGCTATCCATCTCGCTCTGGCTCTCCAGCTCCATGTCATCCATCGTGACCGTGTTCCTGTCGTCGGGATTGCTAGAGTCGCTGTTCGCGTCGTCTTTGTCGCTTGGCTTTACTTGCTGGTGAAAACATGAACGTCGGAATAGAGGAGGCAGCAGTGATGTAAAGCGCATTTCGTTGCTTTTATACCAGAACCATCTCGAATGGCGCCGACATAATATAAATTCTTACATTTATGCCTGCGTAGAATATTAAATCTACAGTGTATTTTATCTGAAGCTGCCAAAGATATTCAAAACAATTTACGGGGTTTGATATTATGGGCACCAGAATGTCACCAACAACAAAATATTGTTGGCCGTGTAAGCTGAATGTTTATTCAGCGTGACGAACACCAAGCCTCATTTTCAACTTGCAACGAGCAGTAACTCTCAAAGCAGCTTCCATCGAAGCTTGCATCTTTTGAAAGTTACCCTTTCAGAGCAAAGAATCAGGCATTGCCTGTTGTTTTCAGAATGTATTTTTCGTCTATTGAACAGGCAGCTCTTTGACCATTACAATCTCGCGATGTTTTTTTCCCATCGATCCAAGCGGTTCCCGTTTGATCCCAGCAAGTACCAAAGTGAGATTAATACTCCGTATGACGAAGGAAAAAGTGTGTTGCAGAAATATTGTATGGTGTTTGCCGACGGGATGTTTGATAATTATCATCTCGAGTTTCGCCGAAATTTTGACAAAAAAAGGAACGAGCACCACTATGCGTTCTAGCAACAAGCATCACTTTGCGTTCTACGAACCACTCGCCTTTTTCGCGTGCACTGCTATACGACAACAATAGTGGATCCCATGAACAGCATTACCTGCTTTAGCGGTACGTGCGGGGAGCAGTACTTCACAAAGCTTTCAAACAATGGCTGGATCTCGCAAAAAGCCAATCGTTCGTAATAAACCAGCATTCGACGACAAAATTGACCTGGAGAAAATTTTCCAAGTGATACATCACACACAGATTAAGCTTTGGATAAAAAGACGACGTAGAACTTGGGCCGCAAACTGTGCCATGATACTGTCACAAAACCAACATCACGTTTTTAAGATACAACGTGGATGCAGGTATTATCAATATAAAGCATCCTGAGGACTTCAGCAACATAGAAAAGTGGTAGTATGTCTAACAGAATGGCTAAACAGAACTTAACGGATGTTTGCAGAGCAGAATGCTACCAAGTTCATTGGCAAGTGCACATAACTTGTATACAATATCTAAGCATGAGTTTTGCTATTACAAGTCAGTGACAACCTAGTACATACAGCAGATGCCTTGATATAGACATCATGGCAATTCTCTTGTAAGTGACTGTCATTGAAAAGCTCTGTTGACTACTTGTTGCCTTTGCGTCACAATATCCAGTGCTTGAGCAGCTGTAAACAACTTCACAACTCGTCAGATAATCTTTTGTGAATGGTCCCTCGAGTTTATAAGCCTTAGTTCAGAAAGTTGCCAAGTCAGCCAGGTATTACAAAATGAAGTAGAGTACTTCTGATACACAACATTATGCATAGGCGATTACAGAAAAAAATTATGCAAACTGTCACGTCAGTAACATACAAACCTAAAAGCCCTCTTTTGTGTAAGACAGTGATCTTCTCTTCAAACACATTAAAGCCAACGTTTGAAATGAAGTTCTCGATTCCTTCAAAGCTTCCATAGTTGCATATTGCCGTGACCATGTCAATGAAAGCACTGCATAAAACCTTAGAGCACATGCCAACAGTTCTGACAATGTCCTAAAAAACAAAAAGTGGTTATACAACATGGCAAAATAATTAATCAAATCCATAGCGAAAACTAAAGAAAAAAATTAAATTACGTCACAGAAACAGGTTTTGACTGCATCAAACTTACTTTAAATGGGAAAAAGTGCATATATATACAGTAGCCTACAACATTCACATTTAGATTTGTAAGAAGGTCAATAGGAAGTTCTTAAGGCATCAACTGTATAAAATCACATTCTATAGTGTTTGGTTTGAGTGAAACAATATCTATATTAGAGAAATATGTGTTTGGAAAGAGACATGAAAAGCTTTTCAGAAATTAAAGTACTAGGAACCACACGCCACTTATAAATTTACACACAAAGATGAGTGATGTGGTTACAACATTTTTTGAGACAGACAGTGTTAAACCTTTGCAAGCTAACATTGCAAAGTCAAGATAGTTGCAAGCCGTGTGAAATGAGGTACTTCCCTTTTGATGATTACAATTTAGTATTACACCAAACTAATAGAAATGTTAGCATCAATACAACAAATGTAAAATCTGTATTAAGAAAATGTACAAGGTTTTTAGTAAAACCTAAGAATGTCTTATAAAAATCACTAAAGCAAAGCCACACACGTAACACAAAACATTTATACATTGATTTCTAATCACCCTTGACAGATTAGGAAATAAAACATATGTTGGACTAGTGTTTGCAGAAACACAGCTAGAACTGAGAAGCTCACCTGGAAAGAACCATCTGGATGCTGAATCCATGACAATAGAACACGATCAAGATGGCGTTTGCTTGACCAATCTGCAAACACAAACGTTTTGGTACTGTAAACAAGTTTGTGATGGGTCTTAAACATTACAAAATGATTTCAACTATGTTAGTTTTCCATTTGGAAAGATTTTCAGTGGTAAGTTTTCAACACTATAATATATACTTTCTGACACAGATGCATCTCTGCCCTGTTTGTCACAGGTGGCCTGCCAGTTTGCTCATCATTCAACCACATAAATAACTTATTAACTGCATTTTTCGACCATAAGACACACATAAAATCCTTTATTTATCTGAGAAATCGAAATTGCACCTTATAATGTGGTGCGCCTAATGATGAATCTGGTTGTGCTTTCTCACCTACGACCAGTTTCATGTGGTAAACAGTGCTATTTATTTAACACCTTCACTGCCAGTTTCTGGTAAAATCCCCAGTTTCTAGCGTGTCGTACCAACTCCATAACCAGCCAGGCAATTGTGCAAGAGAGCTGTTCAAACCCTCAAACGACTTGACAAGTCTTCGAGTCTGCACTGAAAATAAATTATTTGGTTTCGGGTCTGTTGTGAGTGATGTAAAAAGTGGGTAGATTTTTTTAGCCATTTTGGCTCGGGTTACCTGGCCTTGGGCCCAAACCACTAGATGGAAGCATTTTGCTCAAGATTTTATTGGAAACTAGGATATAATCTGAGTCTTTTGAGCCTCTGATTGACTTTCTAGGGTTCCTGGTTCGAAAGTTACAGCCTAAAAACAACAAAATGATTAATTACGGTAATCCCCTAATTAGATAATTAATGTGTTGCAATCAATAATTCAGTAATGGTCAGGAATCAATCAAAATTGATTTTAAAAAGTTTACTGTATTTTCCAAGTATTCCAAATCATGAATTTCATTATTGAGTATGTTACAGAAAAAATTTATCAAGCGAGATAGATCAGCATGCCAAGGCTAGTATTGCTGGCACTGAAGGTAAGCAGCATCACGTAAGATAGATAACTACTTAAAATGACTTCCAAAATGCAACTGATCACCATATGAAAGGAAAAAAACACATGTTTGTGGAAATATCATTCCAATCACATATCTACAAACAAAATGTGTGACAAATGTCTAACACAATGATAGAAACTAACAAACAAAATAGAAAAACTAATGGAGGACTTACCATCAAGCCACAACAGACGTGGATATTCTTGATTTCTCCCATCATAAATATCTGCATAACTCTTGATTAAAACAAGTAGACTCAAGCGATGTGGAGTTATACGGTCTTTAGATGAAGTATCTCCACTCAAAGTAAACATCTTCAGTTTTTATTACCTAGCCTACTTCAGCACCAAAAAGAAAAATTTGTTGAAGGTAAGGGATATAAAACACTTAATTATCTTTGGCATTCACAAGTAATAACATAATTCAGATGAAACAGTAAATTTTGTCAACAAGTCATAAAGAATGTGTTGTTTTCATTATGACAATCAGTGTATTATGTGTGTCTGTGTTTGCAAGTTGGACCTTTACTGCACTAGGGCACTTTAAAAAACACAATTGCTTTGACCAGAATTTTTCAATCCACACCTATACACTAACCAAACAGCGTTTTTATTCCTAGCATGAGCTCTTGAAAAGGCTGTAATGGGAAGATGCAATAATACTGCAATGTGACAGCATTTTGATTCATAAGAGCACACTTACAAAATGTGTTAATGTTGCTTCAAAAAATGCTGCGGATTTAACTTTCAGAAAAGTGGGTCATTCCATGTCAACTGTCCCAGCCAGTCAACCCACCATCTCAGATTTTCCTTAAATTTAATAAGCAGCTAAACTTATCATGCTGATTCCAAAAGGCTAATTTTTTTTTCAAATTGGTTAAGGTTTCAGAAAGTTATTGACAATAAAAAATGACTACTTTTTGTGGTCAATGAAGTGTAACGACCAGCAAGAAAATCATGAACCAACTTTAAAACTAAATCATTCTCTCTATAATCATTTAATTGTTGTAAAAACTTGACACAAGGTTGTCTCAAGTATCTTATCTTCATTTATGAGGAAAAATTTCAAAATCCATGCGTTTACCCCAATTTTGGGGCAAAAGAATGGCTGGGTAGTCATCAAAATCATTCATGTGTGGCATAAATTTTGAATGGTAATAACTTGATGAGCACACATGCTATTGGTATGTGCAGTACATCATCTGAAAGCTCTCATTGAGACTGTAGTCTCAAAATATCCTCATTGCTTATTTAATAAATTGTCCCGAAGGGATTTCTAGGAATTTACCTAATTTTTTTGCCTTTTTTAGCCATAACTTTTGAACCAGAAATGCTAGAAAGCCAATCAAACCCTCTAAAGACTTGTAATATAACCTGGTTTCCAATAAGATTTTGAGTAAAAAAATTTGCTCCGGTAGTTGGCACCCATTGCCTGATAACTGTATCAAAATATGCATGAACTCATTTCCATTATGTGACCAACAAAAAAACTAAAATCCAGAACTTTCCAATTTGATTTTTAATTGAATCTAGAAGACTTTCCACAACTGTAGAGTGTTTCAACAGTTCTCTAGCTCAATTGGCTGGCGAGTTATGGCCTTCAGACAATATGGCCAAAGTTACATTTTGCCTGACTTGATTTTATATCAAAATTTGGGTTTTGGAGCCATAATTTTAGATTCAAAAATGCTAAAAAGCCGATCAAGGGCTATGACCTGAATCATAGCCTAGTTTCCAATAAAACTTTAAGTCAAAAAATAGGGTTATTGCTGTGGTGCCCAGGGCTCGATGACCTTGGCCAAAATGCATGAACTTACCCCCATTATGACATTCACCCACAAAAACCCAAAAGCCAAACTTTTCCAATTAAATAGAATATAAACTACAAGACTTCCCACATCTCTAGAGGGTTTGAACAACTCTCTAGCTTAATCGGCTGGTGAGTTTTGGTTGTGCAAAGTTCAATAACAAAGTGGTGCATGTGGGACTGAAAGGGTTAAAGTGCCACTACATTGAAATCTTAAGCAAAAACTTTGTGAGACGTTTGTTCAAAAGAAACAAAATGAACAATGAGGATATTTTAAGACTAAAATCTCCTCAATGAGAGCTTTCAGATGATGTATCGCACATGCCAATAGCATGTGTGCATGTCAAGTTGTCACCATTCTAAATTTAGCCATGCATGAGTGATTATGATGACAACCCATTTTCTTTACAAGCACATGGATTTTTTCTTCACAAGTGAAGATAAGATACTTGAGGCAGCTTCTTGTCAAGTTTTCACAACAATTAAATGATTACAATGAGAATGGTTTAGTTTTAAAGTTAGTTGATGATTTTATTGTTATTCGTTGTTTAATTGACTGCAAAAAGTAGTCATTTTGTATGGTCCATAAATTTGCAAAACCTTAACCAATTTGAAAAAAATTTAGTTTTTTGGAATCAGCATGAGAAGTTCTATCTGCTTATTAGATCTGAGGAAAATCTGAGATGGTGGGTCGACTTTTCCATTTTTTCTTATTCATCTGACATGGAATGACCCAAGGACAATGTGCTCACCCAAGCGTATCATCCTTGTCATGTGACTATTTCTGACGGCAAAATAAACCTTGCCATCATTTTATCCAGACCAAAATGTCAGTGTCATAATTAGCAAAACAAATACCAAGGTCAACATAAACTTACAGACAGCAATTGTTAGAGCAGCACAACACTAACTTGCGTATTACCATTTGTAACATACATAACAGGGTTGCGGTGTCAGAAGTAAAATGTCCAATTCTGACACCTTAGCATAACATGAATGAGGTTTGGCTGTCAACAATTTTGTAGCAACTAGCAATCAGTGGACATCATGGTACACAGCAAAAATTATATTTCAATGAAAGTTCAGAAGAAATTGTACCATTTTAACAGGCATGAGTTAGGATTCCTTCATTAGGAGTGCAATATAAAAAATTAATTCCATTGGACTTCTAGAGTTGGATTAAAAAACCTGACTCTAATACTGATTCTGAACTTCACCCAAAACCCTCCAACCATTACGACTCTGACATCAAAATCCGCAACCCTGAATAGGAGTTTCAACTCTATTAAAAATGCATTGGGAAGTCAGACTTATGCTGAAGATTAAGCTTATAAATGGACTTTAATTCTGAGTCTTTCTTATTTTGACAACCCAAGTGTCTAAATGATTATCACATTAAATCTGCATAGTAAAGAACTGGACAATTAACACGACAATAGTTTCAACCAGGGTTGCGGAGTCAGAAAGAGTCAGTGTCGGAGGTTTTTGGTTGGAGTCGGATTACCAAGAACACCAGGAGTCGGAGGCGTTTTTTTCCGACTCCGAAAGTCCAATTGAATCATTCCTTACATTGCACTTTGAAGTCAGGAGTCCTAACTTGTGCCTGTTGAAAATTTCAACATTTCAACTTGAAATGATACAATTTTGTTTTGAAACTTTTATTGAAACAGAGAATTCTTGCTGTGCACCATAATTTCCATTGATTGCCAATTGATACTCGCTTTTTTGCCATTATTAACAGCCCAACCTCATTCATGTTAAGGATTCAAGAGTTGGAAATTTCAAAATTTGACTTCAAAAAAGATTCATTTACGGCTGGGTAGTGTTGCGATCGGAAAGCCCGAGTGGCAAGTGTGCAAAGCTTTGTTGCAACCTGCGCTGAATGTGCGGTTCGCCACAAACGGAATGTGTGCAAAAAACAACACCCACATATAAGTGGAACGAACAAGCAGCAATAGAGTGATCACGGCATGTGATCTCTATTGTTGCTTGCTGCCACAGTGTGAAGCTTTGCTCACCTTCTGCTCGGTCGTTCCAATCACAACAAAATGGTGCTGTGACCAGGATGTGAAGATCGTACTGTGTGAAACCTTCACAAGAAGAACATGCAATCGGTGCGGTTCGTTGTAAAAAGGAGGGGATGTTGTTGCAACCTCTCCGCTGGCGCTGCGCTGAATGCGCGGTTCACCATGAATGAAATGTGCACATAAAACAACACCCATATATAAGTGGCGCGAACAAGCAGTAAATGAGTAATAGAGTGATCGCGGTGCATGATCTCTATTGTTGCTTGCTGCCACAGTGTGAAGCTTTGCGCACTTGCCGCTCAGTCTTTCCAATCACAACAGCTTCACACTGTGGCAGCAAGCAACAATACAGATCACCTGATGAGATCACTCTTTTATTGCTTGTTCACACCACATATATATGGGTATTACTACTACCCACCCAGTTGTGAAATCTCATCAAGATCACCAACAGAAGATCTTCAGTCTCCAGCAATTGAATGATCAATGAGCGCCCGCACATGCTTTGATTCACAGCCAGCTCCGTAGCCACCAGGGAGAAATTCGGGGGCAGTGCACCCCTAAATTTTGTTGTGCCCGGGAAAAAAATATTTTAAACATATAATAAAAACAAAAATCTTGCCTGCATAAGGACGTATCTTGCCCCCCCTAAACCTTACAACCTGGCTGGCTACGGGCCTGATGCACAACAGCTTGGCGGCCAAGGCAAGAAGTTGGCCTGCACGGTCTACGCAAGCAATGCGGCAAGCACAAATGCACACTCACACTGCCTCGCTTTCACTACACAAAGCGAAACGCACACCGCAGGAGATGTGACTTTGAAAAAAATAAAAAGGTGTTGTCGTTGACAGTTTTAAGCTTCTAAACTGAGTTTAGCCAAAATATTTATTTTCAAAAACGGCCAACAGAAAAAATTTCGGCCAAACGACCGTGAAAATGGCCATAAAAGCCAAACGGCCAACCCAAAAATCGTACAGCCAACCAACCTGAAACACGGGACGGCTAAATTTCGAAATTTGGCCGCAAAAGGGCCAATCTTGTAACACTCAATCCTGACCTCACCTTGGAAAATTGCAGGCCCAAACAAAAATCGCGCCCTACAGTGTTTCACTGCAAAAAATCACAGTTTCCATCACTTCACAACCGCCGCAAATTCGACTTCAATCTGATTCTGATACCGCAGCTCGTACCCAGCAGGTGAAGATGACAGAAATGTAGTCAAGATCGAGACTTAGTGAAAATTTTGAAACGGAGAACAGACTTTATCAAAATATCGAATCGAAGGCTTGAACGTTCGAGACCGAGACTCGAAACTTGAAAATTTGTTTTTGCCTTCGCCAAAACTTTTTCCGAATTTTTCAAAAAACGTCACCAACACTTCGGAGCTGTAAATTTAGTAAATTTCCCGTATTTTCGCCAGCTTTATGGGTTTTTGTCTTCTCGATGATTTCACAGACAGTGAACAGGTTGAATTGCAGAAACGTAACCAAACTTTATCGATGCTGCAGTTAAAGTCTTGAGACAATGGTTTTGAGACGGAGAACATGTTGGACTTTTTTTTTAAGTATTAGCAAGAAGTACATCGAAGAAATGAAATAAGGCTGGAATGAAAAAGTGAAGAAGTGTTTCAGAAACAACATTAAAGAACAAAGTGTTTCAGAAACAACATTGAAGAACACTTTACATCCTTGTATGGTGGAAAATACAAACTTTGCCTCATTGGAAAATATCGTGAGTATGGACATCCAATAACAACAAGAAAAGTTGAAACTATTGACAATTACCCAAATTAATTTACAAAAGACATAATATGTTTAAGTTTTTACAAAACATATCAAAAGCAGCTGTTATTTATTAGGAATCTCTTTGTTAGTGTTTATGGGAAACTCTGTTGGTAAACTAGATTTTAGGGGATATCCCCATGAAAAAACTGCTTTCGTGATGCTTTCTTTCAAGTACATAACACTAACAGCGCGCAACACAATTACACAAATATCTAACAACAACCCTTGACATGAGTCTTCCTCAGCAAATTGAAATAAGTTGTCATGATTTGTTTTACAGACTTTGATGTTGTTCAATGTATTTCATTGTCATAACGGTTTGGTTAATAACGAAAGTAAACTACTTAGTCAAGTTTGTATCAAACCATCTGATCGTCTAAGTAGAACTTTTATTTATGTGTTGTTGGTAGATGTTAATGTTGTGTCATGGATTCAGGGAAAATTCGGCTGAACGGAACAGATTGGAATTCAATTCCATGCCGAGTAAAAGATCTGCAGCTTAAGCTTAACCTGACTTGTGGACAATCTTTCAGGTACAGAATGTTTAAGATGGGGTTTCCGGTTTGTGATGATATTAGCTCAATGTGATTATATAAGGTTTCAGGCCTATGGCATTACCAGGTACAGAACAAAAAGCAGTTTAAGTATCAGTACAAAATCAACAGCCTCTTGGTTTTTGTTTTTCTATTATATCTCCTGACATTACCTTAAGTTAAGATCAAGTAAAAGTAACCTAAACTTAATTCTTCAGCTATTCTCTTGGAACTTCGTAGCCAAACAATAAAAAAGACTACTGGTGTTCCACTGGAATGTTGCCTCTTCTGTGTTTCAAATGAAACCAGAAACAAAACAAAGCAATTGCTTTGGTTTCCACCAATGTTTGTCTAGCATTTTAGATCAAATCAGAAGATATTGATTGGTAGTTAAAGTAGCTGTTTGTGAATCTTTCGTGTTGGGAACCAGGTTTTCAAGTTAGTATTTATTTAGGCAGTGGCTACAGAACCATCCATGGATCTTCATATTTAAAACTTTGTTGGACCGCCACCTGTAACATGATAGTAACGCATGACGAAAGTGCAGTAGTAGGCTTGGTACAAACCTACTAATGTAAAAGGTAAACCTTAAACCTTAAAGCTAACACCAACGATTAAACCTACACTTTGGAAACTTTTTTCAAAAAGTAAAGAAAAACTGGTACCATGAAGTGAAATGTGCAAGCATTAATACCAAAGCGAAAGTCACCAAGGTGAGAGCCGAACTTAAAACCTTTGGATTGGCATAGCAAACGTAAATGTTACTGCAACGCTACCACAGCTGTGCTGCTTGAGTGACAAACTGAGCGTTTTATTCTAACCGCGTCATGCAAGGCAGTTACATGGCCACTTCCATTCATTTAAGTACACTCTACTCTTAGACCATATTGATGAGACCATAGAAGTTGCAGTACTACTGTTTGGAGACTGAGTGTTTCATGTATATATCTTTATGTTTTTTCATTATATTATTTTTTATATTTGGCATTGTCAAAGAACATGAGAAAACAAAAATGCTTTAATCATAACACATCACAAGGTAAGGGTTAATTGGTATGCAGAAGCAGTACTATAATTAACAAACACAAATAGTATGCTAGCAACTATTGCATTCACTCATTAGCATACTGAAGTATGCATAGTAGAAAAATAGAGACTTACAGAAAATTTAAATCTTTTAGTTTGCAAAAAACAGACTTCCAGCTAATGTGTTTCCTGATCTCTATGGCAATTGTCAATGAGGTACGACATGTTACATGAGAACGTTTTTGACATAAGAGTTTTTTATGTTTTTCTCCTTGAATCCCCATTTGACACACACTACAAGACCCTGATTCACAGAATATGATAATCTTTTATTTGTAAACCTTTTACAATGTTGTGTGACATCAAGAAATCTTTAAAAGAAGTGACTTAAAAATATTCATAGCAAACTTAAACCACTTCTGATAATTTTTTGAGAAAGCGGTATTGTTTTTTAATCAGATTTAAAAATCATCAGCGCTTCCAAAATTTTGATCTTTAATCACAACATCTTGTTTTATATTATCATATATTTTTTGGACTATAAGGCGCACTTAAAGTCCTTCAATTTTCTCAAAAATTGACAGTTCAGCTTATAATCCAGAGCACCTTATGTATTGACGAAGGCGCATACCTGCCAATAGATCATACATGCCTAGGCCAAGGTATCAATCTAAAGTGTCGTCTGGGCTTTCATTCATGAAGGTCGGAACTCGGAATCATCACTGGACAGCTAAGTAACAGCAACAAGACTGAATCGGATAATGACGAGTGACTTGGATAGTGAAGGATCCGGGCATGCTTGATGCTGAAATCACATAACTCTTAAACTCAGACACTAATAATGAAGAATTTAATGGACCTGTGGAAGATTAAAGCACCTTATGTATGAAAATAAACCATTCAATGATTGTTCATTGATATTGTGCCTTATAATCCGGTGTGCCCTATAGTCTGCAACAGTATTGGATTCGAAAAACATGATATTGTTTATGACAATTGCTTAATCAGTAAAGTTCATTTGTCAAGATGATTTTCATGGGAAAATCATCCTTGAAGTGCATATTGATGAGTTAACTCATCACAGCATGGTCTTACATCACAAGATGTTTTTTTTTTCTACTATGCATATGAGTTGTGGAGTCACTATGTTTAATACTTTTACTTTTATTTGCATATCTTAGAATGTATGTTTTATTGGAGCAATTCAAGGTTTTAGTCTGCTTTCCTCTCCTCTGAAAATTCAAATGCATGTTTATTTGTCAGCTACAGCACAGCTCATTTGTCTTCTGTCAGAAATACATAAACATAAATTGCATAGCTGTTTGCAGGTGATGATTGTCTGTTCTTATTGTTTAGCTAAAAAGTGGCCATTAACACAAAAATGAGCAAAGTGCTGCAATTGTGACATCATCAGTGGCTTTATAGATATGCCATCATTGTATTGTAGTAATTTCAGAAATAGAAAATCGTACTAAAAGTATGTATATGCATTTTGATAGAAAAAGTTTTTTTGTTGTTTAGAAAAGTGGGTTGTGACAAAGTTACTCAAAGCAATGTTATTTTTTTGTATCTTAACAATTTTATATACCAGGATTATGAAAAACCCAAATTCCATGATTGTACCTATAAACAGAGCTCCAATAAAACAAGTTTTAGTTATGTCCAAGATATTCTTACAGTAATTTCTGGATTTCGTTTTACCATCTACCTGATCACTAAAAGTCAATAGTGTGCTGTTTGTACAAAATATATTTTTTGTTTTTGAACATTCCCAGAAAGCACAGTTCTGGTTGGAGACTTTTATATAACCTTTTTAGCAGTGTAAGATGGATCTGTTATAACGCCAGCTGCGGGAATATTTTCTAGTATAAGCACATGAAAAAAAGGTGTTTAGATCACGTATGTTGTGGCATTGCTTCAGTACCAAATGCATGGCATTCAACATTGTGATTGCTCCAATTCTATACCTTTTTCCATAAATTGCTTGCTACTTGCAATGACTAGACACTCTTAGCTTTCATAGGTGTGGAAGGTTTTATTGAAATCATCACACTCATATGCAGTTATTACAAGTGATGCCACCTATTTGTTTGTGAGACACTTCCACGGATAGCAGCAATAGTTAAACAAACATATTGATGCAACAACCAATCTAAGATATGTCCAATACTAGAATTATGATGATCTTTATTCAAATTGCACTAATTCTCTCTCAGTTATACATAAAAAAATGGAGGGAAACATGCAAAACAAAGTTGCATAACGAATGTTACTATTCTATTATTCATTGATCTTTACACTGTAAAAATGCTAAAATGGATGTCATTAGCAGCATATTTGTTGCAACTGCTGTGGCTTGCATTCTGTTAGTGAAACACAAGTAGTGAATTCTGTTATGCAGTTATTAATTATTTCAACTGACCTATTTCTTTGTATGGTAATATGTAGTAATTTATCATGGTTCACAACCACTGGCATTTATTTTTTGCTATTGTTGACAATGCACTGCTTTGTGCAGATGGAGATATATCAAGAATGGGATGTTGGTTGGTGTTTTTGCTCACCGAGTGTGGTTGTTAAAACAGAAACCAGATGCAATTCAGTACAAAGTTATTGCGTGCCGTCACTGGTCATATGGTCACAGTCCATGTTTGTCAAGGAAAACATCTCAATCAAGTAACTCAAAAAAGCTTGACCCACAGACAAAACTGCCATGCTTTTGCAAGGAAAATGAAAAGACAATACTTTCTGACTACCTCAGATTAAATGAAGACTTGGGCAAGCTTTATGGTAACTGGACAAAAATGGACAAGTAAGTTAAAACATGCATGATTTTTTGTATACCATTATATTGCTTTAAATGCTTTTTTGCATATTGTAATGCAGAATTTGTGGAATTTCTAATTTGAAAAACCTTCTGACAAAAAAACTAACGTTTGGATAAATATGGAAGGTTTTAGTGGCGGTGGAGTCTCAAAACACCCTTTGAGACCCATTTAACACGGACTTGTTGGTGACTTTTTTTTAATGGCAAGAAAATGTTTGTCAACGCCAGAAAATTTTTGGTTTTCGAATCTCTATCGTTCAGGCCTCAGTTTAGATTTTTTTAGACAAAGTCCTGATCTTGATGTTTGATCCAGGTCTCAGTTTCACAGGTTTTGTTCTTTGCTACATCACTTCTTAGTCAATATTTTCAAAGTTCTTTGGTGTTTACTGACACCCAAAATAAAAATGCAAAGTATGGTTTCTAAAAAAACTAGAATTTTGGTGATTGGCAAATTTTGTGAGCATTTTTAGTTTATGTTCTTCTAGAACAAACACTCCGTTGTTATTGTTTAGTTTGCTAAAGTTGACCCATGCGGCCAAAATTCTGTTTTTTAATCTATTTTTCAGTGTAGATTAAACAATAAAATATGTCTTTTTGCACACTTATTATGATTAAACTAATCTGCATACAAATTTTGATCTAAAAACATGTTTCTCCTTCTAAGCACGTTAGACAGCGTTTTTTCCTTACAGATTGAAGCAATTCAATCACTTCTGTTATGCAGATATTAAATGCTTGGCTTTGCGCAAAATAGCGGTTACATGTAAGTTATCATAACTCGGTCGGTTATTTTTTTCTTACAGCTTATGGGAAAAGCAATTTTTTATCTGAAAACTGTTTATTCGTCGTTAAGTGGTCAAAGCGTTAATTGCTAAGTGGTCGATGTGAGATTTACTAGATATAAAATTTACCAGATAACCATCATTAAGTGGTCGAAGCATTAAGTGGCTGACCGTTTCTTTGGTTTTATGTGGTAAATCTTACGTTTGTTTAATTTGATTTTTGAAAAACAAGCACACAAGCTAAATAGACCATCACCTTTTTATGATGCTCTGACCGTATCTCCTTCACTTTGAAGTTGGCTGATATTATTTTATTTCACGCGAATCAAAGTTTGAAATTGAGGTCAAAGTGAGATGTCAAAAAGTTATTTCAGGGCGATGTTTTGTTCAATTTGCACTTGTTTCAGACTAGAATATTTGCGTTTTTTCAAATGCACTGTTTTCATTTTCAGAAATTTTTCATCTGTTGGTCAGAAATTCCCGGGCATCCGTGTACTGCGCCAAGATCCTACAGAGACTCTTCTGTCTTTTCTTTGTTCTGTAAACAATGCAATTTACCGCATCGTGCCCATGATTGACAGGATGTGTCAGAAATTTGGCAAAAAGGTGAAATGAGTTTAAATTTACCTTATCCCGTTGGTCTCATTTGTCATTTTTTCGATATCGCTGTGTTGCTGGCATGCAAAAACGCAATCAAAATTCATTTGTTTTTCTTGGGCTTTTACAGCGCAGCCCTCGTAAATAAAACTTAATGTCCCAAAATTGTAAACCGTTAATTAACTTTGCCTGAATCAACGGTCACATGGTTGGTTTCGTGATTCAATACGAAGTGAAATCACCAGAACACACTGTCGAAACATGCCCGTTTAAACTTTTCTTAAATAAGCAAAATAAACTTGCTTTTTCCAGGTGCTTGGGGTTGACGAAGGGTTTCACTGGTGAAGCTTGTTTTGCAATAATAATTTATTGTGCTAAATTCTTGCCATCTGCACTTGCTGTCGAGGCTTTGTGTTAAATTACCCCACCCACTTGCAGCATGATTCGAGCGTGTCCACACTGTTTGCGCAACTTTTGTAATGTTGGAGTGTGCTTTACAGCTTCTGGACTTCGACGGGATGGCGCTTCACGACTTTCCCACTTTGGAAGCACTCTGTTCCGCTGATAAATTAGAACAGAAGCTCAGAGACATTGGATTTGGTTATAGAGCTCCGTTCATACAACAATGTGCGCAGCAGGTATAGGTCCTTTGTCGTCGATAAAAATATTTTCATCTGTGATCAGCTGTGACTGTTCGTATTAATCCTCAAAGGGAAATTGTTACTCTCAGGATTTGATTTCAATAGGGGTTCTTGTAAATACACGATGGACGATATATTGAAAAGAGCATGTTTGAAATTAGCATACCGCAACTTTCCTCTTGGTATAAATACTTGATTTTCATTTGAATTTTCTGCACAGTTGCTTCTTCTGGTAATTTTTATCAGTAGTTGTCGATGCAAAGGTGACTTTCAGTGGCGTAACTAGAGATTTGAGCCAGGGGGGGCAAAGCTTAGCTGAAGGAGGCCCACTGGTCACCATAGGGGGGTCCACTAACCAAAACTCAGAAAAAAGTTAAGAAATGATAGTGAATCTCTGGATGTCTATACTATATTGAAAAAATAAAACACCCCGAAAATCGCAAAAAACAACAAACTAAAGAATACTAACGATCAATTAAAGGGGGCCCAGTTTTCACATTTAGCTTGCCAGGAGGGGCGGCTTGCCCTCCCCGTCAGTTACGCCACTGGTGACTTTTGATATAATTTCCTTAAAACTTTGTTTTTTGGGTGTTCAGCAACAATCTGTGGCACGTAAGCCGTGGTTATTATCAGAAGACCACTGCCCATCTAAATTTGAAAAACTACCTAATTTCCAGCGGGTGTTACGTAACAGGTCCTTTCTAAAGGTGGGGAAAAGTGGATAAATTCTCTTAGGAAAGAAAGTTACGAGTCTTCTTTCAAGTCTCTATTGGAGCTTCCTGGTGTCGGCATGAAGGTAACTGCTTCCGCTTTTTTTATGTTTCTAGTTCACTTGATTAATATGAAACGAGCTTATGTGCTGTCCATGGCCAAAACGTGCTGTGCATTGTGCAACCAGTTACTTGAGCTACCATTGTACACATGGGCGTCGGAAGGGGGGGGTGGGGTAGATTTTAAAATTTGACATTTCCCTTTTATATTTTTAGCAAAACACGTTGTATTTTGGATTTCGAGAGGGAAAAATGAAATTTCACCACTTTTGGTCCCACTTGCATGGAAAATCTTTTTGGCTACCTCTGGAAAAATCCACTATTGGCCCTCCTCAGGAAAAAAAACCCTTGAGGCCCACGACTGTACAAGATAGCATTGCGAAGTAACCAATTTTAGTTGCCTTTGGTTTCTGAAAAACGTTGTGCGTTGCAGCGCCCAAAGCAATAGCAATTGTTGGAAACTCATATATATAGCAGAATTGCCCTATAATGTTACTTCGTGGGACCGGATAAAAGGTGTCGTTATAGACCAGGGGTTCCCAACCTGGTGTACAGGTACCCCTAGGGGTACATTTAAGGTTAGCAATAAAGGGAAAATATATTTACATATTATACAGGGTGTTTCAAAAAATTTGACATCATTTGACATGTAAATATTACAGAAACCACCTAGTCGAATCAAATGAAATTCAACAGGATTAATGTTGACCAAAACAAGATTTATTCCTGTAAATTTGAATAGGAAATTTAAAGGCACGTGAATTCCATAAAAGATTTTACAAATGTTCAATGTGCGCGCCGCCTGTTACCCGGCAAACGGCTAGTCGGTAGTCTAGCTCCTCCCAAACACGATGCAGCATGTCTTGGGTAACTGTCTCCAGTGCGATAGCAGTTTTTTGTTTGAGCTGGTTTACATTTGCAGGAAGAGGGGACATAAACCAGCTCACAAACGCACGCTGCACAGTCTTGTTTGAGTTTGTTCGAGCACACTCCAACACACAAAACGCTTTTTCTCTGCTAGTGAATACCATTTAAACACACAGGTTTGACCGCAGTACGAATAATTCATCAATTAAAAATTTCTACACATGAAAAGATAAACATCAAATATTAAGCACAAAATTTTGGCCTGTTTCTACACATACTGTGTAAATTTAAAGTTATTTAAACAGGAACTGCCGAAGTTATTAGATTGCAAAATGATGTCAAATTTTTTGAAACACCCTGTATATTTCCAAATATTTTACCCAGCCTTTTTGTCATAAGACACTTTAAAGGTACATTCTCATCTGTCGAAATGCTGAAGGGGTACATGTTCAGAGAAAGGTTGGGAACCCCTGTTATAGGCGAACTGTCGTTATAGCCGAACTACAATAAATCGGTCTTAAAATGTTTTCTAGATCAATGTCAAAGCCTGGCAAGGGTTGAAAGTATTCTTTGATTAGGATTGCCGCTTACTGAATTGTGTGTTCGCGTATACTCTGATAAGAAACAGCGAGAAGTTTTTTTTGCTTTGTCTTTTTTTAAAACGTAGCCAACGTTGCTGGAATATTGAAACGTTTTGCAAATTTCGCCACTTTCGTACCATTTTCGCTGTGAAGCGAAACAACGATGTCATCCATACTTTTTCCATAATGAGAAACTTCTTCCTTTGTTCGACACTTTACGCACTGCTCCAACAAAACTATCGATCAAACTAACTACAGTCGCAATAATCCTTAATACTGTACAGCAGTGCTTTTCACCCGGGGTTCCGCGAGAGGCTGCCAGGGATTCGGCCGAAATTCTCAAACCACAGTTCTGTGTGATTGCAGCAATACCGCTGGTTCGCAGTTGCGTCGGGTTCCATGAGGAACGCAAACATTTGCGGAAGACTGCAGCAAAAAGATGAAAAACACTAACGTACAAAACCCATGTAAAGATTTGTTCCATTCCAGCAGATGGCGCAATCCTTGATGCCATTCTCACCTCAACCCTGTCACAGCTCAACGATTGGCCGCTTAACTGCGTTTCTATTCGGTCATAAAAGTTGGTGTGGTGGCTCCACAGCTACATAGCCGAGCTTACTTTTCAAACTGTAAATAAATTTTGCAACTGTCGTCATACACCAACGGTCCCCAGCCTTGGTACATCAGCCTATCTGAGGGAGTACATTTAAGGTTAGAAATACAAGGGGGAAAATATATATTATTTGTTTCGAAATATTTCTGTATACTGTGTATCAGTGAATATTATTTTCAAAAATCATTTTATGCTTATTATTATATATATATCTATGAATAGCTAACGATAAAATTGTTTGTTCATAAATTGTAGCAGTACAGGGTCGTCTGTCGAAATGCTGAAACGGTCAGAGAAAGGTTGGGAGCCCCTGTTGCAAACCAACAAAATGTCCTGCGGGGACTGACAAAAAGCGTCGCTACAAGCGAAGTGACGATGTAGTCTAAGTCATTATAGCCAAACCCGAATGCACAAATAAAATACAGGAATTCTGCCGGGTCTGACGAGAAAGTGTCGTTATGGGCGTATCATGCTGCAGTACGCGCGCAAAGCTGGTGGTGTAGCCAGGCCCGTAACTAGGGGGGCGAACCCCCCTTTGGTAAATTTTTCACCCCAACACAGGGTTAATGTGTTGGACATAGTTTGAAAAATCTTTGCCCGTCTCAGAAAACTCTTCGCCCCCCGTAGTGCCCCAAGCTGGTTACGGGCCGTGACATTCGGTTGTGCTAAATGTCTGCTGATCACTAACCTTTCCCTTCACCAGGTTGCCGACTGCGTGTGTCTCATGTCGTTGGACAAACTGGAAGCCGTGCCAATCGACACGCACGTACGTCAAATCGCAGAACGCGATTACAACTACAAGATGACGACAAAGACGCTGTCACCCAAGTCTTACCAACAACTCGGTAAGTGAATTCAGGCTTTCGCAAACTTTTCGTAGCCACCAGCAAATTTCTAGCGGAATACAAAAGCAGCGAGAGGGAACACAATCTCGTAGAAATGCAGCGATAGCCTGTGAAACGTCAGAAAACGTGGGTGTTTCGAGGATTTCAAAAGAAAGCAATTGCTTCGTTTGCCAACCCAGTGCAGACGCGACCTGTGCGCTAATGATGACGCAACCCTTGTTGTTTTTCAAGAGTCGCATGGAGCGTAAATAGCTCGCAAGTGTGCGCACGCGGCGGAAATGTTTTATGTTTGACGGTGACAAACATATTTTGCAGCCCAAGGCTCATCATAGCAGCGAACTAATTTGACAGTCAGGGCCGCATACGCAGTCAGGTTTGATCCACCGCTATGATGTCCTGTTTGTAACAAGTGACGATCGCAAAGAAAGGATTAATCGTTGTGGTTTTCCTGAATTCTCGGTTATCACATCACGACCACGGGCGTCGGAAGGATTTTTTCCAAAGGGGGGACCGATAGTGGATTTTCCAGAGGTAGCCATAAAGATAGGCTGTTTCCAGCGGGGCCAAAAGTGGTGGAATTTCATTTTTCCTTCTCAAAACTAAGAAAATGACCTTATTCTGCTAAAAACGTAACAGAAAAATGCCAAGCAGAAAGCAGGCAGATTCCTCAGAAGCTTGCCGCAAGGCTAAAGCTTGTTTACTGTCTTCGATCCGTTGAGAGAATCCCTGCCACTGCTGTTTTACGCAAACGTTGACATTTACTGAAAGAACTGTGAAACAGGAAAAGGGAGAATTGACGAACTGTCAAACCATCAAAGAAGTTGTGTTTGGAACAAAGAATAGCTACTATTTAGCTTCATTTCACGCTTCCCATGTACGTTTAAAGGCTCTGCCTTTCTTGATTTTTCGTGAACTGTTACGCTCTGTTTAAATCGCGTGGCTTCTCTCTGGCACTCGTCATCGCGCACGTGTGTTATCTCCAGAGGAAAAGTGTCTTTG
>JGI24158J21664_10002090_pt1 | contig 23774 bp, 12 predicted proteins | sample Ectturendosymbi3_FD_21664 | JGI IMG/M metagenome (IMG submission 21664) | reverse complement strand
CTCAGATCCGCAAGGATCTGGGCGTGGCAGAGAAAGTATAAACCCAACTAAAATGAAACTCTGCCCGGGTTGTCATAACCCTTTCGCATCTGGCAAGCTCTGCAAAATGTTTGCAGTGGTTGCGGTTGCAGAATTAGTCTTCCAATGCAGCCATCATATTGTTAGAATGTAGAGGCTGGGAGCTCCTGGGGTCGGATATTCTGAAAGTCCCGTGTTCGAACTTCATCCACCACCAGAAGTGATCCGCTGAGCCCAACACGCTGCTCCAGCAAAACAAAAGAACACCAGTAGCAACACAAAAAAAACAATTCACACAACCACACACACAAAGAGAGAAACGTTCGAGTGTAAAAGTCATGGGAATATGTACAAGAGGAAAAATTAAGTTTGCTGTAAAGAGAGGGCTGAGGGCAAATTTGGAGCGCGAAGCATCAACACCATTTACTGAAACTTAACACGCGGTGATTAGGTTATCTCTATAACGTTTTTTGAATGTAAATGACGAAAGCTCATACAAGGAGGGATCAATACAGTCCTAGATTTTGGGGCCAAGATGTTTTAAAGATCTTTTTCGTATTTATTTGATGCTGCTTGCCTGAAAAACTCTCCTCATATAGCACTACGGGTTGCATAGGAATGAATTTGATTCAAGGGAGTAAAGAGTTGCTAAAATTGGCAGGTGGGTTGCCGGAATTAATTTTATGCATAATCTTACCTATCTCCAGACAGGGGCGGATCCAGGGGGGCGATTGGGGCGATCGCTCCCCCTGAAACCTACGAAAGTAACTATTTTCACCATGATTTTTTACAATTCGGAAAGACACTTGACTGCCAACTGAGACTTGACTGCCAAATATTACTGAAATCGCCCCCCCTAGACTTACGGTCTGGATCCGCCCCTGTCTCCAGATTATATATGTCATCCACTTTAAGGAGGTTAAGATACTCGTATAGTAAGAATACACTCTAATGTTTATATCATATTATTGGGGAGTCGAATCACTGTGGGGTGGCGCAGAATAACTGCGGGGGGACCGAAAAGCCCAACTATGTCACCAGTACTTTCATCAACACAGTACGTTTACTTCCGAAAGACCTCGAGTTCGAACATGGGGGCACCAACTTGCTTCTTGCCCCGGGAGCCATCTATCCTCGTTGCGCCCCTGTATGCATGTTTTACGTGTATATATGTCTTTAGACTGCTACCTGGCGTTTTTGCAATAAGATCTGGCTTTTTTGGCGAAGACAGTTTGGCAACTGTGCTAAACAGCAAACACAGCAAGACTAGCTTTAGCGCGCAAATAGCATCGTTTTCGCGACATTCGTGCAGTAGGCGTGAAGCACGAGTAGATAATCATAACTATGCCAAAAGTACGATTATTAGGAAAATTTACAAGCAAAATCCAAATATATTCGCATTGAATAAAACCGAAAGTATTTATATTCAGTAGTGATTGCTAAAACTGACAGAAAGTCGAACTTGTAGAGAAATCAATAAAATCCTAAATGCAACATCGGAATACAGATTTGTATTCTTGTATCGCTTCTGCATCGCGACAATTTTTCAAACGAATATTTTATTTAAAACAAATAATTGTCATCACGGGGACCTTCTTCGAGCAGGGGACTCGGGGCAATTGCCCCCGTTGCCCCCCCTTAATCCGGCCCTGGCTACAATCTTAGTGAAATGTTCATTAAAAATATCATTTGGACAATTTCTCATTCTTCAAGGTCTTTGAGGGAATACAGGTTATAGCTACCAGTCAGGGCCGGATTTAGCTGGTGCGAGGCCCTAGGTTAATCCATTTGTGATGTCCCGCTCTCCCACTGTTACGAGGAACAAATGGAAAAGCATTGATCACTTTGCGCAAAGCCGACATTGATGATAGTGACTCTCTAGAATCTAGATGTACGGTCAATAAAAATTTTTGAAACGTTACTAGAGTACCCCACGATCACTGCGCTTGTTGCTGCCTTCGGCGCACAAGCGTTCAATGACACGGAAATGTTAAAATCGTATTTGGCTGGCAGGAATATAGTTATTAATTTTTGCAGGCAAACCAACAGAAAGCGTCACGGTTAAATATTTGACAAAACACATGGCCTATGTTTTTCATATGTCTCACACCTGTTTTTTTACTTATCTGTGCTCAAAAAAACATACACACCTCACATATGTGTGGCAGCATAAAATCGTTAAACCACAATGTGAGGACCACGTTGCGCCTCGCTTACCACAGCTGTAAAAATCTCACACACATAAGCAAAACGGGTCAAGCAAAACGCGCTCAAATGGTTGCAACTGCTATATGTCCACGATTCGCGTGTTTGTTACTTTTTCAAACTGCTAGGAATCGAACGCAACGAAACCATCACGCGAAAGGATGTGACATTTAAACCAGAACCGTAGTAAGAAAGTTTTCAATAGGATATTTACATTTGCGCAGGGGGCTTGACATTCTGAAAATTAGATAAAATCTCCACTGATTGATGGTGTTTCATATTTAAATTTGGAGGGTCTGAGCCCACCAATGCTCCCCTGTGGCGATGGGAATGGCTTGCACTTCACTTATGCTTTCATTATTGAAATACTTACAAAAAACTACAATTATCGAATCAAGTACTGCTGAACAGAGCCTAGTAAACAATTAAAATGGTTTTGTCCTGGCCTTCTTCATAACAAAATCATCTAGGAATTCATTAATTTGTTTGTCTAACTTTGTCACTTTTAATGCACCGAATGCTTAGTGTGGGCAAGCTGCCCTGGAACACTGCGACCCTTTAATTCTTTTTTAATTATTTTGAATCTTGAAAAAGATCTTTCTTCTGAGCAGTTAGTGACCATCAAGCTAAGAACTAAGGGTTCGCGTGGTTGGATAAACGACATCAGACCAAAACGCGCTTTCCTCATTTTCTTGCTGTTATTCTTTTCTTTGTCTCTTTTGGGAAGAGTTCTGTGGTTACCAGTTGGCAAAGTAATTTTTGCTTGCAATTTTAAGCTCAATAAGATCTTCTGTGATTGACTTAGCATGGGAGCAGTAAAAACTTCCCCAAGTACTCAACAGCAATCTGATTTCTGAAGGACATTGTTAAAGAAAATGAAAATGGAAAAAATCACATCTAAACATACCAAACGAGCTTTACGTAATATAGAAACGCTAACTAAACTACAGTGTTGCTCTGAAGAAGCAACTATGCTTTTATTGCAGGATGATTCTGCTAGCCCTGCCCATAGTTCTTATCTGCAGTACAACCTTAAGCTTTGATAAAGGTGCATTTCAAACACGAACAGCAGCAAGTTCTTTCGCCTGATTCCAACGTAACAATCGGTACGATTCAGCAAACACAGGACGCAGCCAACGTGCTCTGAACATATTGACACAATCATAAGCGCAATTTTGTTGTAAAATGTGAGGGGAACAGCTTGGTATGAAACCAATATATTACGAAACCTAAATAGAAAAATGTGGGGATACATGGCATATTATACCCCCACTGTTTGAAAAAGTGGGGGACGCGTCCCCCGTGTCCCCCATCTAATTGCGTCCATGGACAGAGTAATCGGCATGCGGTTTGACCAGCGGTCATATTGAGATTCATTGAAACTCGTTGGAAGACCCTGGCAGCCTGTTGGTAAATCAGGCCCTGCTACCAGTGCAGCAGTGCTGCAGTTGGAGAAGAAACGACCATCATCTTTAGGCTTCTTTGCAGAAGAACTTATTGTGCGTACTTTAACCCTCACGGGCCCCGGTGTCGACCGGGCGCGGGTAAGATGTACTTCTTGTAACCCCCTCTCGTAGGTCTTGTGTGCCACGGAATGTTGAAAACTGCATGTGCGCTGTATGTGAAAAAAGGTTGCGGAGCGCTGCTCTTCTGACTGTTAATAAATAATGCGATTGCGTGACAAAAACTTTTAAAATTATTTTGCCCAGACACATAATCCATTCCACAGGGTTTAGTCAAAACACAAATATGCAAAACTTCTGAGTCATGACACACGATAGACCAGGGGTTCCCAACCTTTCTCTGACCATGTGCCCCTTCAGCATTTCGACAGATAAACGTGTACCTCTAAAATTTATCATGACCAATCGTAGATATGTTTAACACCAAATATGTGGTGCTTTTCGAAAATGATATTTGATGACATATGTATGAATAGTTGGAAATAAATAATATATTAATATATTTTTCTTTCTGTTGCTAACCTTAAATGTACCCCTTCAGATAGGCAAATGTGCCCCTAGCCCTAGGGGTACATGTACCCCAGGTTGGGAACCTCTGCTATAAACTACTGGGTATATATGTGAGTTGGTACGTGTAGGCAATACTCAAGAGGAATAAACACTGAAATAATGCACCAGTAACTACTGAATTCGGTAATTAATCGTCATACAGAAGGGTGGCATAATTAGTAGAAAAATTAAGACGTAAAAAGCAACAGACATTTGAAGTGAGCGGATAACAAAGTTACACGAAGATGAACATCGTTGAACAAGATAACAAATTCTTTCTGATCAAGGTGTCAAAAGTCCTCTGTCCAAATAGACTATAGACATATTTGCGGAAAATTGAATCGATTTTAAAACCCACGAGAACGATCAATAGTATGCTGCGAAATGGGAAAGATAACATCCACCTTCTTGATCGCCATTAAGGAGTTTTATACTACTATGTAGCGTGTGGGCAAGGGCATACGCAAAGGGAGGGAAGTTGGGGTTGAACCCCCACCACCTTGAGCTTGATATTTTACAAAAATTTATTACCTGCGCAAAGGAGATTAATTGCTTTTTCGCATACTTTTTGCTTTTTATTTTGTCGACTTAATGCAAATACCACTGAATAAATTTGCATGCAAATTTCATGGAACGTTGTGAATGGGCCAAAAAGTAATAATTAGGTTATGGTGGGAATCTGGTTTATCGTCTGCGTCCAGAAACCATCTCCCCACTTTTTGCAAACCCTCCATCCACTACGCATGCTTAAGATTGTGTTCCGCGATAGTTATCTTTATCTGAAACAATTGTCTTTATTTTGTGTGCTAAGGTTGATCAGTACGAGCGCTGACCGCGGTGACTACATTACCAATTTCTGTAGCATGATTGAACTGTTGCACGAGCTCAGAAACAGCTGAATTTAACACAGAAGCATTCAGGCATTTGATAATGTCTCAGCAGGGAAAATAGAAACTAAAAGTTTGCTGGACTTCTATACACAACGAAAAATTGAAAGTGTTCATCGTACTTTATGCGCATTCTCAATTCTTGTGTAGTTTAGCAAGATTCGATCTTGCAAACCGGGGTGTGCGTCAGAGAGTCCAGCCGCACACGTTCTATGCTCGACTGCTCGTATTCAACAAGACATTAGCGCAGCCACATTTTGCAGTTGTAAGTTGCTCTGACGCAGTGATGAGTGTGTTTTACTCCTTTGTTTTAACGCACAGTCTGATATTTTTGCAGTTATGTACTGCTGTGTAGTAGCGTTGGGTTTATCTTTCCTCCGATATCCTAACGTGTAGCGCTGATAGTTGATATTCAGTGCAATGACACATAAATTAAGGGGAGGGCGTGTAGAAGAGTATGCATATTATGTCAACAAACTTCGCCAAAACGTTGGTTTAGAAACATGAATATGACGTCAAATTGTGACGTCACAAACAGCGCACACCAAACGCAAATGACCACCACATGCCACTGAATTCAAACCCCCATGAAAATTTTCTTCGTACGCCACTGCGTGTTGGGACTGCAATCAAAAGTATATTGGCGAAAGAAATACCATTCCTTAAATGCGTAAAAAAGAGCATTAGCTTTTTCAAAAATTTCCATCCTGATAAAGGCGTTGTTGCAAGACTTGCATTGGAGCTAGGATATCGAATAAACTGGTCAAAAACACAGATTGTTTCATTTGAAATTGGTTTTAAGTAAACGAAGACTTAATAAACGTTTTTTGTTAATTCGACAACCAACGAAAAGTCAGATCTCTTTCCGCAAGGCAAAAAGCAGCTAACATGATTTGAAAGAGGATTGAGTACTTTTACTTCGATCCTTAGCTCTATCTCTCTTACCCACTTGCACTGCACATCCTGCTTGTTTTCTCAATCGCCTTGTTTCTATGTCGTTATCTCTACGTCACAACTAATTACGCGTGTTTGGAGACTTCTACTATATTAATGTTTAATTAATTCTTTGTGGTCAATCCAAGAATTAAATGCGTCGGGATAGCCCTTCCACTTGACCAGATATTTCGTTTTGCCTTTCTTTACAATCTTTTAGTTGTTTCGTGCTATATGTCCTGATGAAATCGTATCGCCGTCGTTTTTACAGTTTTTAGCTACGTTCATATTCTTACTAGACGGGCAAGCAAGCCAAGTTTATTCCGTGGACAAAATGCAACCTTAGCTAAACAGATGCTGTGCCGCACTAAACAATACTGTATATCAGGGGTGGGCAATTATTATTCCTCGGGGGCCACTTTGAGAAGGCCGCATTTCGCGGAGGGCCATACCTTCTTATGGGAGTCGAAGCCAGTATCGGTTTATAACCTCAGTACTAATATTTACTATGAGAAGTTGGATGAAGTTTCAGATTTGAAAATTTTCCTCAATACTTCTGTGGGCCACTGAAAACGCTGTGGAGGGCTACATTTGGCCCGCGGGCCGCTATTTGCCCACCCCTGCTGTATATCAAGGTTTCGTTGATAGTTGCCAACCCCTAATTGTTTTTAAATGTGTTCCTGATCGTTGTACTAAGCTGTGCGGAAATGATTTTAAATTTTCAATTATTATCTAATCAATCACATTCAATTACATTTTCGCGTTTTCCTAACAACAACTTCATCTAGATATTCATTATGAAATGTTGGTGCAGTATCGGTTGTTTTCTCACCCAACGAGTACTGATAAAAATCATCACCATTATTGCTGATATCCATACCGAAATATTGGTACTTATTTGGTGGACATGTTTACCATTAAAGTCATCACTTTCGTTGGTACCAACGAGCAGCTACAAATTGATTTACCTTCTGGAGCAGATAATTGCCTGTTCAAGTTGATAACTAAAAAATTTATTGTGTAATCTACATTTACGGTCGGAAATGTGTAGCATCTGCTTTGGTTCAGAATGCAAGATGTTCATTTTGACATATCATAGACATTTTATGTCGTAAGCTTTCTGGAAGAAAATGTCTCTTATTTTATTTTAATAATTTTCAGATGTTTTTATTTACTGGTGGCAAATGCTACACAACAACCTGAGTAGCAAACAAAACAGCGTTTATTTCTTTTACTTTTTTATTTTCATATTTGTCTTATTCCATGTGAATAGGAGCTGAAGATGCATGCACAGTATTCGAAATATGTACTCAGTGAAATATCATAGCATCTGAATCATTGCTGTGGAAGTATTCCTTGCGATAAATACTCTCAAAAGAGGTTATGAAAAAGCGTACGGTTTGTTTACTGGCGATATTGTTGACAGCTGATAAGAGCTGTTTACCTTCTCTTCCTAAATTTGTAAAAATGACAACTGATCGAGTAAAACTAAAGTTTCCAGCTAAAACAAAGCTACAACATTTTCATCATCCAAACGAACGAGACCAGTCGGCGGCAACCGCTCATTGCATGTTTGTTGGTATGTATAGCGCTATTCGCGTCGAAAAATACTAAAACATGTCCACAAACACCAGCCAGCAAGGTGTTCTAATCAGAACACTACCGTATAGTTTCGTAAATACAGCCCATTCCAGACTGTAAGCGACAAATTGGGCAATATTGGAAATAAAATGTAGTGGATTGGTGGAATGTGAAAGCTTTTTACTCATTGAAATTCTTGAAAGCCAGTGCTATAGGTATGGATGTTCTCTTAAGGCAGTAACAATGCAAACAGGGTCTAGAACAATGGTTCTTAACAGGGAGGTGCGTCTCCCCAGGGGGACGTTCATAAATTTCCAGGGGCGGGCGTCCTCACGCGCGCTACACTACAACATGGAAAGTTTTTGAACTAGAAAGTACTCCGTCCACTTTACTTATTTAAAGTCAGGGGCACTTGAAACAAAGGACATTTACTGTACTTAAGGGAGGCGTGGTAGAGAAAAGGTTAAGAACCACTGGTCTAGAATCAACGAAGTCCGAAAACAGCAGCATAGCGCCAAATTCAATGTATTTATAATTTCGCACATACAGTTCATTTTCTAAATTTTTTAAACAAAATAGAAGTTTGGCACCTGAATAAAGGCCTTGTTTCCCCTCATAGAGTGTGATTTTATCTACAGTGCGGCAACACAATAATAGACACACTATAGTCGAGAGCAGACAGCTCTGTGTTGAAATCATCTGCAGGATGTGACGAAATTTCTCACAAAAGCAACAAATTGGATCAAGGAAATGTTTGGGAGATCGTTATGACCGTACATACATAAATGTTCAACAATGCTGGGTCACTTACTTTGAGAAACTGTTGTTTGAATTGACGTTAAACCTGGAAAATGTATCGATAACTATATTGAAAAAAGTCTAAACGAACTGTAATCAATAAATGGAATTCAAGAAACAAACGTAATACAATCTCGATATTACCACTAGGACAAAGTCGATAACGCTCACTTTACATATTGATGGGCTGCTGTGGCGCAGTCACCGCATACAAAGTTGAGTGGTATACGGCCATGAAGATGAGATATGGTTGCTTTACGGGACAACAAAAGTTTTTACGTTACTAACGAAGTTTGAGTGAATGCATAAACCAGTGATGCCACTCCTAGTGTTTTTCCACTAGATCTAGTGTTTTTGCATTGGATCTGGTACTCCAGTAGTTTTTCATAGCTATTTAGTGTTTTTTATTAGTGAGCTGAATGTAATTGATTACACAATTTTGTGTAATTGTAACTGTAATTGAGACTTTTTGATTTTGCACAATTGTAATTTGCTAAAATTCTACCTAATTACATCTTAAATTACACAAGTGTCTATAATATGTTTTGATTTAAACCGCTACGAGGTCACTATGGTCATCTGTTAAAAGTTTCAGTGACATGTGCAAACAAAAACAAGCTTTGCTGCTATCTTCGGTTTTCTTTGTCTTTGAATTGCAATGAGTTGCGCAATGTCTTTGTTTGCATTGCAACACATTTTCTGGCCATTTTGATTGTGTGTAAGTTTGCTTTTGCTTTCATGGCTAACTTGCATTGAGTTACTTTAGAATAATCGATAGTATGTAATCTAGTGTTTTTTTGTGAATCTAGTGTTTTTCATCACAAAATCTACTTTTTTTTTCATCAATGAAATCTACCTTTCCATAACAACAGAGTGGCAACACTGGCATAAATGCTTGCTATCTTTAGACAGATTGTTCCACAACAACCTTGATGCCGTAAATAGAATGACAATTGCCTAATACGCTTTTTAGAGGATATTGTTGATCTGCACACAAAAAATCACGCATGCTGTATGCGCATCGAGCAAGTTTTTAACAACTTTTGAGCAGAATTAATCAGACAAATTCAAAAGTTAAAATCGTGTAATATAAGCTATTGATAGCTAAAATGTGCGATCAGGAAAAGTAAGAGTGAAGTCTGAGCAAAGTCATCTGTGCCAGATTGAAAACTATAAGCTGAGCAACACAGCTGAGTGTAAACTCCATTTATACGCAAGTATGAATCTATTTAATGTATATTTTACTGAGAAGCAGGAACAGCTGGCCCACAAGACTCTTGCCTCCATCACACCTTGCTTTAACATATACCCGAAGAACTACACCGCACTGCCCAAATAGTAGCTGCAGTTAGAATAGACATGCGAAAAGATATTTCGCAGTAGGTAGACACTGTTGCCTTAAGAAAAATGTCATTGCTCTAGTCTAGAGAGTATGAAGGACAGCCGTTGGTTTTAACTTTTACTTAAAAAAAACTTCCTGAAATTTTTTCTAAAAAGTATCATCGATCGATTTTTTCGTGTAACAGGAAAACTTTGAAAAAGATCACCCCCTGACATTTCCGTTCACCACCTTCGTTGTATTGTCTAAAGCTCGATCATATTGAAACGAAACTTTAATTATTTCTTAATTGCTCAACTGACACTACAACCTGTGTGCCCTGATTTTGCAGGATATGCAAAGAATAATTGGCCTTAATATTAGTTATTTCACGTAACTCTTCAGTATTTTAAGTTTCGAAAAGTTGTAATCTTTTGATCCAGTTGTTTTTGGCTGGCTCGAAACTACTCATCTACCATGAGTTAGATGAATACAGGTCAGAGGTTCAGTGATCACCAGCGACCCTTCCTGCGCTCTCTCACTGTACGGTTGTTGAAACTTTCCAGCACATGATATATATCATACAGTCCACGTGGCGCAGTGTGAAAATAAACACGAATTAATGGGTAGTTGGAAACGGCGGTTAAATCAATGAAACGAACAACTTGCGTCTTCCTCGTAAGCTAACAGTGAAAAATTTATATCAGACCGTGAAACCACCCACGGGTGCCACATTCAGACCAACACCTACACTCTTAAACTCACGAATTATAAACTTAGCCTGTGCTGCCAAAATGAAGTGTTGCTTGCACAGAGTTAAGCGTGGCCAGAAATTTAAAACTCTTTGCTTTTGCGTATACTATGACAATCAGGTATACGTGCAAGCAGTGGATACCACCCAAACAAGTGAATGTGGAGTTCACGCAGCAAAAATAGATATGCGTTAAACGTGTTTCTGCCCTGTCGTTTTTTGATTCACCTGAAGGTCATTCAGTCCAAATAAACAACAGCCAGTTGATCTAATAGACTGATGACTTGATGATTTATGAAGCTTCAGTAAAAACTCTCATGCCAAAGACCGCTGCATATTTTGATTAAGCACATGTGAAGAGATTTACACAATTTGCGGCTTCAGTCTTATTTAAAATTTGTAAGCTTCTTCACTCATAATAATGAGTCCAGTGCACTCTAGGATCCTATGCAAGATGTTAAGATCGGATGAGTTTGTGGTACCAATGAATTAAGTTTAACATTGCAACTTCTGCAGCGGTAATTGCGTCGAAAGCATATGCAATTGATGGTCATCAATTCCCGCTTCGCTATTGCTTATGTCTCGATTAAAGCACGTGCCTCTTGGGTGTTCAGGCCCACGCACTGTAGTTCCGCTGCCCATGAAAGATGTATAGACGAGAAAGGAACAAATCTTTACGGGATCTTGCTAAATGTATTGATGCGTATCCAGACCGAGAGTAAACTAGGTCAGCTCAACAAACGGGCCGTTCATGTAGAAAATAATCTTTACTTTGTCGCAGCCCATTCAGCGCAAAGAGCCCTCAGCGGAACAGAGGAAAACTTTTACTTTGGATCTCAAATACAGCAGATCTCACGAAAAGGTAAGATTTGTTTACTTGCGTTGATGATATGATGTGGCGTATTATGTGGTTTGATTAATTATGATTAGGAACCTTTAGAAGGTGCATTTCATGGTTTAAAATGAGTGCTTGAAATTGCTGTGATGAGATGTGTCGAATATACATGAGTTTCTTTTTTAACAATCTGAAAGTCAAGTCATGAGTTAAATAAGCCTAACGTTTATAACTGAAATTCCTCCAACAGCATGAAATGCATTGCACCGGACTTACATTCCAGCAGGAAGTTGAAGCACAATGTAAACATCGTTCAGCGATCCGAGGGTTGCGTGACCTAGTTTCTTCAGCTTTGTCTAGAAGTGGGTGTGTTTGCGCCATGAGATGAAACTCTACGATGCTGGTCAGTAAACTAGCAAACAATTCATCAGCACCGCTGAGTTAGAGCAATACCTCAAGCAGAGTAGTAAAAAACTCCATGCCAAAAAGGCTTTGAAGTTATTTTTCCGTCACGAACTTTCCTAAGATTTGTGAATTTTCAACCTTTGCACCAATTTCAACGCAGCTGTTTCAACGTTAATAACTTCAACGCCTACTTCTTTAAAATTGGCAAAAGGGACCTCATTTCCAAGTTTTGCTGACACTGGTGCATTGCGCAATACGTGTGTAGTCCATACCTCCTGCTAAAACAACTTTAATTTTAATTGTAGTTTGTAGTAATACTCTAAGAGTTTTTCGTTCCCAAGACCTATACTGTTACTAACAGTAAGCCAGCTTGAATGGATAAAACAACGAAGAGTGGTAAATCATGTCAGTATCTTGGACAGTTGTTCTTGTTTTTTCTAAAGCTTTTACTGAAAACTGTTAAATTTGTAAATATTTATTACCTACTTATGGCATTGCATTTTGTTCTAAGTAAACTACATCAGTGATCATTGTTGATTAACGATTTATTACATAAATTTCCTTCAATATCTAATTCAATAACTATTAATTTCATTACATTTTATACATTAATTAACGATCGCCGTATTTGAGGGGGTATCGTTTGATACACACGAGCTTTTATCAAAGTGCGTTTTAGTTTCGTAGCATTTTAATGTTTTATCACGGACAGTTGTTACTATTCATGAAACGTTTCGGTGATTTTTATGGTCAGTGTTTCAATATACCAGTTATGGGTAAACCGTGGCCAGCGAAGTCAGAAACGATGTCCCTAGAAGGTCTCCTGAAAATCCCTCGTGCATCGAAAACGGCCCTCTAATTTATAAGCGATGGGCCTTAAATATTTTCTAAATGGCCTGTGTACGCCGAAGACCTAAGCTGGTGAAAAAAAACAGCAATAGAATTGCCAAAGAAACAATAAGGGTAAAGTTGGTAAAGCGAGTGTATTTGACTGATATTTGGACAGAGACTTTTTCACTTTTTGGTTGGATCGCATGCAATGCGACAAATTTATTTAATGACAATTGGCGACAGGGCGAAGCCTGGATGATGCCTCTTGTGTAATCAATCATTGCAAAAATATTTTTTTTATTTGTTGATTCATAAAATGAGAAAAGATCAAGTAAATTAATCGAAGCGTGAATGCTTGTGCACGAAACACGTTATTCAATGCAGGTCCACCAACAGCGTTTGAAAAGGCCATAGAACTGGCGCTCAAGCACAGTAAAGATTGCCCGTCACTTATAAGTAAGGTAAAGCAGTTCGCTTTGTACAAATAAACGCCCAATGGTGAAGGTAAAAACTGATGGGAAGTAGGTTTTTGTAGCTACAGTTCGTGTGGCATACATTTTCTCCAATACTTCTTCAGTAATAACTGCACATATTTCGGACTTACGAATGCTTGGTAATTTCTAAAAAATGGAATTCCAAGTGTTTGCCATACCGTGAATAGCTTCATTATGTTAGGGCTCCTGTTTTATAAATTTCCAAGAGAGAACAACTCTGAAAAACTAAGCAATTAATTTCAAATTACAGATATTTCTGTTTTTCTAAGTGTGATGATCACTGAGTGGCTAACAATTCAGTGACCCCATGATTTTGTATCTTACGAGCAGGTAAACCGAAGACCCATCTCTAAGAACTGTTCAGGTTTTCTTGTTTCACTGACGCGTTTCAAAGTGATTTTGTCTACAAACCAACTTGGCAAAAATGCAAGAGTATACACAATATTTTCATTTGTGCAATACTGTGCTTCGGCCGTCAGAGGTGCGTCGCCAGACTTTGTGCGTTGCAGGGGGCCAGAAAATGGAAGGACCACATACATGAATGTTTTCCAAATAGTGGCAACGAAACAAACTTGTAGAAGAAACAAGGAGAGTAAAACAAATCACAAAAGCATCAAACATCAAATGGGGGTCACATCACAAATTAAAAAAGGACGGCAGTTTGGCAAAACGATCCTTGCGGTGCTTGATGTACTTGTAGCACTGGTAGGAAATTTCCGTAGTCCAGCGATCATGTGGCAAAAGTTTAACCGAACTGGTTGAACCTCGTGCCATGGGATAAAATTCGTCTGACATAAACATTGCACTGCTATTCCGACTGAATACGCTTTTGTCGGTGGAGTTCTAGCCTTGATTAATTGATTGCATTAAAAACACTTTTGTTTGCAAAGCAGCTGATTGATATTATTATTAAACGCATTTGTAATCTATGAAATCCGACCGAGTGTATGCTTGATACTTCTAATAAAGTTGACGACAAGTATCTGCAGAAAAATTTAATCCCGACGTTCGTGCTGGTTACAACAATGCTGCGAAAGCGAAAATTGCTGTCAAACATTGTCAGTGATTCCGATTATTTCGATTCCGAATCTACATTCCTGTGCAAGTTTGCATCGCTAACGTTTGTCTTTTCTTCTGCTTTTTGTCGCAGTCTCGTTTCGTAGTCCCTTTAAGGACTGCAAAGCCACTATAGTGGCTATGACTTTGTCGAGTCATAACTTACCTAAAACAACTTATGGCCTAAAACCACAAAAATCGATTAAACCACTAGGGCAGGGGTGGGGAACCTGCGGCCCGCGTGAACATTTGATATGGCCCGCAACATAATTTTTATTACCCAAGTTAGAGTACAACATCGTGTCAGAACGAAACTCCATGATCAGTAAGTACTTAGATATTAAGTCAAAAGAAGTCACTCTTCCTCATAGTTAGATAATGGTAGAATTTTAGGTTAAAATCAATTGATTTTGCGGCCCACCAGCGATAATGCACAATTCGTGCGGCCCCTGATAGTAAATAGGCTCCCCTAGGGGATTAATCAATTAAAGTGTTGTTTTATGGTCATGACTTGCTAATCCCAAATGCTAGAAGGTCAATCAACGCCTCTAAAGATTAGGATTTTCGCCTGGTTTCTTTCAAAAAGAAAACAAAAATTGCCCATGGGGTTGGGGCCCAGGGCCCGATGACGTGGGCCAAAAATCCTAAATCTACCCCTAATATGACGTCACCCATAAAAAAGGTCAAATCTAAAATTTCCCAAAATTTTTTTAAATCGGAACTAGAAGACTTTGCGCATCTTTAGAGGGTACGAACAGCTCTCTAGCTCTATTGATCGGTAAGTTATGACTCGACAAAGTCAGAGCCACTACAGTGGATTTGCAGTCCTTAAAGGGAGACATTACTTAGAGCGCCAAATTTTTGCAAAAAATTCTTTCACTACGTAAAAAAGAATGTTTGAAATCAATTTGAAATGGACGTCAATTTTGATAATAGACGACGCTGTGAAGCTAACAGAATGAAACTATTTTATCTAAGTTCTGTTTCTTGTATTCACGTATGCCAGACTGTTGTTACTCTCATCATATGTCAGTACATAGTACATAACGTTATGTAACAAAGTTAAGGGAACACCACAGAATAACTACTCTTAGCATGACACGAATTGCTTGGTATTTAATGTTTTTCTACCGCGTTCGATACTTTCGGTTAGGAATTCTAAAAACCGTATGTTATGTAAGGATACACTGCACTGCGATAACAGTTTTGCAAAGTAAGTAATGGACAGTTATTTATACAATTAGAACATCTTTACTGGTTACAGCTTCCTGAGAAGACGGCCATTTTGCTAATTTTTCTGATATGGAACGAGGCACCAGTTAATAACTGCAGACTTTAAAAGTTAAGTCACAAAGTCACGTTGCTATTATTCCTCCAGTTACATGATCCTATTTGCGAAGTGATAGAGAGGAGTCATTGCTAATCAAGAAGTTACCAACCACTACTTTTAAAGTAAAAAGATGCTTGCACCAGAAATTTACAAGTTGTGTGGTTCAGAAAATACTATCTGACGTTCTTCGAATACCGTCCGCGCTTTGCGTTTGGCGTTTTCTGCTCAACATCTTAATGAAATAGAGACGCCTTAAAACCATGGCAACAAGTTTAGAGATGGAAGAAGTTACCATTAGTGTCACAAGCGAGTACTAGTGTCCACGTTATCTAAGAGTTTCTTGCTGCCGTTGAGTGAAACGAAACAATCTCGAAGTTTATTAAAATCTTTGTATGATTCCTTTTTGTCATGAAAAATAATAAAACCTAATGAAACAGCCGTGAATCACAAATTGTTATAATTTTTAACAAAATTGTTTAGTGTCATCTATGGACCATAAACAATGTGAGGCTCAGGTGTCAGTGAAAAGTGAGTTTAGCGCAATTTAGCCGTACATAGCTGCGAAAGATCTTCAGACCAGTTCATACGTAAGTGGTGTTTGTTTGGTAAAACTGCATTATTCGTTGCTGCTGAACAAAAAAATGAAGTTTCACTTAATAGACCGGCCTGACTACAATTACGAGTCGCCTCACATTTGGTCATGAAAAAATCCCCGTACAAAGCTTGTCTGTGATAACTGCTGAAAAACACAGTGTTTACTGCCTTCATCACCGCAGCAACTAGTTTGTAGGAATCATGATGATATCCGCTTATATATATATATACATATATATATTTTTTTTTTGATGTGGACGCGCTTGTGAAGATAGTGAATCAATTTCAAAATCTTTGTTTGAAATAACGCTCTGTTATCCACTTTTCTCATACTTACAAAACGAAAACCTTGCAAGCAAAAACTCTAAGTCACTTGCAACACAACTTCAAATTTAAATGTTTAAGCAATCACTTTAAATTGCACAAAAGCACCTAACAGCACCCAATCAAACCACAGTTTTATAAGTCTAACACTTGTTAGAGTGTTCTGCAATTAATTCGAACAAAACGTTTCATTAATTTTAAGTAGATCCACATTACAAAGTGTTCCAGCAGACATCATCGACGACAAGGTTGTCTGACAAAGTGGACTCTATTGAAACTTATTTGGATAGCAAAAGTTGAACAACATTTACGTGCAGAATGATTTCATAAATCTCAGCGTACTCAATAAAACAGCTTGCTTTGGCAACCTGCAAGAGATATGATGCAAGTCAGTGAAGTATATCAACTTTTTTATGGTTAAGGTTCAAAGGATGCTCTTAATGAAATTAATCTTAGTATCTGCATGTGAAATGTGAAAACCTGGCTAATTCAGTTGAAAGTATAAACGTGTTACCTGAAACCATCATGAAATCCATTGTGAATTCATCTAAATTAATATTTATTGCTCAGTGAATGACAAACTTGTTTTCTGGCTGCTTTTCACGTGGGGACGTTTCTTTGCACTTTTAACCCGGCGTGCGGTTGTCATTCATTTTATACTTTAATTTATACACAAACATTTTTGAACTTTGCTTTATATAATTGTTAATTAAAGGCAATTGCCCAATCTTTGGACAATGCGTTTTTTCTCTTTTGACGCAAAGCAATGTTTTTGAAATATCTTTATTTTCTGTTCAAGTAGTTCCATTTTATGAAGGTTGAAGTGAAGTTCGTTCCGCAGACTGTAAACCACAGATATTGTCTTGAATCTTATGGAAAGCATCAGTGTTCCCTCTGAGAAAATTTTGCACTGAGCAAGTTTTTGTTTTAGTGAGCATGGATATTTTAAGGCTGAGTTATTCGAGTTCTAAAGAAATTACTAACTTTGTGAATTATTGAAATCAATCCACATAGAATTCTGTAATAACAGCGTAATGCTCATAACGTGTGTTTTAAAATACAGTTTTCATGTTGTCTGTACAATTGGCTACAGTTCGCCTGTTTTCTCTACTGAAAGCTTCACCATACAGTTCGGTGATGATATCGTAATGGTCATGGCGTGTGTTTTAAACTGCAGTGCATGTGCTTCTCTAATTCTACAATTTTTAGCCTGTGTTCAAACTGAGCTTGGCGTGATTTGGTTAACTCTTGCTTTATTGTTTCATCATTTCGCCCGTAGACTCTTGCTTCAATTTGCAGAATTGAAAATGCGTAATTGACGCGAAATCGATTTCCCAGTAAACCACTTTGAGAGCAGATTTAGCTGCTTCGCCCTTGTGGAACATTGTCACTGAAACGTGGGTACGTGCAGTCAGAATCCTGGTAGAGTTATGAAAGCACAGCATGGCAGGCAGATTCCTCGAACACCCTACTTCTCATTACTAGAATGAAGCATAAAATCTTATCAAAATGCGAACAAAGTACACATTTAATTCAAATAGCTTCTGAAAGGGCCATGCAATATGCTCAGAAGTGTTCTGCTTCCGCCCAAAAAATGTTAATGATATTTTACTTTCAAATTTGGAATGTTGCAAGTGCGCGAGAATGATATTTCATTGCGCAAATGGTCTGGGTGGTACGGTGCAGTTGCGCACCTTGCGAGAACACTGGAAGGCATATATTGTGGACTTGTGGGGGCGAAATCAAGCGTTAGGGGACTTCGCAGTTCACGCGATTTACATAAAGTATTCACTCTAAAGATAAGCCGTAGGACGCAAACGTTTCCTCATCGTGCTGTAACGAAGGCAACTATATGTTCGCTCACGTAAGCGTTCGAATAAATCCCTGTTGTATTGCAAACCAATGGGTATACCTTATGTGAGTTTTTTAAGGCAAAGCGAGCAAACAGTATTATTTTAACTTTGTGGTTTATGTCTACGCAATACTAGTTTAATTCTTACAGTTCTGATATTGATAGACATCCTTGACATTCTATTTGAATAAGATTTAAAGGACTGATGATGCGTAGTGTTATATATCAAATCGATTTCCTATTAAAAATACGCGATCTATTCCTTGCTTGTCTCAGTGTAGTTACTTGAATATATTTGACAACTAGAAAAAAATTTATCATGGGTTTGGTCTGGCGGGTGGCGAGTGATTTTAATGTTGCATTGTGCATTTTTTATCGCCCCCATATATAAAATCTATTCCGCGCATATTATCAAAAAGCATTGACCTGTTCTATTAAAAAACCAAACAATTTTAACAGCTGTTCAGCAAGAAAAATGTCAAATATTACTGTAGCCCCTTTTTTCCTTTCTTGCTGCCAAACGTTTTTCTTCAAACGTTTTCTGGCTTATGTGTTTAAAGTAGTGGTTTTCTCGTCAGAAGAGAAACATAACGCGTTTATTGTTTCGCGGCATCAGTTCCGCGAACTCTCCTCAGGGTTTCGCACATGCACACATGCATGTGAGTACATATTGCGTGATTTCCACGATTGCAGTTCCGATCTCCTTTCGAGGAGGGCGAAAGAATTAACATGCGCGAATATGTTTCATGCAAAGCGCAAAACTGATTCTTCACATCGTATTAAAATTCCGAGGCAGCAAGATGTTTGCGAATGTAAAGACGGACCTCGCGCAAACGTCAAACAATATCTACTTTTCAAACCACTTTCAGACCGTTGTGGCAGCGGTTTGTTTTATATACGGAAATGGATTTAGCAGAGAATTACGACGTCAAACAAGCGCGAGCGTCAGGTATTAAAGTCCACAAACATACCAATGAATGCCACTCCAATTATGCAGGTATGCGTTAACGCGCTTTAACTTGCCACCCAATGACAATCGCAATAGTCGCTTTCTCCTGACTGTATCTATCCAAATGTCGCAAACTAGTTAATGGCGTTGCGCTACGGCCTAGTAAACATGAAACCATTGCGGTCAGATTAATTTGAAATTGAAGAGATTGTAGTGCTGATAATCGTAACTGTTTAGTTCTTTTGCAAGGGCACACCAATTATCTTAAAGCCGTGGCATGGGATCAGACGGTTTCCGCCGAAATGTGAATCACTGCGCTGTCTAAAGCAGAGACCATTCGGAAAAACAGAATTGAGCTAACTCAAAAAGTCCCGTCAGAGCTGAAAGTTATTTACTTCTTGTTTCCCGATGATCGCCATGATGCCGAGACGAGGTACTGTTAAGGGCGAGGTACTGTTAAGGGCGCAAGGTTTCAGCGCACGAAGTGTTTGCTCAAGTACTGGTATTTAGCACCTTAGCGGAGACAGTTGTTTGTACTTTTTTCGACGATGAAGCGATTGTTGACAAACACGATGCAAGAAAAACCGGTCAAAATCGTTGGCCACTGTGCTTTTCTCTTTTCTTCTCTCTTCGTCGGCTTTGTCGTTCTGAAAGCGTGTTTACGCATCCTTCGCCCGGCGTGTGATGATTTCACCACCACTCTTTAACTAACCCAGTCAAGTAGTGTTTCTGGGCGTTCCTGCTTCTTGCGTCAGGCGAGCTTAGCGGAAGATGGTATCATGAATGGACGAAACACCAAAGGTTGGGAGAGTGGAGGAAAGAAGGTAGAGTAAGATACAGGCCTGTTGCAAGCAAGTATGAGCGAGGTTTCATCAACAACAGAAGTGTTGTTTAGGAAAGGCAGCCCCGATGAATCAAACCTACTAAAAACTAACCAAAACTGAAATCTACAGCTTCACTGTATATATTTTGATTGTTTTCAACTTGTAAGATATTATGGGCAGGCTAAACCTTATTACCATGGCCATAAACAAAAGCAATGAAAATTATGCACTGTTTTGAAATTTTATGCACTGTTTCCACAGTTGCTCGTGTGGTCCAAAAGTAGTTTTGCAGCAGGAAGCAAACGGACAAGGGAAATTCCTTCGAAACTAGCTGGTCAATAATGATTTGCGAGAGTGCGATTCTGCTGAATGAAACCTTGGGTTTGGCCAGTTCCTGTCTAAACTTCCAACACGATATGTTGTAGAAGCGTACCCTTGCTTTGAAGCACTGAGGTGAAAAAAGCTGTTATTGAGATGATTAACTGTCTTAACCAATTTGACTAATTACAGTCTGCACGAGGCTTAGAAATTAACCCTGAGCGGAAGGATAGGGATCATAACTCTTTGTTAGAGGGATCCGTTATTCGGAGCTTCACCTTCTGAATTTTACTTGGACTCTTGAGCGAATCTAAGTATCTCGTCGTTTACTTTAGGAGGCTATTGTTTATGACAACTTCCAAAATGCAACTGGTATCTAGTTCGAGCAAATCAAGCTACACAAGCCAACGACTCTTATAAAATGAGTGGTTCTGAACACTTAGTATTTACAGGTTCGAGTGAGTTTGGCTAATCTTAGCTGAGCCTTCAGTAAGTTTGATAAATTCGCTGCTAACGCGTGGACAGTTTTTTCAAAAACAAAAATGATTTTTCTTGGTTTGGGGAATGCATGAAAAAACTTTTTTTACGTGAAGTCAAACGTTAAAAAGTGTATGCAACTTACCATAAAAATTTCAATGTGGAATGCTCTTACCTCCACGGTCTTATTCTTTGATTCGTTTCCCCCCTTATCTTGGCCGTAGGTACGAGTTCTGTGTGTTGTTTGTTATTCTTTTATTTTATACACGTGGTTTCACTTCTCTCTTCAGCTTTGCAAAAAAAGTGTTTTTAATGCAATCAATTAATCAAGGCTAGAACTCCACCGACAAAAGCGTATTCAGTCGGAATAGCAGTGTAATATTTATGTCAGACGAATTTTATCCCATGGCACGAGGTTCAACTAGTTCGGTTAAACTTTTGCCACATGATCGCTGGACTACGGAAATTTCTTACCAGTGCTACAAGTACATCAAGCACCGCAAGGATCGTTTTGCCAAACTGCCGTCCTTTTTTAATTTGTGATGTGACCCCCATTTAATGTTTGATGCTTTTGTGATTTGTCAACGCTGAAGTCAAAAATATCAGTCATTGCAAAGCATTTTTTCGGCTGCACCAATTGAGGTTGCATGAGCCATAACTCATATTTTCATCAAGCAGTTAGGGTTCCCACGAGAAATGCAGTATTAAAAATAATTTTAAAAAACTGCCACATGGGTTCAGCATAATTGTGTAAAACTAAGATAGTACAACAACGTAATTTACGCAACGACTTAAATCAATAACATTTGGGAAAAATTGTATGATGACGTGTTACAGTGGAATAAACCCAGTATTGCAAATTTTTTTAAATCAGTCTCATGCGCCGTATAGATGTATATCATGGCAACATGGATGATTCTCCCAGAACATAACACCAAACGCAAATATCAGTCACAATATCATGGGATTATTTCGTTCATGTTTGCCATGTTTCCCTCATTTTGCAAGTTCCCATTCCTTTTCTATTTTTGACTTTGAGGTATATTGATTGCTTTTCCAATATTTTGTGTGCATCTGATGTTTTACGTAATATCTCCCATTTTCTGTATTTTCTTGTGTTTTTTGTATGTTGTGTATGTTTTCTATCATGGGTAACTGATTGTTTTTTTGTGTTTGAAATTGTACTTTATGTCAGGGTATTTTTAAGGCGTTTTAGGGACCCGATTCGGGTCCCTATAATTGAAAATCGGGTCCCTAGATTCAGAGACAATTATCATCGGGTCCCTAGAATCAGAGAAAATCGGGTCCCTAGGATCAGAGAAATCGGGTCCCAAGTGGTCCATACTGGGTACCTAACATTTTCCCTAAAACAAACCCTGCTTTATGTACATTTTGGCCAAATTCAATACTTTTTCTTTTCATTTCCGAATGATCTTATAAACATGACATGCCTGTATCTGTCACACATTCACAACGAAAAAACAGTTAGTGTTTCACCAGCTTCGCATTGTCATGGTCCTGTAACTTTCTTTACGATTCAAGTTTGTTGCTGCTCCATCCTGGACAGGAACACTTCTGCGAAAGTACGCAGTCGTTTGCTGGTAAATACAGTTCGCAGCCATCGCTATTTATTCCACCACTAATTAAGTTTTTAGGCTACAACTAAATCAACAAAACTCGAAAGAATTCATGTATGTTTTAAGGAAGGAAAGGGTGAATCGAGCAAGTTTTAAGGGGACTCCTTCAAACAACTTAATATTATAATATCACATGTCTCATGCTCCTTCGAACATGCGCATGATTAGCTCTCTTTTTCCCCAGAAAATTTAGTACATAATTAATGTACATTCGTCTTCATGGAAATTATCCAAAACTAAGTGAGGAGGTTTACGGCCGCCGTGTAGTCACAAACCTGTCAAACAAGAATCCACAAAAAGTTGGAAAGGTTCCACTATTTCGCAAATTTCAAAATCGCTTTATTTTGGAATGTTTCGTGTTGTAATGGTGCTAGTTATAGTTATTAATGATTTTCTGTTGACATCATCAAATTACGGATTGTGTGTGAGTATGAGAGCGATCATGCTGGTGCTGATAAAAAAAACTGAATGTATCATTGTATGTAATGGGAATGTGTCGTTTTATCAAAATTCGGATCCAGCTATTATTTCAAGAAAGTTACGCTTTCTAATAGTGACAACCGGTGCAGCTCACGAAGCTTTGCTTGTGCATTTGTCATAACGAAATGTTTCATCGGCTACAATTTGACTACAGAAACAGTAAAGCTGTTGCAGTTGAGAGATACAACAGTCTAGCTTTCGAAAGCGGATCTGAGGATGGCAAGTGCAGTCACGTTGAACGTGCGATGGTTTAATGAAACCTATCTAAGGAATGTCTCGCCCTTGGGCTGTTTTAGTAGTGCATAACAGAGCGCTGACGGATAAGGGGGTTCCTCACTTCGTGATCAAAAGTTTTGACGACCTTATTGCTGCGCAAAACAATTGGTTTTGTCGTGCGCATCAGTATCGTGGCTGAGCATAAAATACAGCTCTGAAGCGGGGAGAACGAACATCACTTGAAAGCTCGCCGAACTGCGATGTCAAGCGCGTGTTAAATGAAGCTGGAACCTGAGTTGCACTTTAACTGCTACCCGATTGTTTCGCGCATTTCTCGCTTCAGCTTTTGCGTAAAAGCATCAAAATGAAAAAAAGTCACAGCACAAAAACGAGTCCCTAGGGCGAAAGACAATACTCGATGGAGCGCTGCGAAACTCACGGTGTAATACTATACAAACGTTTTCTCAGAAATAGCTTTTGAGAATAGTGAACAATTCTCGATGTGGTCAATAAACTTCATAGCTGGATATGTGTTTGTGGAAAGACCTACACAACGAAAGGCGTGGCCAACATCTTGGGGCCAGGTTCAGCTGCAGGGGTTGTCAGAGTGAGCACATATGTCCCATCTGCTTATCGGTTCCCATATATT
>JGI24158J21664_10002089_pt1 | contig 23779 bp, 11 predicted proteins | sample Ectturendosymbi3_FD_21664 | JGI IMG/M metagenome (IMG submission 21664) | reverse complement strand
GTGAACTGCAAGCTCATCACTGCATGACACTACAACTGTGAACCTGACTCTTGTGCAGTGTAAGTTTCATACAGGCAAAAAAACTGTCATTGCAAGAATCACATCAATTAATCAGAATTAAGATACCGACTTCAGGTTTTCCAGAAATATTCAGTTCCTAATCCCAATTTCCAGGTGGGGGGCAAATGCCCGTTTTGCCTCCCCTTTCCTGCGGACACCCATGCAATCATTGACTATTTTCTATCAGGTTCCATAAACAAGGCCAGCTAATCTAATGAAACGAAGAAGCGTTTTTGACTACTTGTTAGCATAAGTTTAATTTTAGCATCTTTAATGAGTAATGTGCAGTATGCAGTACAAAAGTATTTTGGCGATGATTTTTAATGAAATCAAGTGTCATGTCAACACCTCTTTAGGTCTGGTGGGGGGGATGCATCCCCTGCATTCCCCTCCTGTGTCCGCGCCTGGTGACCCCTGCCCTAGAGTGTGAATCAGTGTTGCGAAGCAGTGTAATATCTGGCCGCTGTTACTTACGTAGCGTGCAAAACGGTGTCTGTCTTGGAACTGCTTTGTGGTTTTCGATTCATCTTTTGACCATAACTTACAAAGCAGAGGAGCTACGAAAATTTCTGAAACATTACGAGAAAGCTTATTTCATACCACTTGCAATGATGTCCTTTTTTACTTCCGCGACTTCGCTGTGACGTATTACAGTGCAGCAACCACAGCTCCCCAGTTGGTACATGCTGTTTGAAAAACACATTGCTAAACCACTGCAAACAACATTGTTGAAAACCAGGTACCGTAATCAGTACAACAATTTTTTCACTGCTATTTGTTGACAGTAAACCTCAACATCTATCACTTTGTTTGCTTGGAATGTGGGCGCAGAATGCAATGAATTGTAATACGCCAACAAAAACAATGAATTGTGATACGCCAAGAAAACAGGAATTGTGGTATGACATGAAAAAGGGAAATTTCACGTTTCAAGGTGTGATATTTGTTGAAACATGGTATCATGCAAAGTGAAACCTCACATGCAGTGCAGCCTAGTGTCTTTGCCTTTGGCATGCTTCCTGCACAGTTTGCACATTTGATGAGCCCTTTTTACAAGCTGTTCCTGGAATATCGTCGGTTTCAACACTGATAATATTCATTTTACACCTAGAAATAAACTTTATTTTACCTGAAATGTACAAGTAATATTAGAAGTTTTGCAGCACAAAACTAACTGCAAACCAACAACGTTGAATTTCAATGTGAAATGAGTTTGTCAGAGCATGGAATTGTGGTGTACACTCTGGATTGTGGCAAACTCCTCTGCTTATCACTTCAATCTCTTAGTTGTGTGAACCTGATTGACCAAGAAATGTCATTGTGTTACACGCAAGATTCTAACAAAGGTACCGGAAAAAAACTGTCAAATGGTGTCGTTCAATTGTTTGGTAACATGGTGCTACAACTACAACCATTCTTCACCCCTACCCAAAATGGTCTGCATGCTGCAATTTGCTAACCACTATTATAGGCATCTGCGCCTGGCATGGGTACACAATTTTGGTTGGGAGTGCAGCATTCCTGCTAATTTTTCATATTCTTTTGCACACTCATCAGTTTTCACATTAATGTTAAAAGATTGATGGATATGTTTGGCTTGCAGGGCTGCAATTCATGTAGATACTTCTAGGTATTTGTGCGTTTTTGAGTTTCATGTTCCTAGTTCAATATGTTGTGAACATGTTGTACAAGTTCTGATAAAAATTTAGTGATTGATTACTGTGAGTCTCCTGTAAAACTGACATTAGTGTGAGAACTACTTTGGGATATTTCCATCGATATTAATTTACCGATTTAAGCAGGTTTTAACGTCATATTTTGTGACGCCATGGATTTTGCATGCTCATAGAAACTTCAATCTTGGCACCAATGATTATATAGATCATAAACCATACATTTTAGCTATTGTTGCAATTCTAATTTCTAACCATCTTTCAACACCTAAAGGCATCTGTAACCTGAGGTACTTCAGTCTAACTTTTGTCAGAGCTAACTTCTTTTTGTTTTTATAGCCAACTCTTACAGGAAAATTACGTCTTGGGCCTATCTTTTTCCTCCTCATGCACTTTTGTATCAATTGCTTTGCACAAATTTGGAACAAATTCAAGCTAAACTTCTCTTAATTCGAGTGCACCACGTTACCACCACCAGCAAATAAAACTTTCACGCTTTATGCGATCAATACAGTACACAACTACACACTGCCTGACCTCATCAGCACAAGGAAAAGTGTTTCCTGCATCTTCATTGCAAAAGGTTACCTTAGGTCAAATGCCATAAATTGGTATCCTTTTTATCATCTCCCTCCTTAACCAGTTGAATGGTTCACCCCAGAGTGATTGAAAAATTTTCTTAGGGTGAACAAGGGGTGAATGATTTCTATACCTAATTTTTTTGATCCGTTGGTAACGTGCATTTATCTTGATTTTTACCTAACACATATCAGTAATAGTGAATAAAATGGCTAACTTCTTTTTATAACTGACAGTATTTCGAATAAATGGATGTCATCTTCAATTGACACCTTTTTTATTTGAAATACTATGAGTTTAACATTTTTATTAGTCTTATGACTATGGTATACGCTAATAAAAAGTGATATTATCTGCAGAAAAAACAACTGTACAGATACCAGCCTTAAATCTTTAGGCTAAGTTTGTTGTTTAAGTTACTGCATTGATTCGATTGTTAGCTGCACTTCATTTTGCATATCAGCACATTTTGCATTGGCAACACTGATTCATGATGCTTGTACCATTACAACTGTCTACTGTCCATCATAATCCCTCCTATGACGGACTGTGCACATGCTGGTGAAGAGAAAAAAGAGAATGCGAAAAGAGGGTTTGGTCAACAAAACATAGCAAAGGAAAGACTAAGTGTCGTCTAGAACTTTCAGTAAGGTAAATAAAAAAATATAAGCCACCCTTGATTGTAAACCCCACGAAATGAAAAAAAACACTCACTATATATAAGTTGATGCTTACAATCGAATAAATACAGTATCCACAATATCTATGTTTTAATCTCCCATGAGCATGAGTTAACTTCAACCACATTGACTGAATTACTCAGTTCAAGTTGAGTGAAACAGTCATGCAATGCACAGCACTATATCTCCAGGTACCTTGACATTCCAAACCTAAGCTACTGTTTAATTGGACTGCCTACGTATGTTATCTAGTGAGTCCACTCAATAACCTCAGTGGTTTACTGACTGAATCAGTCAAGATGCCAGTACTACAGTATAAAAACTGCTATTGTTTCATTGAGCAATCATGGCAATACTCGTATATGTTTGGGATATTCTTTTATGAAACTAACAAGAAGCAATTGGCCATCCCCAAAAAAGTACATACTGTTTTGTAACCTCAAGACACAACTTGTTACTATAAAAATTCTGCACCAACATTCCAAATGATTGAAACAAAATAACACAATAGCAATTTCAATTTACTGCTTCCTTAGTTCACCTTTAGTTAAGCTATTGTTCAATTACACTGATTGCTTCACAACCATATATTTGCCAATACTGACCATTTATCTGCCCAGATGCTATGCTACAGTCAAGGCTGCCAGTGAGATTTTTTGAAAGACACAAGGTGAATCTTTTTATCTGCCATTTCTAGGCAGCAGCAAGTCACAAAACATACTACAGTATTGAACATGTAAATTCGCTCTAATGATTTTTTTGTGTCTTTCTGAATCATTATGCCGCAACAACATGGACTTGTTTGCATTTCTAAGGGTGATTTAGCTATATCTGCAATAAATAAAATCTTCATTCCAAATGTCCCGCTATAGCCAGTCTTTGAGACACCATACTACCTTAAATTTATGTGTATTCCACTTAATCTTTTTCTTTGGGCTTGCTTCATTAGTATCTGTCACTTGAACCCATTGTACCTATCTAATATTTTGAGCTTATATGGTATCAGTTGCTTGTTCATCAGTAGTGTTGAAGACTATGGCACTTATAAAACAAGAGAAAGGATGATGAGACTAGAAATAAAAAGTTTTATTAAATTAACCACACCCTAGCTCAGGGTTATAAAAATGCGGTAGCGCACTCACGCTGTCCAACCAATAACTTGGAGTACGCAAGTGTTTTTTTGCTAGGCTAATTTGCCATTCAAACCATATCCAGCTTTGTCCACATCAATGCTGAGTTTGTAACACTAGTAGTATAATGAACCTGGTCGAATGCAAAGTGTCTATTCCTCCTGTGTTAGTGGTCATTGGTTCAGCTAGCAGCATTGTTGCTTTGGCTTTAAGTGTAGAGATGACACTTTTGATGAGAGCACTTAAAATATAAAGTACATAAAAAGTTTGAAAAACCAGACACAGGTTTACATTTGGGTTAGGGTTTTAGGTTACATGACAAGGATGATACGCTAATCCATGTGTATCTTCCTTGTCATATAACCAATTGGATTCACCTGACAGTAAATTAGACACTGCCTGTTTTTGCAATTTTATACTTTATGCATATGACCTCTATATGGCAAACCTTATTATATGTGTGTGCTGCTAAAAATTTCTGTGTGCAACTAACAGTCACAGAAAATTTTTCACCCCAATACCTAGCTTAAATCAATGCTACGTAATTAAATCCTAGTAAGTAGTAAAACTGCAGATCTTCAGAAGAAAAACCTAGAAACTAGAATGCCATTGAAAACCCAAGTCTAGGAAGGAGGAAAACCCTAGAGTAGGTTTGGCCCCACTGACTACAATAGCAGTACCTTCTGTCGCAGTGGTTTTCAACCTGTTTTGTACTGCAGCCCATTTATGATTACAGCAATCCACTATAATTCAATGACCCCATGGCCCTAACCACAACTTTTGTCACGGAATTGCATGAACATGTCAAAACTATTTTCTAACAGGAGTGCAACCCAAGTGCTTGCCCATCAAATTGTGATTCCTCCAAAAAAGGGTCATGATGCCAGGTTGAAAAACACTGTTCTAACTACTACATTATATTGCAAATATCATTAAATTCCAGACTTTAGACCTCTGACCAGTGGTTTTCAACCACTTCTTTGAGAGCCGCATGTGGTTTCCAAGCACCTTTTGTGCAGCCCTCAGCTGTCTTTCAAATAACACCTCTAATATTTTGTGTAACAGATTTCATTGTGCAATAAAGCAAAACATGTCAATTGACTTGTGTTAAAATATTTACAGTGCGACTCTCTAACAACCAGTGTAAAGCTAACTGACAGTCTGCTCAGTCAACATTTTAGTTGTAAGACTGGTTTGGCTCCCTTCAGCCAAAAGGTTGAGAACACTGGTTTAGGCTGTAACTCCCAGTGATGCCACTGAGCCCAATCATTTCAACATCAAACTTTCAGGCTTCAACATAAAGAGGCAAGACTGTGCCTTGTTTTCTCACAACTTTCTGTATATAACCTATGCTTGCAGAAAAAGACATTATTTTGTTTGATTTTAATAGGAATTATTGTACAACATACAGATGTAACCGCAAGTTCCTTTTCCACACCATTGTTGTCCTCAAATGAACTCTTCAAAGAAGTTCTTACCACCACTGAATCATTTCTACGACTTTCTAGCCTCAAGAGGCTACTTTTGCTTTCTCTCAAAAACTGAACAAATGAGCTTAACAATTTAGCAATGTAAATCATCATATCTGACAAGTGACAATTCACAAACATGATTCCCTTCACATTGGCTGTGAAGACTGATGTAAGTTTAACACACAGACCTCAAAATTTGGCTTTTTGCCGTCTGAACCTTTTTTGCTCTGTACCTTTGTCTCTGTCCAATCTTGCATACATGTCCAAGTTTTAGAATAAACATTTTTTGACACAATATGCTTTCCCATTTCACACTGAAAGCACTAACAGGGTTGCCAATTTAGCATATTTTTCACCAAATCTAGTGCAGGGGTTTCCAACGTTTCTCTTAGTCTTACCATGTGCCCCTTTAGCATTCCGCAGATGAGCATGCACCCCTACACAGCATTTCAACAGATAAGCATGTACTTTTGATAACTGATATTTGGAAAATGCAAATAAACAATAATATGTAAGTATTTTTATCTTCTATTTCTAACCTTAAATATACCCCTTCGGATAGGCAAATGTACCCCTGGGGGTACATGTACCCCAGGTTGGGAACCCCTGATCTAGCGGGTTTTAATCCTGTATACTGTACTATAGCTGCTAAATAGTTGGTCTGGCGGCCTAAAATTAGCTAGATTCTAACGGATAATTGGTCTGTAGCAGCCTATACAATTGCCGAATTGGTCTTATTCAAGCGAATTCTAACGGTATTTTGCAATTTTTTTAGCTTGAAAGGTCTTTTCAGACTTGGCAACTGAGCGCTAATAACAAGGCTAGCCTTCAAGGCAATAACGAATCAAATGACAATCAAACAACCATTTTGTAAAGAATATTGAAAAATACGAAAACGAATGCTTACAATATGAAAAGCGTTTTCAACATCAAATTTGTAGTGTGAACATCAAACATCAAAAAAATTGCTGAAAACAATCCTCAAATCTGATATTATAACAATAAAAGAGGCATCTCTGGTTACCCCGCCGACGCTAAGGTCATTTCACGCGGGAAATTCGGATTTCGTCTACTTTACCGTGTTGTCGCACCAAATTGCCAATGCCAGTGCCCAGGTGCACGGGATCTGTTTGTTTAAGTCCAATCCTACCATATATTAGTAATTTTTTTGGAGTCGGATTGGATATCGTTTCCCCTTCAACATCCAAAGGAAAAAGCTTATGGCCTTGCACACAACTTGATATGGAATATTAGGGTATGAGGAAAAATTACAATATTTTGAAATCAGGTTAGTGCAAACCTGATTGTCTAATATCTCTTACAGGCATGGTCCCTGCCGCTCGGGATCCTAACTTTCAGACTGTGCAATACATCTCACGCAAGCGCAACATGTACAATAATCATTTGTACATTGAATCATTGTGCATTGCTGTAGGTCTTAACTGTGTGAAGATGTTGATGATGGTATTGTTTTGCATGATGTAGCTCATCGTTTTCCAGTTGAAAAAATGTATCATGTATATATATACAGTATATTAAGGCATTGCCAAAAAAAGTTTATTTCAGCGTTGAATTGAACGAAAGTACTACGTCTACTGTAGGTTACTGCAGTTATTATTTATGTAGCAGTTTTTGTCTCAACAGCATAGCTCAGTAGTCTAACTCAAACTTTGGCCAAATCTACAAAATAATAATTCAATAAACATCATGAAAACGTATTTATTGATATAATTGGTCAAAATGACATACAAAATGTACAATTTCAGGCGAAATGTAAAACACAGTAAAATCATACAGAACAAAATCAAATGGGGTACCACCATTGTGTGTGTGTTCCACCAGGCACATAGCATCCCCAAATGACGTTTAACAGACAGGGGGAAGACAGATTACAAAAAGGTTTAACAGTAAACAGTAATCCAGCATGTGTTGGATACATGAAAAACAAACAAAATAAGGTTAGTCAGGATAGCTGAAAAGGGGAGCAAAACAATACTGCACAGAGGCTTCACAGAAAGCATGAAAAAACATAGCAGTGCTAGAATTTCAGGAGTTGGGAATGAGTTTCACCTAATTTGATGTGGAAGAAAAAGTGATTTGTGTGCAGATTCATTGCAGTGTTGTAAGCAATGATTATGATTTCATTGATGAATCATTGGACATAGCATTTTATGCTACTCACTTGTTTTTTCCCCATTACCTTAGGAGAGTAAGGGTCAGCGTCATCAGTACCACCAGCGTAGGGTTGTACCTCCAGCGTAGGGATGTACCACCAACGTAGGGATTGATTTAGAAAGCACTTGTTTGTACTATTGGCGTACGCAGAAAATTTTCATGGGGGGATTTCATTCAGTCGCATATGGTGGTTGTGGTTATTTGTATTTGGTATAGGCTGTTTGTCACGTCACAATTTGACGTAATATTCATGTTTCCAAATCAACGTTTTGGTGAAGTTTGTTGTCACAATATATATATGGATATTCTTCCACACACACTCTCATGTGTTATTGCACTGAATATAAACTATCAGCGCTCCAAATTACGATATCGGTGGAAAATACACTTAACGCTATGATACAGCAATTCAAAACTACAAAAATATCAGGCTTGTCATTAAAACAGGGGAGTAAAACACACTTATCACTATGTCAGAGCATTTACAACTGCAATTTTTGGATTAAGTCGGCAAATTAACCAGAAAAGTATGCGGAAGCAATTAATCTCCTTTTTGCAGGTATGAAAGCTTTTGTAACATATCAAACTAAAGTGGGGGGTTAACCCCAATCCCCCCCCTTGCATACGCCCTTGGCAGACAATATAAAGACAATGGTTTCGGATAAAGTGAACTACCGCAGAACACAATCTTAAACATGTGGAATGGAGGAAAGGTTTGCAAAACGTGGTGAGATGGTTTCTGGATGGAGACGATAACCCAGATTCCTACGCAAACCTAATTATTACTTTTTTGGCCCATTTCCAATGTTCCTTGAAATTTGCATGCAAATTTATTCCGTGGTTTTTGCATTAAGTCGACAAATTAACAATCAGAAAGTATGTGAAAACAATTTCCTTGGCGAAGGTAATAAAGTTTGTGTAAAAACTTCAAACCCCTCCCCTTGCATACGCCGTTGGTTTGTACCACCAGCGTAGGGTTGTACCTCAAGTGTAGGGATGTACCACCAGCGTAGGGGTTGATTTAGAAAGCAACTAACTGTTTGTACCTCCAGCGCAGGGAGTTGATTTATAAAGCAACTGTTTTTATCACCAGTGTAGTGTTGTACCTCGAGTGTAGGGATGTACCACCAGCATAGGGAATTGATTTAGAAAGCAACTGTTTGTACTTCTAGCGCATGGCCCGGGTTAATTTAGAAAGCAACTGTTTGTACCTCCAGTGTAAGGGTTGATTTAGCAAGCAATTATTTGTACATTGTTTGTCTTTATAAATTAACTTCCTACGCTGGAAGTAGAAACAGTTGCTTTCTACATCAACTCCCTACACTGGAGGTATAAACAATTGTTTTCTAAATCAACCCACATGCTGGTGGTACATTCCTACGCTGAAAGTACAGCCCTATGCTGATGGTAGCCTACAAGCAGGTTGCTTTTTAAATCAAATCCCTACGCTGGAAGTACAAACAGTTGCATTCTTAAGCCACCCCTATGCTGTAGGTACAAACAGTTGCTTTTTAAATCAACTCTCTGTCCCTACGCTGGAGGTACAAACAGTTGCTTTCTAAATCAACCCCTACGCAGGTGGTACATGGCTATGCTGGAGGTACAACCCTACGCTGGTATCACTGATGCCTCCTACCAGTCCTCACTTAGCATACAATAGGTATTGGCAGTCCAGCAGGTACACGAAGTTGTGTCATTTCATTTAAAAATCTGAATCTCCATTAGAGCATAGGAGAATTGTGGACAACTACAAATCTGCTATCATAATGAATTGTGCAATTCATGTCAAGACAAAATAGTTAAGCTATGTTTGTAGAGGAATATCTGCTTAACAAGATCCATCCTTACCAACCATATATGGTAAGCAGTGTCTAAATGACGTATCTGGTTTTTGGTTTGGAAGGACTAAAAATGTATCAAGTGAAATATCTGACCAAGGTGACATGTTGTTTAGGAAATGCCGCTATATTGGAATATGCAAAAAATTTTTTGTACTTGCCCAAAATGTCCATAACATGCCTTATTAATATTACTGGTGCTTTGGTTGATACTGTACTTCTGTTAGTATGAACACATGAGCTATTTGTAGTGCGTGAATTGCAGGAGATGTATGTGGCTTGACACATAAAAACATGAAATGAAATTTTAAAAATATTTTGAAGTATGTTTTGTTTGACTGCAAACTTTTAGTCATCTTGCATCTCAGTAGCTTCTCAGAGTAAAGGATAAAAGTGGTGATAAATTTTTTCTAATCCTAAACCTATTGTAGCCTCTCAGTTGGCATTGCATTGAATGTGTGATTCACCATGAACAGGATGTGCACGAAGAACAATACCCATATATATGTGGCTCAAATCTATGCCGATACTAGCTTGTGAACGATTGAACATAATGACTAGCGTACGCAGAGAGTGATCATGACATGTGATCTAGGAAGCCCTGCAGGACCAGATGTTTTTTAAATGGAAAATTTGTTGGACAAGTCAAATATTTGATGTACCACTTAATACCTTCTTTTGAGCCAGTGCTTCATAACCACTGCTAGGTTGCACTAGATAGGTGTTAGGTAGCCATTGGACTGTATCATTGTCCAGAACCATTAGGCTGTGAAGCAAGGTTGCCAGGTTGACCTTTTTGGGGCCAGTTTTTAGAAATTTGGTTTCAAATAATACTTGCTGGCCCAAAAAGTTTCGTTTGACATTTTTCAGGATATACTTGGCCCCTTGCAAGAATTAGATCTGACCACCTTGGGTGCTGTCTGAAAAACCATATTTTTTCTCTTTTCTGACTCATCAATTGCAGATTTTTACCAAATTCCTATATTTTGAAGGTTTTCAATTACAGAATTTTGTTAGGATCCTTAGTTTCTGAGTTAATGTAAAAGTAAGTTCATCAGAATACCTGTTACTCACTGCAGTTGTAGAGGTAGCAGTGAAAACTGTTACGTTACCTAACTTACTCTTATTTAGGTGGTGCACATGTTTGTTGTTTTTGTTCAGATTGTTGTTGATTGCTTTAGCACTTGCTGAGGATGGTAAATTTATCTCAGTTTATGGCTGCACATGGAAATTAAGTTGTTCTCTTAAATTCTTTTATCACGTACTTGTTTTGCTGTTGAGCTACAATTGTGATTGAGGAACATTGTCATTTAAATAAGTTGCTAAGTATGGGTTCATATGACTTTGTAACTGCTGATAAATTTAGAAAAATGGTTGGCCCTTTTTTGGCCCCTTGTCTTAGAATTTGGCTCTTTTCTGGACTAGATTTGGCTCCTTGGCAAAAAGTAGATCTGGCAACCCTGCCGTGCAGTCTATGAGGAGGTCGATGGATTGGACATTGGAGGACAACACTGTGGACGGTGTGTTCCTTTGCGCCACACTCACAGGCTACCAGGAAGCCATGCCCCATTTGTACAAGCAGGAGTGGAAATGTCCGACAGTGGTGCGGAGGCAGTTAAGCCAGACCCAGGCTGTTTTTGGGAGGGCATTCTGAGGGGGTGGGTGCTGGTGTCAGGGATGAAAGTACAAGAGTCTTGTAGGGTTGTCTGCCCACCTGCATTCCATTGGTGATACGCCCAGTGCACTGCACATATGTTGTTGTCAGATAAACTGATGAGTTGTTACGTGGTGGGTACAAATGGGTGTCTTGCTTTGAGACACCGTGCTCTTGCACTTGATGGACAGATGGGCACTGAGTGGAGCAAGTGTCCGGGCTCCATGGCACAGCATGATAGAGACAGTGTGGCTCCATTATAACGAAGCCCAGCAGGTTGGATGCCTGTGAGGATGGGAAGGTTGTCCACTGGTGTAGGATGCAGGCATCCAGTCACAATTTGAAGGGCATCGTTGATGGCAAGGTCAATAACACTGTCTATGGAAAGAAATTCTTTCTCAGCAAAAAATCAGACACTTTAAGATCTTACAGAGTATATATTTCGCCTACTATGTAGGCATCATCAGCTCTTATTCAAATAGAATCAGGGTCAATAACTTGATACCTTGATGAAGGATGAAATGATTTTGTGAGGCAAGTGAAATCAGTTTATTATGTACTGAGAAGGCTCAGAGGCACCTTTGTTCAGTGCTCAACTGCACTGAAAAATACTTTGTTTCATGCTTTCTGCATCATGCCAGCGCATTCCTACCAATTGTTGGAGTACATGCAGTCTGGTATTAAACAATTGTGACAGCATCAACATCTGTGCATTAATAACAAAAATGCTGTTTTAATGCACAGGTGTTAGTGCACCTAATCCCTGTGATATGGACCGACAAGTCTAAACTAAGAATGTAAATATAAAAATCAGATATATGAGTACTTAATTCGTATTTACCTGAGGTTTATTTTAGCTTTAGTTTTTTGTAGGTGTGCAACTAGGGGGAGCGAATGGGGGCAATTCCCCAGGTGACGAATCACTACAGGGGTTGCAGAAAAGTCCCAACAATGTCACAAGTACTTTCTTCAATACAGTGCATTTGCCTTAGAAGGACCTCAGGACCTCAGGTTCAAACAGGCACCATCTGATGTCATTACACCCCTGTTTTTGGTTAAGAAATCCATGGAGTTAAGTATCCTTTTTTATGAATTACCAAAGCAACTATTGGATAATAGGAACTAGACATTATTAGCTTTCCAATTCTGAAATGAACTTAACTATTCTACAGATAATGCAGATTATGCTGCTAAGTTCTTAGCCTGTGTGACACACAAATTTTGTTTCATGTTTTCACATTGGAACAAAATTGACTTTATGTGTGCAACAGTTAACAGAATTCTTACAAATCAATCCAAGGTATTTAAATTTGTCAGGCTTTGGTTCTGAAAATTGAAACAAATAACCTGTTGCCCTAGCTCTACCACAGTTAAATATGGTTAGAGCAATCACTCTCCGAATAGTGTTTGATCACATTCATTGTTGGATGGAAGGTTTCAAATAATAAGAAATTGGAGTTAGATGTACTAAAAAAACAATACCTGCTTCACACAGAAGATGGAACACTAACAGTGCTGTACCAAATGGAAGCTCATTTAGTGGTTCACCAAACTGTGACAGGAAAGTACCAAAATCAGAAGCAGAATTTGGTCTGCAGTATAGCATTGACCTGGTATATAGTTGTGCTTAAACTCATTTCTCAGAATTTCTTGCCATACTACTAGATTCTGTGATTCTGATTCACACTAGAAGACAAGACTTTGACAGGTATGCGTTCATGATATTTTTGTTAATGATTATATATATAAGGCTAAAAGTTTTAACCACTTTATGAAAAAGTGAATGTGTTCAAAGTAAACTGTTAGTACTTCTCATTCCCAATAGTACTTCTCATTCCCAATCTGTTTTTTTCGCTGAGACATTTTGGTCATTTGTCCAATAATATTATTATAGCTAGAGATAGACTGCTATATTGGGCCGATGAATGGATTTGACGGTATCGGCCAAAACAGGCGATTTTATCGGCTTCAGTAGGTGTTGAGAAAACACTGTTATATTCCTCATGTATCCAGACCACTTACGCAAGAAAGCACAATGAACCAACCACCAAGTCAAGACAGTTATCTTGCAGCAACAAACAAGCAGACAAGATGAACCATGAAGCATGTGTCAGCTGTTGCAGCCAAAACAAAAATATCATTATTAATCAGATCAATTAAAATTCATAGCAAAATATTGAAATTGCTGCAATTTGAAAAAATTTAGCTCATAAATCCTGAATTTTGAAGTTTTTTATAAAAAGGTAAGGCATAGAACACATTACATTTTTGATAATAAAGGAGAAAACAATATTAAAAAATTTTGGAAATATCAGTTATCAGTATCGGCTATGGTCCATATATGGCCAATATATCGATATCGGCTCTAAAAAAGCCAGATCGGTTGATCTCTAATTAAAATCCGCCATAACAGTATACACTAGCCTAGTTAGTTGGACATCATAACCGAATTTTTTTTATCATTTCAAAATAATCTCAGTGTATGACTGTAAAAAATACACTTTTCCATCAAATACTAATCTACAACCAGACAAATGTTTACTATCACTAAGGTCATGATTGAAAATTGCCAGGATTTGCATATAGTCAACTCATTGATAACAGTTTTTCCTCCAAACGTATGACTTGAACATCACTATTGTTTTCATTTTCACTGATGTTGAAAAGACGTTGATGATGTTTTACCAGTTTGCCACTCACTGGTACAGTGAAATGTTTGCTATTTCTTTAAACTACTTTTAAAACTGATTACACTTGCTGTTTCTTGACACCAGTTTCAAAACTGATTACACTCAATCCTGTATAAATGAAAGATGGGTTTGATGCACAATTGTTAAAGATTGTATTGTTAATGAAAGGTTCATTCAGGCGTTCATTAAAACGTTTCTTTGGTTTCTCCAGCACAATTCGCTGCTTCTCAATTTGAAGAAAATGAGCTCACAAATTTGCAATCCTGAGTAGAAAGGCATTGTAATATTGGTACTAGCTGATACACCATAATTTTGAGAAATGTTGTGGACGATTCTGAGTGGGAACCAACAATACCTTAAACTTGAATTGGTTAAATTTGTCTAAAGCCATGCACATTAAACACTATGATGTCTTGAGGAAATCTTTTTACCTTAGAAAGCTCTGGTAAGGTCTTTAGCAAGTTTGTTAAGCGTTTAATATTATGTGAGTTTTGACTTAATTTGTGGAAATCTATACAAGGGGATTATGTAAACATTTGTAGGTTACAAGTTCTAACTGTTTAGCCTGTGAAAATGCCCAGAATTGATACTGACATGAAACTAGGTTTCAAGGATGTTCTTCTACGCCCGAAAAGAAGTACTCTTTACANCAGAAGCCAAGTTGATATAANAAGACACATAAAGTTCCGAAATTCTAGGAGAGAATACACAGGAGTGCCTATCATGGCAGCTAATATGGATACTACTGGCACTTTTGAAATGGCTCAAGCATTCGCAAACCACGATGCGTTTGTTGCTATCCATAAGCACTACACTGTGGATGACTGGTGTGCTTTTGCACAACAGCATCCTGAGTGCTTGAAAAATGTTGCTGTTAGTGCAGGAAGAAGTGATACAGACTTTGATAAATTGGTACAAATTTTGGAAAGAATTCCAGAAATTGGTTACATTTGTTTGGATGTGGCAAATGGATATTCTGAATTCTTTGTGGAATTCGTGAAAAAGGTGAGAGATCGTTTTCCTGATTATGTGATTTTCGCTGGAAATGTTGTGACTGGTGAAATGGTGGAAGAGCTCTTGTTGGCTGGCGCAGACGTAGTCAAGATTGGAATTGGTCCAGGGTCTGTTTGCACCACAAGAATGAAGACAGGCGTTGGTTACCCTCAAATAAGTGCCGTGATTGAATGTGGTGACGCTGCTCATGGTTTAGGTGGGCACATTATTTCTGATGGTGGATGCACATGCTCTGGCGATGTTGCAAAGGCATTTGGTGCTGGTGCGGATTTTGTGATGCTCGGTGGTATGTTCGCTGGCCACGATCAATCCGGCGGCGAGACTGTAGTCCGAGATGGCAAAACGTACAAACAGTTCTACGGCATGAGTTCAAAGATGGCGATGGAGAAGCACGTCGGTGGTGTGGCTGATTATAGAGCATCGGAGGGTAAGACTGTAGAGGTTCCGTATCGTGGCGATGTAAACGAGACAATGCTGGATATCCTGGGAGGTGTCCGATCAACTTGCACGTACGTGGGTGCTGCTAAACTGAAAGAACTTCCTAAGCGCACTACATTCATACGAGTTACTCAGCAGTGGAATAACATCTTCAACAGTTAAAGTTGCCATATCGTTCGTCCTACAGTATATATTGTGTAGCTGAAGTGCTCAACCAGTCCATCGCGATCTGCAGTCAAAGCGAGTCTGACTTGAGTCGACCGCGAGGGGTGTAGGCAAAATATGTCTTTCCCAGTGCCGTTAATTAATCGTGTGTTTGAGATAGGGAGGGTTTCTGATGTGATATCTGGTGGTTGTATGACAAGGAGAAATGGAGGTTGTTTACGGCAGGCTAGAAACGATGTGTGTGGTTTGCAATGTTGACACTAGACTAGTAGATCTTGGCATGTTGGCTACTTGAAAAGTTCCATTGAATTCACCATACCCGTCATTAGCGTTTAAAGTTTTTCCGCATTGCTTTTTTAAATTTTTGAGAAAATTCCGTTGATTTACAAGTTTGTATGTATCGTTTGCCGCGTAACAGTTGGGCATTTTCTTGTTTCTTAGCGCCTCTCCTTCACTGTGCCACGTGCGTGATTGACTGGCGATACGTCAAATATGACCACCAATTTTGTTTAAGCGAAAAACAGGAAAGATGTTACGAAACGAACATACACCCGCTGGTTTTTCTGACGCAAATCTAAGATTCAAGTCCATTTATGATGCGATTAAACCGTTCACTTGTTTTTGTGAATTAAGGGTAGACTTGCTATATGCACTGTGTCTGTGTAAATTAGAAAGTATTGACTAAGACCTTGATTCTTTTGGCGTCAAAGCGGAATTTTTTAAAGTCCAAGCTGATTGTCGATTTTGCGAGTGATATTTTGTTCAAAAACAAAGGTGGGAGGCGCAAGGACACTATGATCCGAGTTTCCTAACCAGCTCATTTTCTTTTCGCGTCACCGACTGAGGTAAAATGTGTCTGAAACTTAAAAATAGCAATAGTCCAAAATAAGTAATTAAACTCAACAAAGGTGACAGTCGAGTCGAAACACTAAGCAAATAATTTTGATAAGAAATCGGTTTCGCGTAACTGTGCGTCCTCAGAGTATTTGAATAAGATTTTATGGCTGAGGATGCGCAGAGATGCGTGAAACCGAATCATCGCAATGTCATGAAAGCAGAGCTCAGGCGGTTGATCCACTGAAAAAGCTTGCAGAAAACTTGGAGCCTTTAATAGTACAAAATAAGTTCGTGTATGAATTCAGTTTGGTCGAAACTAACAAAGCATTTACCGCTTTCCGTGCAGGTCAGTATGGTAGCCCATGCGTGCCACCCTAAAAAATTTTGTTTCTGGTATTTTTTTGAAAAAAAAACAAAAAACACGTTTCACAAACTGAAACAATTTTACTTTCGTTTTGAAAACACTTTCGTTTCACAAATGTTTTCTAAATAAAAACATTTTCGTTTTGAAAAAATTTTATTTTCGTTTTGGAAACACTTCATAAAACAAATCGAAAAAATCGCATTAGTTTTGTGGTCGTGACCATGCGTGCCACCCTCCGTTGAGGGCCAGTGTTTCCACTTGAGAAGGCTTGATTTGCAGATTCTCCTGTGTCGATGTCTGGCTCCAATAGCTCGCGATCGTAATGCGCGTTCGTGTAGACTAGTCTGAGTCTTTCCTTGTTGTTATAACCTATCCTTGGGGAAATGTCTTTGAGGGATTTGTGACATAAGACGTATAACTTGTGGTTTGGAGTAAGTGCGTGGTATTTTTTGGTCAAAAGGAACGGATGGATTGTGCGCATGAGGAGTGGTGGTTGTGATGCAGCCAGCCAGTACAGGAATATGCTGGCCTGTAGCCTTGTTTGAAAAGTTGAAAGCTGCTTCGTGGCTTTAGGTAGCCTAAATAATTTTATTGGAGATCATCTGTGAAAGTTGCAACGTGTGCCTGCCAAATTTCAACGTTTTTGGCAATATATGCAGAAATTTGATAACTGAAAAATTGAACGGTAGCGTAATTGCTCCAGTTTCGATGGCCTCCAAAAGTGTAACGGGCTGCCTGTGGCAAAGTTTTCGACACAGTTCTGTGATACTGATAGGCAGTGTCGCTTGTCCAAGTAAAGGCACTTGGAGCCCGTAGTACCGCGCACTTCCACTCAAAAGATTTACGAGACAAAGATGCCGCGAGGTGAAGAAGGTGGGAACCATTGCTTAAAATGTGTCTTGAAACATACGGATTGTTTTTGCGTTATGTACAGCGAATTAACTTTTTGGCGGTAAATCAGTTGTGCCGCAAGACACCTGTTACTGTACTCGGTAAACATAGTTCCGTGATATCGCATTCTGCTGCAATGTTGTTTCTTGTGCATAAAACCTTGTGGAAAAATCAACAATTTTATTCTGTGCAATTCTACATCGTTTCTTAGATGTACGTTTTGTAACTTTGAGAGCTGTTTAGGTTTTCAGCGTTTGGTTTCTTTCTCTCGTTTTTGTGCGTATACATAAAATAATGTCCCACGAAATCAAATTGATTCACTACCACAAGATCAGCTGCATGACGGCTGAAATTGAAACAGGGGTTATCTGTTCAGCATAGTGTTACGATCAGTAACACGAAGTCATCCATGTTTGAGCGCAAACAAACTAAGCATTGAAAGGTGTTACAAATGTTTTACCTTGTTTCACAATAACTAATCAATGCAGAGCCGTCGCCAGAAAGTTTTCAAAATGGGGGCTTTACGGTTGTTCAGGCGGGCTTTATATTCTGAAATTTGATAAAAACTCCGCTTGATTTATTAACTATATTCTAAGTGCAAAGTTTTGAAAAATAAAACAACTATATTCTAAGCACAAAGTTTTAAATATACCAGATCTATTACTGTCAGTTGACAAATTCAGGTACTCTTTTGATAATGGTGAACTACCCAATCACTTTAATTTTCTGATATTACATCACTCCACAAATATCAAACAAGGTTTGCTTCTTTGCAGAATTGTCATTTACCAAGAATGAAAGCGTTTCTGGGTCAGCTTTCTTTAAAGTATATTGGTCCCAAAATTTGGTCAGATATTCCTAAAAATTTGAAATGTCTCTGGCCATATTCATTTGAAAAACAATATAAAAACGTCCTGTTATCTCGCCAAAATTCCTGTTGATTTTCGTTCCATTTGCTTGTAACTTTATATTATTTTGATGCCCCTCTCTTCCTTTATATCTTTTACCTCTACAGCTGCTCACCCCATGCCCCTGTTCATAAGCATGTTTTTCTCCCTCTGTCTTGTTGTTTTGTTTGCTTATTTATATCTGACCTTGATTCGATGCATTTTGTTACTTATATTTTCCTACTGTGCATGTGAAACGTCTTCAATCAAAACTTGATTTGTTCTGGCAATAGGGCTGGCTGAAAACTTGACCCACGTGGTCTTTCGCCAACCCTTTGTGATTCAAACATGTCAGAACACAATCATCAATTTGCTAAACCTGGAGCTTGTTTTTATATTTTCCTCAACACGAAATTAATTTCTGCTCTGTGTTGTTGTTGTTCTTGTTGCATTCACGTTACTTCGTGATTTGAGTCACGAAAATGCATGAATAAACCATTACCACGGTCGTGTCTGGCCTGTTTTGCCATTTTTGATCATTCTGTTGTCACACGTCCAACCTTACGCAGAGCACGTCTTGGAGACGCGTGTAACAATTAGCATGAAACTAAACTCCATTATCTAGATTATTAAACTGTTTCACAGCGCTTGAAGCAAATGTGCAAAGATTTAATACAGTAGAATTGCCCTGCAACGTCACTTCAAGGGACCGGAGAAAAAGCGTCGTTATAGGCAAACTGACTTCATAGCCGAACCAGTGGCGTATCTAGGGTATGGCAGGCATGGCTCGTGCCATGGGGGCGCAAAAATTGCTTGGCAAAAATCAAACTGTGACTTGCAGTTTCTTCAACCTCTATTTTGCGCCCCATACAGTGATTAACTGCACAGCTGCATCGATACAGCGCCCTTTACTGATGCAATAATTAGGGCGTGTTGCGCCAGCATCAAGCATTGTGACACAACCCAACTATCATAAACTATGTGACTGAACATGAACGCTCGCTTGCAATATCTACATGACCTCGTCCTCATGCTATAAGAAACTAAGGTTTGTCAGTTCCTGCTGCTACGTTTCAGACAAGAGAATGTTAGTCTTAATTAACTTAGTAAGAACATGGCTTAAGTCAGTGACTGTGAGAATCTGACTGCTACGCAAGTAACTGCTCTTAAGCTCTCACAGATTTACAAATTACTTGAAACTGCTGGAGCACACTCCGACTTTACGAAATTTCTTTGATGACCACTTGTGTCTGATAAATGGGCTGAAGCCTGAGTCGTTTAGCTGGGGGGCGCGGGTATGATAGCGACATATTGTTGAAAGGCAAGATAATAGCAAATAAATTGTTTTGTGCTTGATTTTGAGGTTACGTGAGGCGCGAGTATCAGTGACTAACGCCAAAGGGGGGGCGCCTGAAAACCTTCAAGAACCTCTAACTAGGCTTAACCAGTCCCGCCGCCACGGGGGACTTTGGTGGGCTTAACCTCCCCAAACAATGCTCCAAACCCCCTAAATTGAAACATGAAACAGTATAAATCAGTGGAGTTCACGTCAATTTTATAATGCCAAGCCCCCGCAGAAACGCAAAGACCGCCCATGGAAAACTTCCTGGCGACAGTTCTGGGCTAAACACAATACCCAGTCCGTAGTTTAGGGAAGAGAACCATAGTGACTCCTTGAAACATCAGCAGCTAGTATCGTTACCGTACCAGTTGAGCAACAAATGTTAACCCATGAACGAAGAGATGAGCTGGCTTTTTCTGTCAAGTGGTTTAGCTGTCGCACGTTCAAACGTGGCGTTGTTCTCGTACACTTAACTTATTCTATCATTCAAAATAAATGTGGTTCAGTTAAAAAAAAATTTTGTTCGTTGTTGCAATATGTCGTGAGATTTTTTTGCAAGATTTACAATTTGGTCAGCCAATAGCCTACAATAGAAAATTAGGTATCGTTATTATTTGAATGTTTTTATAATCTTTATAACAAAAATAAATGAGTGTAAAAGTATGTTATGGTCATTATGGGCAATTTACAATTTTATTTGCTGAAACGTTTAAAGCAAAAACAAACATACATTTTCTGTTTTGAAATATTCATTTGCTTGATAGTTTATCTTTCGAAAAACTTTTGCCTATATCGAATATTTAAATTATTAATAAGGACGCGTATAGACTTTGCCATGGGCGCCATTTCTCATGGACACACCACTGAGCCGAACTACAATAAATTGTTCGTAAAATGGCGTTTTAGTTTATAGGCCAGAGCATGGCAAGGGTTAAAAACAGTGGCGTGGCCAGCCCAAAATCTTGGTGGAGGCCAACATTTTTGGTCTTAGGCTAGCAACAGTACTGTATTCCGTTTGGGATACCGCCTCTCAAAGCACAAATTGATAAGATATTCTAAAAATTTGGGGGTCATGTCCCCCCTAGCTACGCCTATGGTTAAAAGTAGCCTACTCTGATTAGGATTACCAATTGCTGTATCGTGTTTTCGCGAATACTATGATGAAAAAACACAAACAAGAATTTGTAAACACTGGCAGTTGTATTTACATGCAATACTGAGCATACGGTGGTACAATACTGCACAGTGGCGCACGCAGAAAATTTTCATGGGGGGTTTCAATCGGTGGCATGTGGTGGTCATTTGTATTTGGTGTGCGCTCTTTGTGACGTCACAATTTGGCGCCATAGTCATGTCTACAAACCAACGTTTTGGCGAATTTTTTTGACATAATATAGGCTATGTATATTGGTCTACACGCACTCCCCTTAATTTGTGTGTCATTGAACTGAATATAAACCATCTGCGCTCCAGGTTAGTATATCGGAGGAAAATACACTCAACGCTACGACACAGCAGTTCATAACGGCAAAAATATCAAGTGGTCCGGAAGTAGCCACGTTTTTGTAAAATAGCCCGTAGAGTAGGTCAATTTAGTTGGCCCCCGCTGGCCTCGTCATTGGGTGGGCTTATCAACATTAAATTTTGGCAAGTGAAGTAAAGAACTCTACAAAGGCAACGTTGCTCAGTTTCAATAGAACTGCTGTTTTTCTATGCGACCTAATGGTGTTGGAAAATGCCATTCTTGAAGCGAAATGGTGCAGTTGATGTTTGCATAGATAACTTAGAGTTCAGTTTGTAGGTTTGAACTGCAGGTAGAGTGAAGCAGAGCCAGCCAATAGGCAATGTGGGTTTCGTAGAAGTCTCCTTTCTTCAATGGCACACGTAACATTTACAGTCATAGAAAAAGCAATTTCAATAAGAAAAGCTTACAAAAGGTGTTGCTCTCATTTTGATGAATTTGAGGCATGAACCTTAGTCTGAAGACCTAACGAAAAGGTATATTTAGGTATGATTGTGGTGAAGGCTTTCATTAAAAGGGGCGTTAATCGAAACAGTCGCACAACTTGGCAATGGCTGTACTGAATAAAGTTCTTCAGCCCACTTACCGTAGAACCTAAGACGTTGTAATCAGCACTGCTGAACATTAAAAAGGCCTATCCCACCTGGCCGGTTTCGCAATACACTTTCCCAAATAGACGCATGTTGGCAACGAGCGAAGGTAAGTACACTAGGCACGACTAATTTGATCAAGCCTAACAGCTAGACCAAGTTTGCAGGTCACGATGAAGGTTGCAAGCCAGTGCTGAACCACAGCCGATTTTAAACCTATTTCATCAAAATGGGTCCCGCACCTACAGAGGTCCCCACGCAAGTACCGACAGAGTTAACATTTGAATTTTTTAATATATTCTAAGAGAATTAAATCCAGAGACGCCGGAGAGCGGGCGCATGACGGAGACATTTCCCCCTGCCCTTTCGTAAAGGGGGGCGGCGGTGCATTTTTATGAAAATGTCATAGGAAATTTCATGGTTTACCAACTTCGAATTGAAACAAATTTATTGCAGCTATTCGCGCACCCAGAAACTTTATACTGGTTTCTATATTTTCTGGTATTATTTTTGAGGTCAGCATCGTTGCTAAACAGAAACAAGCATAATTAGCAACAAATATTTTTTATGAATTCATATTGTCTCAACTTTTTTACTGCCTTCCTCTGCCCTGTACCGCTGTTCCGGCATCGCTGATTAAATTCACGTGAAGTAAACAGTGAAATGTTTTTTTGCATCAGTTAGATCATATTATCAAATTTATTATTATAGCTTGCTTTATTCAGTACATATACTTTTTTAGTTAAAGATAGGGATACTACGCGAAATATTAACATTCAGAAATGTTTAAATCTGCAAAGTAGGTATGCCGTCATCACACCTCTTAACTTTTTTGTTTGATATCCTGGAATGAGCAAAAGATTAAGTTAAGTGGTGAGCTTGGCTGAGACTAAAAACCAATTGGGAAGAAAATTTGACGAAACATGCCGGTTCTGTACATGCATATGTAAAGAAAGAAGGAAAAAATAGGAAAAGTAATTACGAGAAAGGTGGCGACAAGCAAAAAATGCAAGACTCGCATAATCAAAAATGAAAAACAAGAAAAAAAAAAACATTTCAGTTTGTGAGTGTTTGGTTGTGATCTTCACGATGCTTTATTAATCCTTATATCTTTAAATAAGCACGAAACATGGTCTACTTTCTTTTTTAATTTTTGCTAGCAAATTTTAGGGGTGAAAAGGGCGGCAATTTTATGATGGGCCCCGGGCGGCACTTGGCCTCGCTACGCCACTGCGTAAACTCCTTTATTGTAGTAACCAGTGCACATATTTATGGACCAAACAAGCACAATCCATTCAGTGGACACAGGGTTTATTCATGCCATTTTTAAGTTGTCATTTTCCAAGCAATACAAAAATATAGTGTTTTCATCCTCTATGCCAGGGGTGGCCAACCAGTCAGAGACCAACAGCCACATTTCCTATTGCGTTGCCGCAAAGAGCCAAATCATTCACGTGGGCACACATGAACATTCAGTGGCGTAGCTAAAGGGGGGCAATCCGCCCCTGGCGGCACTGTTATAGGGGCGGCACTGTGGGGTCTGCTGTAGGCTGTCAACCATAGACTGTATTGAAAGAAAAGTGGTTTTAATGTCGGGACACTACTCACAGTTGAACGACGTACTGACTTTGAATAATTTCAACTACGGCATGTGTATTTAAGCGATTGTTATAATAATAATAATGATGTTTTATTGCGGACTCATGGTCCATATCACAGACACAAGAACACAAAAAGTGGCTAGCTATACATCAGCGCACATTACAGAAACGGTGTTA
>JGI24158J21664_10002086_pt1 | contig 23792 bp, 10 predicted proteins | sample Ectturendosymbi3_FD_21664 | JGI IMG/M metagenome (IMG submission 21664) | reverse complement strand
CCAGAATCATTGCAGCCCTTCCACTTCTTGACGTCATTAAGACACCACAAGGGAGACACAACCGAATCTGATCGCAAATTGCTTTGCTGAGAAATCGATTGCGCGTCAGCGACGCATGTTAAATCTTCAGTCCAGGAAATTTGGAAGCAAAAGCTTAGATGTGAAATGATAGAAAAAGGCTAAAGTAAGATTAGAGAAAGTGCGCGGACTACAATAACAGGTCCATAAAGCAACTATCACTAAAGCCTGGCCCTGACGTCATTGTTGCATTTCTATCGCGAAGATGCAGATCTGTTTGCAAGCGTTGCGCTTTCTTAGTGCTTACAACACAATACACACTACAGCGAGTGCACTCATTTCCAATTATTACGCAAAAACTTTGTTTCGAAACTCGCATAGCTTAAATATTACTAATATGAAAGCGCGGGCGTCGGTCATCTTCCATTTACCACAAAAATTTCCCAATTGTGTTGCCTAAAAGCATAGAGTAGTAATGTTTTCCATCACAGGAACCTATTGAACCTATTTCAGCGAAAAAAGGCCAAAAAAGAGCCAAAAGTCCAAACAAATTTTTTAAGGCCAACCAACTTGATATTAGGCCAAAAAAAGCCAAATAGCCAACTAAAATTTTTCCGGCCAAACAACTTGAAACCAGGCCAATTTTTGAAATTTGTCCTAAAAAAGGCCAACCTGGCAACCCTGCCGCTTCTACAGGATCATCGTAGGTCACGTGACCGAAGGGCATGTACGGTAATTACAAGCGTGTTTTAAATGTTGCAGTAAGTTCACTAAAAATAGAAAAGTTTTTATCCAATGCCCCAAGTCCCGAGTGCCAACGAATAGCAAAGAATACAAGGACTTCTCAACGTGATCCTTGTTGCCCCGCTAAAAGTTTATATTTTCAAAGACTGGGTTGCTTTTTGTAAGTCCGCAGCTGCGATAGAAAACGAAAAATCACTATGTTGACCCGTACTGTAAGTTATAGGCCCCCAATAGTAATGAAGTTATTCATCTCAACAGCGTGGTCACAGTAAATCTCCAACAGCTTCTGCAAATGGTGGTAGCGCTGAAACGGGATTCTTCGTCACAGCTGCAAACCTCAATCGCTTCTTCCGCGGGGATTGCGATCTTTCGTTAATCGTGATGCATTTACTATTTCCAAATTAAATGCTTTATCTTTATCTGATTACCTTGTGCTCTGGCTTTCTGGGAGTGCGTATAACTGCCACAAGACATTTATTCGTTTCTAGCTTCCATGGCTGCAACCTGCTGAAATTTCCGGGAGAGGCAGAATGATTGTAACTTGTTATGCCTAACAACTAAAAAACTTTTTGACGTTTTCACATGGGCCTGGTAGTTTCGAACAATCAAAATCTTAAGCATGAAAGCCTTGGCTTTGCTCAATTACGATTAATCTCATTCTTAACTTAAAATTGAGCAAATGAGCTTGTCTTGACTTCAAAAATATTTAGCTTGGGGTGTGTCTTCAGACTTCTCAGTTTATTATTTACTCAACTGCAGATGAAATGGGACACATCGGCAAGGACGAATGCGTTGAGTAAACTTGTCCCTTCATTTCCAAATTTAAACCCTTTTGCTCTCAAGGGGAACAGCGTATCCAGAAGATCTTGCCGAAGAAAAGAAACTTAATTTTTTTCATTTTCCGGTCTTCTAGTTTCAGCGAAATATTGTGATACCGACAATGTAATGCCAAGCTAGGCTTAGTATACTGACAGAATACCTGTAAAGGGTCTCTTGTGCTACGCAGTTGAGCGTGCACGAGTCGAAAGACTTCTTAAAACAATTTCTTGAAACTGAACCTAGATGTCCATAACGAGTTTTCCGAACCGAATGGAAACTTGAGCACATCAGTTAAAAAATTGCTGATACATTCGACTGCGTCACCTTTGTGGAGATTAATTTTTTGATCGCAGATATGTGCAATTCCGAATCATCGCAAAGTCATGAAGCAGGGCCTAATCGATTGATTCCTCGAAAGCTTGTAGCAAACCTTGAGCTGGTCTCAGTTAAAAAATTGTAAAGCATGGGGTAATTTAGTGGCAAATAACTTTCATCAAATTTTTGAAACACAAATTTTCTGGCATTGAATTAATTGGCAGCGACATGCAACATCAATGGCTGGAAAATGTAATTTTGTTTTGAAAAATTATTGGTTCGGCTTCCCAAAGTTCAGTTGGGCACCATTTTCAAAATATGTTAAGGTAAGGATCTCAATTCGCTTGCACGTTCAAGAAAAGTCACGGAAGTGACGCAGAGTAATAACAAGTTTGTCAGCATTTTCAGAAAATTTCTGCACAAAAGTGCAAAAAATTTGTCAAGTTCTATTCTTGCAAATGAAAGCGATCGATACCATTCGATATCAGCTCTGCGTGGACCTGCGGTTCGCACGTCACGTCAACCGCCATCGATTTTATTTTATTTCACGCTCTAACCTGTAGGTTGGCTAAGATTGCTGTGTGCTGACGTAGGCAGTACAGCAGTTTCTCAAAATGTCAGCCTGGCGTAGTGCGTATAAAAGAAGCTGCTGAAGACACTAGGTTTCATTTTAGCTGATGTTGGTGTTGGCAGTGCAGCATTTATCGTTTAGTATGCAAGAATTTCTTGTTAAAAAAGTAGTGTCTAATACCAAATAGTGCTGTCAGGAGGTAGGTAGAACTTAGCTGACAAGAACAAAGTGACAGCATATCCTTTACCACGATGCTATGTTCGTGTGTTTTTCTTTTTTCAGAATTACGATAATAACTTCATCAAACTGAATTGATTTACTCGTTTTTTGAACATTCATAGAAGTTGCTGGATTAGAACAAGCGTCAGCCAAGGTTGAATGGCAAAGTTGTTTTCTCAGCTCCAGACTATCCATGTGCGCAAGTTTACACTGTTCACGCTACTGACAGCCACCCTGTGTCACTGTCTTGCTGCCGGGTCCTTTGTGGGTTCTCGCGATCTGTTTTCTGCATCCGGATCCCGCAGGGCCCCGGCTGTTTATACAAACGACTTCATAGTGCAGTTGAAACCCTCCTCCACACCAAAACAAACCAGAGCGCATGCAGACTGGCTTGCATCCAGGCATGGCTTCGAAAACCATGGAACGGTGAGTTTTGTTTCAATTTCGAATGAATTCTTGTTCATGCACAGTATTTTCACACGAAGTAGATTGAAAATTACTCACGTATAATTTTTCTGAATGAGATTGTGGCTTATGTTGATAGCACTCAACTGCTTTCAAATTTTTTCGTGACTTTGCTTCTTCAAAGGCAAACTTACATTGAAGAAAATCTTCCCATTTGATGATGAACCTGCGTTGTTAGCTTTCAACAGAGTGCAACATGAATCATAACAAATAAAAGGCAAAATAACCAAAACACTGTTTTGAAATACGCCAAAACTTGCTACATCCGGTTTTATGGAAGAAAGCAACGGTATCTGAAACTCCTGTAAGTATTTTGCACTCATCAAAAGATTAATTACGAAGCGGAAGCAGCACATGGAAAAGAAGTTTAAGAATTCGAGCCGTATATGTTTTCTAACCACTGCTTTTTCATTCCTGAATTTACACACAAGGTGGCAACGGAAAAGCAACAACTGTTGCTGATTCCTTGCTAAAGGCCTCGTTAACTCCACGCTTGGCTTAGGAGCCTATCGCTGCTGTAAAACTGCCTTCGAAAAGACTTGAATCGTCAACGCCCTAAGCAAACAAAACAGCCCCTGGTTTAACGCAGAACTCAAAAACCTGTGTGAGGTAGGCATATGGCCAGTTGTAGTGAGTTTTTTCTTAAATGTCTACACCGTTTATTCACTTGGGCTCAGTAGGATTCGTCAAATTGTGAGAAAAAAGATGCGTTTAGATTTGCTTCGTGCTTGTGTTTTGTTTCAGCGATGTTTGCTCAGTAGTTGAACCTTATTTACGCAGCAACTCATGGATGCAATAAAAGTCAATTGTAACATTATAAGAAGTAAGCGCTGTGTTAAAGGTCGCTTAAATTTTTGCCATCACAAAGCGTAAGTTATGAGAAGCTTGTTGCTGCAACTCTGAAAGAATTTTTGGATTATTTGTTGCGATTTAACTCAAAGTTTAACTATTCTAGAGTATCGGTGGATTTTCTTACAGACCACTAGAGCATACAGTATCACTATTCATTTCTTCCCACACAAAATTCAAATTGTGAAGCCGTGCCTTGTACTGGTTGGTTCTTATAATGAAAATCTTCCTGTGTTTCTGTAACACAGCTTACGCAATATCGCAACAGAAAATACTAAAACGTTTCAAGCTGATAACCCATTGCATTCTCCAGCGCCTTTGTAAATGACGCATGTGATGCAACAAGATTTCCCAGCCGGCGTGCTCGATTGTCTATTCACAATGTTTCCTCTTGTCAGACAGCTCTGAAAAGCACACGGGTCACCTGCGGTTTTCCCTCCCGAAACGCAAACCGCAGTTGTTTGTTCGCGGTATTTAGACAAAGCGATGTTCTCAAATCCGAGCAAAATGGTAATAATATTCCAGCTGACATGTCCCTCTGCTCATGTTCCTTATGAGGTTGTTAGCGTTCTTCACTGACCAGTTATCCTCATTTGAACAAAATGAAACTGCGCAATACACAAAAATACGTATGCCTTTATGAACCAGATTTAGATACTCCGAGCGTTTGACAAGTTTTCCTTCAGCAGCATTCATATTTGCATCAAAAGTTGTTCCTTAAAAAAGAACGCGAAAAAGTCCAGAAGCCGGCGAAAAATTAGGTGGAATCCTTGAAATTTTTACTATCTCACCTTTACAGGTGTCATAAGACCAAATCTCATAATTTTAGGCTTTACGCAATACAGTATGGCGCAAAAAATTCAGATGTAACAGGACTAACAAACTAGTTCTATACTTAGCAACTTTATGAAAAAGAAAATATGCCATATACTAAGCAAAAATCACACCGAATCAAATTTCCGTGACGCATTTTCATCAAAAAATGGCTGACACCAAATATAGATTTCCCTGCCCTGCGTGTTTGAATTTGACAGGCGCGGTATCTTTTGCTCCAGAAATACTTAAAATACTATAGTTCTATCATGACTTTTACAGGCTTCGAATGACGTAAGACCTCTATTCTGTTTTCAATCAATTTTTTCAAAGGCTTCAACAAAAATGTTGAACCTGTTGAAAGCTCTAGATTTTCTGTAAGCTTTCGAGGTATCAGCCAGCTGGGCTTGTTCGTTTTGAGCGCATATGCCGACGAATAATGCATGCAGGCCCGTAGCCACGGGGAGCGCAGGGGGGATTCGCTTGAAAGTATGAAACTACCGGACATAGTTTAAAAAATTTGAACCCCTCTCATAAAACTCTTGGCCCCGCCTGGTGTCCCAAGCTGGTTACGGGCCTGAATGCAAGCGTGACTAAAATGAACTTGGTAAAACCATTAGAAAGAATAATCGCTTAAATTGGAAAACTGTTCTCAATTGATTCTGTTAAATTCAGCTTAAAGGTAGAAAGAAGGAATCAATCCTGACGGCCTGTTCAAAGCACCTTTATAATTTTATTATTGAGTTCATACAAACTTGAACCGATCTGAGGTTACGGCAAGTTAGAAACACTGCTGAAGGATGTCCCCGAGAAGTTTCTTAGTGTCTGTTGATGTTTATTTGACATTGCTGAAAAAGGAATCACGACAATGAGAATACGCAGACATGAGTGTAAATTGGGGGGCATTTGCCCTTACTCCGGTCAAGCCAAAAATGTAGATCAAGGAAAAGTCAAGCAATTTTATTGTGATAATTTTAACTCAGTTTCCTTCTCAGTAATTTCGAAACAGGAATTGCCCATCACGATAAACAAATAATTGTTTGGCGATTGCAAAGTTACATGTGTACAATTATTTTGCTAATGTCAAGACTGCGGTTGCAATTTTCAACAAAATCAAGAACACCTTCGCATGGCGTGGCGCTGCCATTTTGTTAAATGCACACAACGTGTTGTCGAAAGTGACACTTTCTGATCTCAACTTCATTCCACTACCTGACAGGAGCACAGCTGGCACCATTCTGATATAACTTGTTCAGATTTTCTTGACTTACAGAGTCATGATGCTTTCCATCTGGCCAACGGCTAAGTTCGCAATTTTATATCTTACACAGTCATTAAAAGTTTTGTTTGTTGAAACAACAAAGCAACTAACGGTTTTGCAGAAAATGAAGCAGACCGTTAGTTAAAAAACTTTTGCAATCCTTTGTGAGCTTATAATTTTCTACCCAATGATTTTTTTCTTAAAGCTATTTCAACTGTGAACCAATGTCCTAGAATAAATGTTTTGACCTCGCAAAAAGCCAAAAATTGTTCTGGTGATAAACATGCAACAAGCTAGCGTCAAACTCGTTCATATGCTTCAGTTGTTTGTGAAAAAAACTATCTTTACGGAACGACCTTTTCCATGAAGTCTGGCATTCCAAAAGGACCCTCGACATCTAGAAATGTACTTCGAGGAAGATTAATTATATCGAATCAATATAGCTGGGATTAAAATCATCGACTAAAAACCGTCAACTTCTTAGCTTTTCCATTTAATGTTACTAGTCACGAAGGCAATGCCAAGGAGAGTTGAATTTGTACGTCAAAACTGGTGTTGGAAATATTTTTGTCGCTGATTGTGTTAAAACACTTCTTTTCGTCTACGCCTTATAAGCATGCTATGAAGCCAAGGTGCCAGAGCCTCACCTTCTTTAAAATTTTATTTCCAAGCTCGAAGTATTCCTATTTAACTACTTCCAAGTTTCCAACAAACCTTTGTTTTGAATATGTTATCTGACTGTTACAAGTCGGAAAAACCACATGGCGTTTTTATAATTACAAGCACAAGGTGGCGGGCAATAGCTACAGACGTAATATCGCACCTGAACTAACGTGTTGTGCCTGAACAAGCTTACGCAACCATTTTAAATCAAAGCTAAAATAAGGCGCTTGGAATTTTTTTCATACTATTGTTAAACCTACCTCATAACTGAAACTCTAAAAGTTTCGTTTTGCTTTCCAAGATTCACAAAAAGTTGACAGATCAGTATTTGTATCCCTGTAAGGAACACTTGCCACAAAACAAAAATGAAACTACAGGTTACGTGGCTTGAGCTTCCATGCTGAAACAATTGAACAAGTCGGAGTTTTCCTGGCCGATGTAGAATCCACTCCCAAGTTTTGAGCGAAAACAAGAAAAACAGACGGCAGAGTATTCTGTTTGTAAAATCACGGCTTTGTATGAACGCAGATTGTCAATGATGAAGGATTGTACCACTTTCGACACCGTTCATTGGAACGCCACTCTTACCGACCCAGTCTCGAACACCTTTTAAAACTTCGACTGTCGCCAAAGGTAAGTAAGATTGTTTGTGAAACATCGCTGGTGGAATTCTCAAGTTTACTGCAAAGTATGCTTTTTGACAAAAAAGTTTATCACAAAATGCAGTTTCATAAAAACTGAACCACTTCCTTATTTTTGGGTTCGATAGTGTAATTACGCGAGCAAACGCGGGGGATGTCGCACAAATGTGTCTAAGCTTACGTGAACCTCATCTTGGATCAAAATTAAGGTGCAGATTTGTATTACAAAACGGCATGAATTCTGCAGGTAAAACGAGTTCATCAACTAGAAGGCTATGGTCGACTGAAGCGTGGTTACAAAAAGAAACGTCCGGAGTACCTTGGTCAAGATCCGTTGTATGCTTTCCAGTGGTATATTGTAAGTAAAGCACATAGCAATTTGTCGGTTTATGATAAAAATATTAGGACTGTAAAAATTCATTGACCAAACTTTCCACGTTGCAGAGTGCGTAAGGACTCGCGTTCGCCTGGAAATTTATTGACCCCTTCCTGGGGAGGCGTGTCCCCCTGTTAAGAACCACTGGTACAAAAAGAATATAGATCAGGGGTGTACAAGCTTTTTGCTATTGCCGGCCGAATTACTATTATTTATATGAAGTACGGCCGCCAATGAGCTCGAGTTGTATTTATGAGATACTGCCAAGTGCCAACCAACACAAAACACGTTCAAACATAAATTGCGAATTCATTCTATAACTCTTTGTGGCATCACCATCCAGATTGTTACGCATCTTGTCGACTGATTTTCTTGCCTTGCGTTTGTTTTGTTTCAATATATGCCAGCACGGCCGCCAAATCTTATATTTTAAATTACATGCGGACGGCCGCAAATTTCATTATCGAAGGCCGCAGGTTGTGCACCGTTGAGATAGATATACAGTACCTTAGCAAACAACTTGCCGCTATCTGGCAAGAATGCATTGAGCGTGCTCTATTAATTCAACAAATTATGACATCACAATACAATTGTGCAACACCTCACTCCGCCAACGCTGACAACGTAGCGTTATAGTGAACGTGGTGCAGCATGACGTGCCTCAAAACACCATGGTACTTAACTCTAACACAGAAACTTTGGCAAAATACCAGCGATAGCTATAGTTTGGTGGAATAATTGGCTTTGCGCGGTCATGACAATTTTTACTCATTGGTTCAACATTTCAGTCCAAAATTTTGAGGGACGACGGCGCCTTTCTCCCCCACCTGGCTGCGCGCTTGGGTAATTGACAGCAAAATGCTCAGCGCACTGGTTATTAGATCAGGGGTGGGCAAATAGCGGCCCGCGGGCCAAATGTGGCCCGACACAGCGTTTTCAGTGGCCCGCACAAGCATTCAGGAAAATCTTCAAATCTGAAATTTCCTCCAACTTCTCATAGTAAATATTAGTGCTGAGGCTATAAACTGAGACTTGCTTCTGCTCTCATAAGAAGGAACGGCCCTCCGCTAAATGCGGCCTTCTCAAAGTGGCCCCTGAGCAAAAATAATCGCCCACCCCTGTGTTAGAACGAAGACACTTTCTTGTGCGGCAAACCAATTCCAAGGAACTTTGCTCAGTGGTCTATTGCTGTTAGAAACACCCTGTTTCGTGCCAGCTGTGGTGCAGATGAACATAGACTCAGGGGTGTAGTTGGGTGGGAACACGTTCCCACACCTTTTTGCACAAGCCACTAGCAACGTTACTTGAAGATATGAGATCCAAACGATTACATTAAAATATGGCCGCGATCTCACAGATGTGATAGCTACATCCAGATTCGCACTGCTAGTTAAAAATCTACAGTGAAACGGGAAGATCCGGTGTGGAAATTCTTGTAGGCGAATGCTCACTTTATTCGAACTATTTGTTGCAGTCTTTTTATTTGGTGTGGGAACGCCGTTCCCACACTTCTTTTTTAGCACTAAAGCGCCTGCGAGTTACCTACAGAAACAACTATCGAATTTTGCATTACATCCCAAGGAACAAAAGTGTTCGCCCGCATTAAGTCACATATTTTGTGTGAACTTTTGATGCCTTGATAAGAAACACTTTGTACGCTTTTGTTCAAAGATGTGCATCTTCATCCAAGTTTTTTATCTGCTCACTTGTGTGATGCCCTTTACATATCTAAATTTCTCTCCCGTTTGTAACGCTTCTGGATAGAATGATCAAGTGCTATATTTACTGGTGCGTTGTTGCCGTCTCTGTTCATCTTCAGTATTTTCTGTACGTATCACCTAACACAGGGGTTCTCAACCTTTCTCTGACCATGTACCCCTTCACCCCTTCGGCAATTCGCGGCAATTCGACAGATGAGCACGTACCCCTAAATTTCTCATGACAAAATATTTTATCATGACTTATCATCAATATATAATTACAATTATTTTTGAAACATATAATATTTTTGAAAAGAATATTCACTGATATATGTATAAATATTTGCAAATAAATATCATCTTAATGTATTTTCCCTTTCATTGCTAACCTTAAATGTACCCCTTCAGATAGATAGATGTACCTCTAAGGGTACATGTACCCCAGGTCGGGAACACCTGACCTAACACCTACCTTGCGATGCATCGTGTCTAAGCATTTTTGTATCCTTGTGTCCTTTGAATAATCCCTGTGATATGGACCATGTGTCTGAGCCAAACGAGTGAATCAAAATAGCAATAAATAAATAAGTAAAACAGCACTTGATAAAATAGCAATAAACATAAAAAGCACTTTAGCTAAATCACAATATTTTCCATCAAACTACCCTGTGTTCTGCGGTAGGTAATAAACAATTCGAGAATATCTATGATAAACTAACACTTTGTTACTATGGAAAGCTGAGAAAGCAGCCGTCTTGATAAATCAGAATAGGAATCACGCAACAGGCCCACAGTTAAATATCGAAAAAAAAGTGTAACATTGGTGAAGGGATGCATGTCTTGGTTGCTGTAGTTTTAATGCAAATCAGAAAGCTGACGTATAGCGGTGGAAAACAAATTTTGCAAAAAATTGTTCGCAAACCTGATTGTTTACACGAATTTTAGCTTCACTTTGGCAATACTTTGGCAAAGAAAAACCGCGTTCTCAACATATAGCCTAAAAGATTAGCTATGCTAGCAATAGCCTGTGTTTTCATTATTCCAGACTTTGTGTTCGCTAGTAGAAAACACTGCAGGAATGCACCATAGAACGATGGTCATGTGAGACTTACGGTGCAAGTGCAATAAGAAAAAAAGTCGTCGTATCGTCAGATGCACCGATCACGCTCGTCACCCAGTGCCCTATGCTTTATGAAACATTCAACATTTTGATTTTATATATTTAAAAAGGCTCAACTGGCAAACTATATTTAAAGTGGCTCAGCTAGCAAATATTGTGATTCTACATCAAGTGATATTAGCAAAGGAAATGAAAATTCGCACCTGGTAATTTGGCAAAATTGGAACTTACACCGGCAAACCGAAAAAGTTTTTACGTTTTGAACAAAAACTTGGTGCTAAAATATGGTATTTATTGGCACAACCAAAAATTTGGAACTGATAAGAAGAATACAAAATTTTTGCTTGTCAGGACATTTCTTGCAATAAAAGTCTTATCTTGTCGCAGAACAACACGGGTCAAGCAGGAGGGAAGCCTGGCCTTGATCTTAACGTCCAGAAAGCGTGGAATTTGGGGTACACAGGGAAAGGCGTTACGGTTGTCATTATGGACGATGGAATCGACTACCTGCATCCGGACCTCCGGGACAATTACGTAAGCATTTTGGGAAAACCCAGAACATGTGGAGAAAGTAAATGGTTGTAACGCTCGTCAGTTTGAATTTCAGTGCATTATAGTATACTTGACAACCTTCATTTTAGCCTCAAGCATCGTTTATTTTCGCCACGAGAAGTCAAGTGATATTTTCAGTCAAATCAGTTCATTCCGATCGAGTAATTTTTCGAAGAAGGTTCACTTCAATATTTCAAATTTGCGAATTCAGGCAATTCAGTTTTTATGTTCACAGTGATATAGGATAAGTACTTGTTACATGAAAAAAATTAGTTCGCTTTCTCCCTTAGAAGAGCTTTACCTGTTGGCTCTAATGTCTTTGGAACACCTGGTTTGGACTGTGAACAAGGTGAATGCGCTGCCTTTAAAGAAAACACAAAATAAGTAGATGCATTTTTAAAGAAAAAACACAAACAATAAGACGTAAAGCGCATTAGGAGAACGTTTGGAGATGTTCTTTTTGTGCAGGTTCCTGTAAACTAGATCTAATGACAAAACTAGATCAAATAATGCCAGCGTGGTTTAAAAAAAAGATTGGATCGAAAAGGTTTGTGTTGCTCTGAAAATTACTGTTTTTTCTGTGCTTCTGTAACTTGGGGATAGCTTAGCTTAATTGGGACTGGTTTTGAAGCCAATACTGGATTTCTTAATGAAAAAGAAGACATATTTCCTTTGTTTATTTTGATAAAGTAAAACACTTTTAACGTTCAAAAATACACATCCTCACTTTGATTTGGTAGACTAAATTCTTATTAGTTAATCGTGCCAAATACTTTGGATAATGCATCAAACGCAGTAGAATCGTGTTGTTTTTAAATCCAAGTATTTTCACCTGCCTATTTTTAAGCAATAAGACGAAATATATTCGTATAAACTTCAAGTAACATTTTATTTTCCGTGCTAGATGGCAAATGACGTTTCGTTTGATATACTTCAGCACCCAACCGAAAATTAATAAGGATGTTTTTTGAGGCGCAAACGTATTTACAACGTTGGAAAAAATCCAAGAAAACCACTACCTACTCATAGATTAGCATTGCTGTTTCATGAAAACAATCGAATTTATTTTGATTTGAAAAGTGAGTGGTGCTTTAGGGCCAAATAAAAAAAAACAGGCAAAGCAACTGGAATTAAAACATTGTGCAGATGTTTTGCTAACTAAATATCATCAGTAAGGCTGAAACATTCGTTGGGCATGTATTGCCATCGCCAGTATAGCCGAAGTTGAAGCAGAACAATATAACATGAAAAATACAAGTTTTGATGATCCTGGACAGAAATATGGCTGAAATTTAGGACAAAATGAATTCGTTTTGAGCCAACATTGGCCTTGATGTCATCCAAGGGTAATCGCCCAAATGTGTGTTTGAAAAATGCACCAAGACTTTCGTTGAGGCTGTTGTAAGACAAGGTAAGCTACCACGTAGGATTAAAAAAAATTTTTCCATCTACGTTTGGCTACATTTTCAATCCTGCTTGCCTGGTTCACTACGTGCAATCCTCTGCACAACGAAGTGCGATCCTCATTTTCATGTCACCACCCTCGAGATGCAATTTTGCGTAAGAATCAAATTCTTACTTCTTGAACAAAATAAGAATTATTACAACTTGCTCTTGTTTGCGACCTTCTGCGTGGACATTTATTGCATGTCCTCATCGCAAGCATCGACTAGAAACATGACCAAAACAAGGATTGCGGTTACGATCAACAAACTGAAGCAGATTAGCGAAGAAAAAACTTCGACGTCTTTGTTTTGGGAGATACTTTTCAGAGAGTAACCGAAAGAGAAAAGCCGTACAAAAAGATTTAAGACGGTCGCAAAAGTTTGCTGTAGCGGAGAAGTTATCATAATGCTTGCTTTGTTTGATGACTGCGGCAAAGTGATGACACGCTTCGCAAAGCACACGCAAAAAATAAAAATCCAACATGTCTGAAGGCTCGTTTGCTGGAATGTGGGCAAGAGCACACAGAACTTTTGTGTTACTCATATTCCTACTGCGCCGTGTACTCAAAATAGAAACGCTTAGAACTATCTGCTTTATAAACAAGTGTAAGACATCAAGTTATTTGCTAAAAAAAGTATTCAAAAGAGAACAAAGTTTGCGAAGATGTTACTGAATGATCATGAAACCGACCTTTCAAAACACTTTTCAATTAGTTTCTTAACCAGCTCTATGGCAAACAGTACAGCTTTGTTGCTAATACGTTGTTAAGCCCTGCTTGTAGCAACCCGCGCAAAAATCTCAAAGTTGGTGTTCGAAATAGCTCTGTCTGTAAAAACTGCATAAAAACATCAGCTTTGAGTTGCATTTTAATAAAGTATCAGAATATTAGCTCGTCTTCTTATCTACTTCTAGTTGCATCTTTTTCCATTTCGTGCAAGACTTGAATCTCGCTTGAACACATTTGCAAATCATTGACCTAACATTTGCTGCAATGTTCGACATAGCCCAAAGCAGGGCAGGGAAAGTGCAACACGTGATTTTTATCCTCAAAATCGGATAGGGATCAGAAGTCGCAAAGTTGGCCACTACTGGTCGGGGATATAAATTAGTTTGTAGGTGCGAAAAAAATGAAACAGGCAATGATTTAGCAAGATACAGCTGATAAAAAGTTTGAATTTAATGTACCTCTAATTTGTACCTTTAATTTTGTTTAGCTTTTCGAACAACAGACTCTGGACTGTAAATCGGGTTTCCTTGGCAGTGTTAGTTTTTGTGTGAATTAGGATTCACTGTGACAGATTTAATTTCCACATAACTAATGTAATATGCATCTTGAATTGCTGCTAACTTTTTTTAGTTTGGTCAATAGGAATATTTTGTTTTCTTCTCTCCTTAATTAAATGTATCCTTTAGTTTAATGTGTACAAACTATTTGTCAGCAAGAATGTGCGGCAAACTTGATCACTGACACGACTAGACTATCGGGTTCTCGAACCTAATTAGCATGTGATTGAAAGACCTGCGCTGGAACAGTGCAAAACGTATTTTCATGCGGTCATGTAAGCCATTTTCGAAAATCGATAAATTTCTCTGTCGATATACTGAAACATCACTTTTTTTAAATAAGGCAGGTCAATGCAGCTGGTTAGTCATCTCTTTGGACGATGTGCAGTGATTGTCAACATGGCTTCGCTTTCTGCTTTCAGGTTTATAAGCTGAAACTTTACGTGGTGCAAATGTTCTAACTAAACTACGTTAAAAAATCAGGCTTGCTTCAGAAGCTTTTTAACTATGAATGTGAAGCTTGTGTTGCCTAACTTAGATGTTTAAAACTTACGAAGACTGCCTTCAGAAGCCTTAAGAAGAAAATCTATCTACTAATTCACTCGAAGCTATCAGCCGAGGAAAGGCTCTGACTTCCATGTAAGCTCTTCGATTCAGAAGTTTTAACTTAAATCTTACCAAAGTCTATCAATGGTAAACGCACAAATAAAATCGGAATATTACTCAGTATGTCTTTAGGGAAGAAATGGAATTTTTTTGTGAGAAATTATTTCTAAAAAATCGAAGTTTGAAGCAAAATATGTTGCTCACCACATAGATGCATAGTTTTTAGAGAAAATGCTTTCCTGCACATTTCGCGTAGAGACGAAATCAGTCATTATTATATTTCGATAAATACACTCTCACTTTTTATATTATCAAAATTTTTGGANCTAGAACTGCATGTAAAACGTGAGGCATTACCACATGAAGAAAACATGGCAAGGCAGTGGCGAAACAGGGGCTGCGTTTGCGCGAGCGACTAAGATCGTATTTGCGACATGTTTTCAAACGATAATTAATTTTACTGTAAGCTACAGTACATTTCCAAAATAAGTAGATGCTTGTCTTATGAAAAAAAACATTTTGAAAACCACCAAGTGGGTTGTTTACACTTAGGAAAGCTGCATATGTAGAACACTTTATTTGCTGAAGTTCACACAGTTCTAATTGTTTTCGAGCACTTTAGCTCTTCACCGTTAGAAAATATCTCAGATATATTACCAACCAAGTATAAGAAATTGTATGCTAATCATTTTTTATCAAACGGTTTAGGCTTATAATGGAGCCAGACCACATGTGTACACGTTGAAGGTGAAAGATCCTACACCAGTACGAAGGCCTGAACTATTCTTGGTCTTGGAGGGTTCATTGAAATCATGAAGTCTAGTGTGTTGTTTTAACTTGTTTTCCCTCACTGTGTTTTCCACATTTGGTCTTCCCAGTGCGCAGCGCTGCCGTCGATGAAATCGAGCTTATCAGGTGATGTTCAATCTTAACGATGTGTAAACGCTGTAAAAAATGAACCTGAATTTACATAATTTCCATTCACGAAAGTCGTCGAATCACAAAAGTCGTTGTTTTGGCGTCAAGAAAATCGTCCACACTTCGAACTATGCGAGTGTCAATTTCCGTTCGCTTCCGCAACCAGGCTACCGTCAAATGCTTCTTCAACATGTCAATTCGCTTCCTCTGCGAAAGCCTTCCCCAACGTCTTTTTCTAAAGCACGGGTTTTTGCCGAGCTGCAGAAGCTTCTGCTGCAGGCGACTGCACACAACTTGACCCACGCAACTCACGACTAACGCCTTTTCCTCGCGTGTCATTGTCTTCCACGGCTTGCTTGCGGTAAGACGAAACTTGTTTACTTCACTGCTGGCGTTGAAGGCATTCGGCATGCATTTTTGCTCGGATCGCAAAGCGTTGCGAATTTCGCGTCGAAAGTAGTCCTCGCTGCTGCTTGCTATCAGCTGATCGCGCACAGACACCGGCGTCTGCGCGCATTTCCTTCGCCGCGCACGTGCGGCCCTCATTCTATACTTTCGTCGCTCTTCGAACAGCCTCACTTGGCGTTCAAACAACATCGTCAAGACGTTGTTCCAAGCTTCCTGGGTCGCTGCAGCTAGAGCCTGAATTATCAAACCGACTTGAGTACGAAGACGGAGCTCCCATGAAAACGGGCTGACGTGAATGTAAGCAACGGAATGGGAAGACCGATGGCCTGTCGGTTTACCATTATCTACAAGAAAACGGATTTTGAACCTGTCACCATTTGAAGATGATGGATTTCGCACGCTTTCAAGATAGATGTAAGGAGAGTTTCGGCAAATGTATGAGTTTCTTTGGATATTTGACGATTCGCCGTAGACACACGCACGAACACTTTGATCACCGTCTGAAGTCAGGTAAACCTCATGCAATGGATGACTTAACGTTACACGATGAATGTCTTGACTGACAGAAGAAAAAGCATCAGCGTCGAACAACACCATTCTTTCTGCAAAATAAATGCCCCGGATCAAAAATTTTTCTACTCAACTTCTCTCTGCGCAAGGACAGTTGGTCCTAAAAACTGAATCGATTGAATTGAAGTGCAACTTTACGCAACTAGCATTTTACTAGCAGGATACCTTTTTCAGAAACCAACGTAAACAAACTTTGAAAACACACGAATACACTCACAGAAACACTCTTTGCACTTCATCATTTTTGGAAGAAGTCGCGGAATTTCTCCGTTATTTAGCATGTTTCTGAAGGCTAAACATCTATTGACCAAATTGGCCTAGCTACACGGAGTGTTTTCTTGAAACATTTTTGCCGGAAGTGTTGGACACTTTCGACAACTCAAAATCTACATTTTTCACTTCATGTCCCGCTGGACTGATCCTCCTATGGTGATATCGGTAATATGACCTTCACTATTGCACTCAAAGAAAGCTGATCACGAATTTGCAGCAAGATAGGATTGGACTTACGGTTGATATAGGCAACAATTAGACTGCATTTTTACCTTGTGACTTTTCAGGAGCTGCGTTTCTAACTTTTCAAAGTATAAAAGCAGCTTAAGATAATAACGCCAAGCAAAACGCTAGGTCCAGAAAACAACTTGTGCATCGTACTGTTTGGCAAATGTCAAAAAGTGCAAACAGAAAAGGCTACAACGAGAACGCAGCACAAGAATTTGGAGAACAAGGTTTTTCGATGTTCCTATGGTATTAACTTGTACAAGCATTGAGCTGACCTGCGATAGATGGAGCAATATTGGTGACTTTCTGATACTGTTCAAAAAAACACCTGATACAATGAACGCGAAGATGGCAGAGTGGCCAATCACGACAAATGTTTAAAACATTTTTATCTGGAAAAGAACTAGGTTCTTTTAAGACAAAGTTTAAATTAAGGATAAAACTTTTATTGACCAATTAACTGTCAGTTGATTTTCTTCTGAAGTTTTGAAGTTTGGGGCTGAATTGCAGTTTTATTTGGATTTGTGTTGAAGCAGAATACGAACAAGTTTCGTGAGCACTGTGCTAGTATCGCACAAACTCGGTAAGTGATTGATACTCGAATGCAAACACAGGCGAATCCGTTCAACCGAGTACCGGATAACAGCATATTCAGTTTTATTGCACAAGGATCGTGAATACCAAACTGTACCGTGCCTATCATTTGCTAAGAAAATACTCCGGTTAATGGCGTAACGGTTAATTGGGTAATGAGGTTAACTGAATAGAATTTAAGTCACGCAGTCCAATATTTCTCGTTAAGACAGCAAAATGTGTGAAGCACAGATTGAGTGAAAAGCGACGAGACTTCAAAGACAGCCACGTTCTTAACCTATTTTGGGAAAACCTGATGACATCATGTGTCGCGATCACACATCTGCAGTGACAACAATCAATGGTTTTACTGTAATTGTTTTTGAAAGCAATAAGTGGCTTTCATTGCGCTAACACGATGCTACGCTATGCTTGTGCTTACTCAATTACCGCTGCACTAACACGAATCCAAATTGGTTAAGCACATGCGACGTGCGCTTGTGTACAGCCGCACACGCAATAGTGCTCATTTTATGATCATTAGTTTACGAAGTACTCCAGAATTGTTGAATTTACCGCAAAATGATAAGACCAACTAATCATTAGTAATCACGAGTAGCAAAGGAAGAAAGCCTCAATGGCAAACCTGCCTAAAGAAAGCGTTGTGAAAGGCGTGCCATAACATCTGCTTCAAGACAAACAGCTTTGAAAAATAAGGAAGAAACTGTCTGTTTCCGTTGATTAGCTTCATTACAACATTATTTCAGCTGGGGAAATGTAAATAAGCACTTCTGCTATCAACGTGTACTGTTTGTGCTAATACCGGACAATCGCACAAAATCCTTGACTAATTGAATATGCTTTTAACCGTATTCGTCTCTATAGTTACAATTGTTTGGCAAACTGCGATGAAACCTTCGTTGATGGTCAAACACAGAATAACAAGGATTTGGGAAGAAACATATTGTGACATTGCAGTGTGACTATGGCGAAGCAAGCGTGTGTTTTTCTTGTAGTTGATCAAAAGTTGAGCAGAGCTCAAAAGAAACGCAGAAAATATCAAATGACCAACCAGATTTGTCACACTTGCGTGTATAATAATGAAGTTTTATATGTGAAAATATGTTTTTCACGCAAAACATGTAATGATACTGTAATATTTTTTTTCTACTGGCCTTCGAAAAACAACAATTTTTTAAGCTTGCTAAAGTCTCAACCTAGCTTATGTATTTGCAAAGTTACAAACTATTAGGCAATTCAAATTATTTTCTGTTTTTCTATATATGCAGAAAATGCAAAAAGATGTTTTGATTTACACCTGTTGTCGAAAGGCAAGTTTTGGAATCTTGCAAAATTTCACGTAGACGGCAACTGGCAGCAAAATCACCATTTTACCAAAAATACTCAAGGTAAAACTTGCCAAAAGAACATACGCCCAAATCTCTTAAAAGACTGATGCATCAATTTGTGTCAGTTCAATTATTTCAAGAAAAAAGATGCACAATCTTTGAAAATACCACAAAATGTTGAAAGGCTTTATTGAGGTTAATTATGCTTGACTATGCATAAGCTATTCCTATGTGAGATAGTAAGCACTTCCAGTTACTTTAGATTTGTCACTGCTATTAACAAACCGTTCAGTTGTTTTTAACAACTTGTGGTAATAAAAAATATTGTTTAAAAGTTACTGCTAAACTAAAATGCTGCATGAAGACAAGAACTGAGTTAACTCTAAAGTGTGTTTGATTTTCCCTTAATATTTTCAATCTCTTTAGCTTTTTACAATTAAGAGAAATTACCTTCCGCTCCCTTAGACACAAAACTAACCATGAACTGTTGGCAGTCATCAATGCATTATGTCATCATAAAGGCAAATCAGAATCTTCATTTTGACAGTTCAAAAAGAATTTGCTGTGATGTCACTGAATGTTCATCAACGTTGGCTGAATTATAAATCGACGCACGCGTCAACAAAAGACATCGGCTTGGCAAGTATAAAATCCAATCCAAACTAGCAAACGAAAGCAAACGCGAGATATAGACTTATTGAGAGATCTCAATTTCAGAAACATACTTAATTTGCTTGTGAAATTGAACAAATTGTAATGCAAATTTAATTCGGAAATATACACATGCTGGTTCTTTTCAAATGTGAATGGAAACCTTTATTCCAAAGCAAAGTCTTGTTCAAGTACGTCATCACACGGAGGTATTAGCAGGATGTCCACGACAAAGCAGAAAGATTGTAGAAATTTTATAGCTTGGATTTTTGTAACAAGGTTTTTATATTTATTTCTTTTGCATATGTGTTCATTTCACGAGATCGCTAATTCCTTGCATCGGTTCATAAAGTCTATGTTTGGCACGTAATGAGTGTAGGAACAATGAAAATGTGACGTAGTGCTTGAAAAGAAGTATTTACCCCTCAATCACACAGTTTTTCAACTTTGCCGACTAAAATGTGCACCCGAACTAAACGTATGCATGTTCCTGTGCATTTATAGACGTCAGTACTCGCGTGCGAGTTGTTCCCAAATGTCACTCTACAAGTAACTCTACGCTCTTTTTACTAAAAGAAAGTAAATGATTTCTATGAAAAGCCTGTAAACACCATAATCAGCTCACCTTCATCATGATCTCGTGCACGTTGGGGTGGGAATCCGAAGTTCAGTTCAGACGTAGGATCGTCGGCACGCACGCGGTAAGTCGTCAGATGCCGGCTCTCATCTCGACCTTCGACCGTTATCAATACTCGCGAAGTCATTAACCGGTAAGTTTGAAACGGATCGTTCATCGTCGCTGAATTCGGCAAAGTTGTCAGAGGCAGAGAAGTGCAGCTAACACAACTTGCTGCAGAGATTAGTAGGACAGTGATCAGAATATGATCTGGTCTAGTATGATAGTTCTTTTCACCGTTTTTCGGTGAATTGAGAGACAAGTCACACATCATGGCGATGACAGCTTATGTTAATGTCCATTGTTCTTGTCGCAAATGGCATTGCACGTTAACACCAGAGAGACATCAACTGCCAGCCTTTACTATGCTTAACCTGAATTGGTCAAAAACATGTGTGATTTTTCACCAGAATAATACAGAGATATCACGTCATAGGCAACAGAATAAAAAATAGTTTGACTTGCGGAAAGGAATTGTTTTGAAACTGTCAAGCTTTACATAAATTTTTAGCTGGTTTTGGTATAACCTTCTGCTCCTTCCCGGATAAACGCAGTTATCTTCTTGTTCTTACACCGAAGCTGGTACAGGAGGCTAGTTAAACACTTTCAATTTCTCGATTTCGATCCTTATCGTCCAGCCACTGTTAACAACTGCCCCCTACGTCCGTAGATCCAACCTCATTACTATATATCGTGACATAAAAGCTACAAGCACTGAAGAGGGATGAGTTTCTTTTCAACATCACAGTAGCTGATAATTCATTTTTCATTAGTTGCTCTGGCAACAGCTTCTCGTTTGTCCGTCTTGGAAGTGACACGTGCAAAACTGCACCTGATCACGAGTTAACCCTTTTCTGCGGTTATGAACTCTCGTCTAATCGCTCAACTTATGCACCGTTTTTCGCTCTTGCCAGCAAAAGCAACCGAGCGAAAAATGCGGTCGGAAAACTAACCGCTTGCTCAAGCGGCGTGGTCCTGTAAGGACTGGCAGTCTAATCGAAAACAATGGGCCAAAGAATGTGAAGGCATTAGCTTGTTACCTGTGCCCATAGTAAAAGATTTACGGTAAAATCGTAACGTAACTTGACGAAACGTAGCTACAACATCCTTCATAAAAAGAGCGTTTAACAGCCTCGTTATGACAGCGTTTTATCAAGGCTGTAAAGCAGCAGACGACGGGCAAACAAACTTCATTTTTTTACCATTTCCGTACTAGAACATATCAAATATTCACTCCAGAAAACGCTTGTGCATAAGCAGCGTCAGATTTGCAACAGCGTAATCAGTCGTTTAGCTACTTATCTTCGTTTTTGATCTTGCAAAATTAGGTGCCATCTTTGTGGTTATCACGGACTTAATCACTGTCTCTTAGTTGCACCGATTTTCCAATGTTAGAATATTTTTCCATCCAACAGCATCTTATGAAATCGAAAAACTGGTTGAATATAAAATACGGGAACACTTCTCGCAGGAACGAGTACGCGTATTTCGAACATTCCAGTCACGGGGCACCAGAAAATAATTTATTTTGCCGATTATCTTTTCAAATCTGCTTTGACAAGACGTCGCCTACAATTTCAATGTGTGTTGAAAATGGCTTTGATGTTGATTATGTTTGTAATTGTCAGCATTGCTCGGCAAAAGCCACCGTACGTTGATCTATGCACTCAAGTCTTTTTCACTGGTCTGGTATAGGACAAACTCTCCTCTGTGTTTCACAATATAACAAAAAATTCATTAACCATTAAATTTTCAAAGCTTGAAATCAACATCGTTTTAACCAAAAACTTTAATTATGTGTCGAAAAAATGTCGACCTAGTGTGCTGACTACCGATCTCGATGAAACATTGAAATCGAAGGGTGTTATTACTTCTTGCCATAAATAAACGCACTGCACTAAGAGCGGTTCGTTGATAACAGTTCTTGACCAATAATATCGCCAGTGGTGGACTTAGGGTTGGGAACCCGAGGCAAGACTGAAAAGGCTGATGACGTCATCATACTCAGCCAGCCGTGATAAGACCTTTTGATTAAGCCTAGGAAGGGATATGCGGGCCACGGTGTTTTGCACTTCTCTACGCCGCATTAGGAAATCTTTGGCGAGCTCTGTTTACTGTAGTGTTTGTAAAAACCTACCAGTGTTCATTGACTAAAAGATGCCGTATTAAACAAATAATAAAACAGATCTATGTTGGAACACATCTGAACTTTTTGGATTTCATATGCATTACATATGCTTTTAAATCTGTGGCCCCTTTTTCACAGTCGTCCACAATAATGTATATTGTGAATAGCGTCTTTCCCTTATTGTGAAAAAATTATCATTTGGTATAAATTTTTGCTCTTACTTGATGGCCTTGGTCTTTTCAGAACGTTTGGAACTAATTTTAACCCACAGTCTTTTCAAAAAGGTATTGAAGTTGGTTTGAAGCTTTTCCTTATTTACGTATTAAAGATGCTGGTCGGGGCCTTTTGAAAGCAGGGTAAGCTACTTACACATTACAGTGGCAATTGGGGGCCCTTAGAAAGCAAAGTGTTTATACATTGCACTTGCTTTTGGTCCCCTTTTAAAGCAAGCTATTTACACATTAAAATTGCTGTTGGTGGCACCTCTGAAAGCAAAGTACTCATACATTACAGTTGCTGTTGGGCCCTTTCGAAAGCAAGGCACTTACACACATTACAATTGCTATTGGGGGCTCTTTGACAGCAGAGTACTTACACATGGCAGTTGCTGTTGGGTGCCCTGTTGAAAGCAGACTACTTGCAAGTACATTTGTTGTTGGGGCTCCTTTGAAAGCAGAGTAGTCTACTTACACATTACAGTTGCTGTTGAGGGGCCCTTTGAAGGCAGAGTACTTAATTATGATGTGGTTCGGAAACTATTATATGAGCGGATAATAAGTTTTTCACCAAAAGTGAGGAATTTTTACACGCCAAACACCTTGAGGGAGGCCCCTGAAAAGGAGGGGCCCGAGGCAAGTGCCTCGCTCGCCTCCCCTTAAACACACCACTGGATATGACAAAACCTTATAATAGTTTTTGCAAATCATTCTCTTTTGTTTTTCTTGCCTCTTTACCTTACTTTCTCTTCTTTTTCCTCTTCTCTCTTTTACCATTAAATTACCCTACCTTCCGTATCACTAATCAATCCCCATAATTGACTCTTTGTTTGCAGAACGCCGAAGGCAGTTTCGATTTCAGCAGTAATGATCCTTACCCTTACCCAAGATACACTCTTGACTGGTTTAACAGGTAACAAAGCTGTTTGCTGCTAACGAAGCACCCGCAAAGAATATTCGTTTAGCAAGTGGATTTATGAGTATTTGTTCATGAAAGTTTATAGATCGTTTTAGTAGATTTGATTGATTGTATAACGTGTATGCGCTGATAGTCAGCTTTGTGGGAAATGGAAAAAGGGCAAAAATTAACAGCACCTAAAACTTGTAAGGAGACTGTATCCTTGCAACTTTTTCAAGGTCTCTTTTCAGTTTCTCTAACCAAATAGCCGCAGCAAGGGGAAAGGGGCAATTCCCCCCAAATTTCTAGCATATGTTGTCGTTTTGTGCTTTGAGAGGCGGTGTCCCAAACGCTCTGACAGCGATCTGCAATTTGCTTTACCAAAAGCACGTTCAAACTCAGGTGCTGAAATGATAAAACATCGTGCAATAGAAATCTGGTCA
>JGI24158J21664_10002085_pt1 | contig 23793 bp, 12 predicted proteins | sample Ectturendosymbi3_FD_21664 | JGI IMG/M metagenome (IMG submission 21664) | reverse complement strand
TGCTGGAGGCGCCGAAAAGTCCCAACAATGTCACAAGTACTTTCTTCAATACAGTAAATTTGCCTTCGAAAGAACTCAGATTTGACCATAGGGGCGCCAAACCTCGACCATGGGGGCGCCGGTTCGACCAGGGGGGCGCCGAATTTGTTTTTTGCCCCGGGAACCATCTAAACTTGTTACGCCCCTGACTGCATCATTGTAGAAAGGAAAAGTCCCGGACTACGCACATAAAAACAACCTTAGAAAAGCACACGACTCAAAAGATTAAGCCAGGTGTAGTGGACCACTGAAAGTTGTGCTTATATATGTTGTTCTTGTTTGATTGAAGCGACCACTATAAACATAACGAAAACACGAATCACGTGACTTGCGTCATCAGATTTTTTCATAAACTTACAAAGCAGCAGGACAGCGAAAGCCAAAATAACCAACTTGAACGTCATTCCTGGATATCTGGTGCTCAATAAATTGTAGGCAAGGTTTGCCACGCAGTAGGAAACGGTACCAGCAAAATAGTGAAAAGAAAACAAGTGGGTTAGCAGCCTACAAACTTGCAATTTCTGAGTCGTGCAAAGACGAAACGCTGAACAAATAAAGTCAAAAAATAGGAAATAATCTAGAAAAAAAGACAAATAACTTGGTCGTGACAAACTTAGTTGATTTCCTTTTCTACGATAAGGTGTGTCTAATCCGGACCAGAGACGCCTGGGGCAGACTACTTGTGGATCGTTTTCCTTTTGCATTCTACCAACCACGGGCGTCGGAGAGGGTAGGAGGGATTAGGAAGTTTGACATTTTTCAATTAAATTTTTAGCATCATTTTTGCCATCCCTGGAAAAATCCTTCCAACGCCGATGCTACCCACCGGAGATTCTTTTAAACCAGTGGTTCTCAACCGTTTTTGGCCTTTGGATCGTATTTGAAAGAAAAATGCGATGGTCGTTGGACCACTTTGCGATGCTGACACCTAATGATCAACTAGTCAAAACTGTACTGCGCATAGGTGAGTGAACGCTTTATCAAGGATTTATGGAACTCACTGTGGACCACTAGAAATTCCAGATTGACCACTGGTTGTCCACTTGGACCACGTTGATAATCACTGGTTTAAACTGTGATAATACCACACTCACTGAGGCGTATTCGCAAACAATTACTTGATAAGTACGAGATTTCGAATGATTTGCACATTTCTTAACAGGTGATTTTGACAAGCCAGTTTTGCAAACAGCAAATTTGATGTTTCACATGTTTTTATAAAACGTGTCATCATATATAACTTTAGGTTAACGTCACTGCTCTGTGGCCTCACTGGCCTGTGACACATGCGCCGGAGTGTAAAGGTTTTGGGGATAAAATACGATTCGTTTCTTGAAAAGTTCAAAAATTCATTCGAAAAAATGCTTGTAGATTTGCAACGAATGTAACAGAGAACCGAGAGGAGACGTTTCTTTGGGTTCATACTCGGCCAAGCAAACAGTAAACGTTTCACACCTTGAAAGACTGCTTTGATGAAAACGTTGAGTTATATCAAATTACAGTCTACAAATCAGGACAAGTGTGTAACAGCAGACCTTGTCGTGATCACAATTTCGTGTTCCTAAGGAAACCAACCACTTCATTTCAACTATGCAGACTCGTAACAAAGAGCTTGCTCTTTTTCAAAATGCTGGAACCCATGTCCTGGAACGATGTTTTCGATTTTACACAAGAAATGAAATTTAAAGCTTCCTCGAGCGACTGCAGTAACCTTGGCTTACGAAAAGCACAGACATGCTGTTTACTCTTACCGAAGACCCACAGCCTTAGTCGCAGCCATCCTGTCTGAAAAACCTCGTGTGGTAATCCCAGTTATGGAGGAACATACAACGTGTGGATCTCGTGTGAACTCGAACACATGCGGGCGCTGTGTTGACGTTCGAACATCATGTGTCACGTTAAGTGGCGTAATTCCGGGACTGTTTGATCAGCAAACACATGCCCAGACTTGATAACCCGAAGAAAAAGAACTTGTGTTTATCTTCGCCAAAAGCGTAATTACCGTTCGCACATCAATTTTTGAGAAATGTCTAAAACATCAAACAACGTTCTTGGGCATTGTACACCAGTATCACTTTTATCACCGTGGAAGTGCTATTTTAATATCAAGATATGAGCAAAGTGTCTGTGGAGTTAGTTGCACTGTTACGCAAGTAATCGCTTGCATGTGCACCCGACAATCGAACATTCTGACGCTGAAAATGCTTGCGACGTGATGATTGTCAGAAGCACAATGTAACCTGCGTTTCGTAAAAAATAGCCACTAAAAGCAGTTGACAAACATCTGAACTGCGCTGGTGAGTTCATTTATTGGGAAAAGTAATAATGAAGATGTATCACGTGTAGGACGAATACCCTTGACTACTGTGGGTCTGTCTGATATTTTTCAGACTTCCATTTATGTGAATATTTTACGAAGACTCCGAATAATTTTAAATTTACGTAAGACTCAAGGCCAAGCAGAGCGAAAAGCGGGCGAAACTTTCGGAGACAGAACATAAATTTTGAGCCGAATCTCGTAAAATTCTGCGGAAAACGTGCACTGAGTGAAAAGTTTTCCAAACAATTCGGAATTTTTGCAAAAGTTTGTCGAAAGTTTATCAGCGAAGACCCCGTGGAGGTAACGTTCAGAGTGAAGCACGTCACCTTTCCACGTTTTCTCGGAAACGTTGTCCAAACAAGAACTGTTAGCACTTGTGTCTGCCGCCACGGGTTGGTCAGTCGCAACCGAACAGCTGACTCACTAAACACATTTACTCGCTTGCTTCTCTCCAGGAGCACTCGGTTCACTTGTCTGCTTTACTCAGTGTACTTTGACCCATTGCCTTGGTGTCATGTTCCAGGATAAAACTGCAACTAATGCGATTATGACGTGCTTTGCATTTGCCACTGTTTTCTTCTGATGAACAACTGCGTTTGTCTCTGAGCTGCAAACCGACGACGTCGAACTTTGAACCTGCGACCGGACAACACGTCGCGGTCATTCGCTGACTCGTCAAGGGAATTTCGAACTTGCGCGAAGCGAATTTCATACTCAGGCGAAGCGCCGCTGCCAGTTTTTACAGGAACGTGTTCCCGTTGAAACGACAAGTAGATGCAAATACTCACAACAAGAACATGCTGTTTGTTGCCAGCAATACGAAAACCGAAACAACGGTCATGCTCTTAAAGCAAACGCAGGAGAATGATTTAAAACTATTCGTACAGTATACGCTAAATTCGTTAAACAACTTCAAATCATGAAAACCTTTGGCGGACGAAAACGCTCACCTATGGGCTGGAATGGTTGAGAACTAAAGTTTTGGCCATAGCAGCTTTCAGCGACACACAAAACTTTTGAAAACAACGGGAATGAAGCGAGGCTGCGTTCTGTAGCGGTGGGGGTGGATTTCATGTAAGACGGCGCTGGGGCGATCAACGTTGAACAAAACCTCACGCAGAGTGATCCTATTGTTGAACCAGCATGGGCGAGTGACGATTGGTTCATTTGGTGTCAAGTTCGATCGTTGTGAAAATGAGCGAAGACCGAATTAATCTCACATTTTGTCATTTTCGAAACATTCTTTTTCGCGTCGCCAACACGCAGTTAAAAGTTTTTCCTCTTAGTTGCCCGTTCGGATTCAGTCCTAGTCGCCCGTTCGCTGGTGCGATGCACTGTCTTGCGACGGGTTGGTTTAGAAAAGTGCTCGCAACTCGGCAGCAAAGCAACCGACCTACACTGCGCGATGGAGTATGTGCAAGCACGCCATCGTGCGGTTCAACTTTTAATGACAAACGTACGCGCGAGTGTGTGCGTTGCTGCGAAACAAAAACGACCGGACGTAAAGATACGCAGGAAAGAAAAAAAATGGTCACGCAATACGACACATAGTCATCACCTGTGCTGTGGTACGCGCAAACGGACTGCATTGTGGGAGGGCCATGATAAACGAGGGTTTCTTTGTTTCAAGGCTGGAACGGTTACTGGTCTCCGCATGAGCATCGCACAGAGACGCATAAGGCCGGACAGGTTTAACCGATCACAAATAACTTTTGTCTTTACGTCATGTTGCTTTTGTTACTTTGTTTCGCAACAAAGGCACCGCTGAAGCAAACAGGGTCACGTGACAGATTGCGCCATGCGTTGAATATGGTGTGCGTTGAACATGGTGCACTACAACAAGGTTGTGTCACGTTAGAAAGCTTTTTAGTTTCGGCAAAGTAGCATATTTTTCCGGATTTTGAAGTGAACACACGAATCAATTGCAGATCCAAAAAACAGCAGTTTCCACTTCTTTGCAACAAAAAGTAGTAGCCAGCAAAATCGACTTCGAACATTTACAGTTTTGTCAAAGTTCTGTCAAACAGCTGCGATACGTTATAGACTCGGCAACAAATTTCGAACAGAGACTAAAAAATTTGTTTTCATCGCAAAAGATTTTATCCACTTTTTTGTCTATATCTATTTGTCACGTTTATTATCAAGAAATTCGTCTGAAAGAATCGAGCTCTCTTCGTTTCTTTCCTTGTTTCGAGACGGTTTCTGAACGCACAAGTTTGACGCAGTTACGCAAAGATGCAAGCAGCAGAGATCTATGACGTTTTCGCAGCGCATCACGTGATCTCACACCAGGCGACGGCAGAGGCAAAAAATTCGCGATAAGTAACAAAACGCGGGTTGTGGAGGAGGTGGCAAGTACTGTGACGTAGAACACAGAGCTGAGCATTTTCGTAAAGTCGGGAGACAAACTCCAATAGGGGAGGGTGTTTCCTGATGGGGGGTGGGGACTGAAGGGACGAGCTAAAACGCGATTGTTTGGGGTCGTTGTCACGTGATCAAGCAATGAATTGCAAGGAAACAAGAACAGCGCTTTCTGACCGACGTGGGTTTGGGGGTTACTCCGGCGCAGAGCAAAACGTTCAACCCTGTACTACATCGCACGAGCGGACAATACGAGAACAAACTGGACGCAAATCTACTTTGCAGCAAAGAACGCAAAGCAGGCAAGTACCGATTGGAAAAGAATACAAAAATAGCAAGGCTTTCTCGGCAAAAGAGAGAACGAAGTCAAGCCACGTAAGGCTGTGTTACAGTAAAAGCTTTCTTGCACTAACACTTCGTACATAATTCACACCGATATTACTTGTAGACGAACTAGAAAAATTCCACGAACATATATACAAGACATGTTTCGAAAACCCGGATTCTCTGCGTAATCAGACTTCAAAATCATCGTAAAATCGCAAGAATTCAAAACAACGGTAAACAAAGCAAGCTACCAGGTAAACACGCTTGACTGGTTGTTTACCGAAAATCAGTGTCGTAATTTGCTTATACCAAGAAACGCATGCTTTCAAACATGTAAAAACGAGGACCTTTCTAAACGTTGGTTACTTGCACAAAATCCTACGAACATCAGGATACTATAGAATGGTAAAGTATGCAACATTTGCTCTATGTGGTGCGCTTTTGATAATATGGCAATAATAAAACAGCAAATGCGCAGTCACTGAACACGTATCAGTTTCACAGCAGAGCACCAAATGTATTGAGGATATTTTTATTCATTGGATGAAGTTGATCAGTTGCGGTCATGTCAGAGTTGAAAGCAGGTAAAACAAAAACACCAGTAACTTCCCACATTTTTCTGAAAACCTCAAACGAAACTCAACGTCTTGACTGGAGTTGCATAAACAATCTGTTCCAGATATGTCCAACTGAAATTCCTTACTATGTCAGAAATTATGCCACTATCGTAATGACGGCCACACATTGAACTAACTTTGCTCTTAGCAATTTAAAATTAATTTTAAGCTGATGCACTGGAACCTTTCGAATCCTAACTGTAATGGTAACGATTGTTTGCGCCTTTACCGCTCCGTGAGTGTGATTTCACAGGTACGCTTAGTGCCAATGCAACAAGGGTCCAGAAATCAGAAAACTAGAAATAAGTTTTGCATCAAGATGTCAGTGGACACGTGGAAATCACCCAGCACGCAAATACAGACGTGATTTGATTTAGTGCCACTGAGGACAACCTGCATCAAAAATGTCAAATTTAAGATTGTCAAAGCAAGGATAGGTTGTCCGTTTGCACTCATACTACAGCGAAAACCTAAACTGGGTCGAAAATTTGGCTGCATGGCGGTCCGCGGGTTGGACATAGCTGGTCTATAGACATAAGCTTTGCTTGCATTTTGGCCAGCTTGCAAGCGCTCACAGAACCACTGCCTTTCTCAGAAAGCCTTTGCTACGGTTGCATTTGATATATGGGTGCCAGGCGCCACAGACAAGGCCACAAAGCGGGGGCGAACTCTCCTTTAAAATCTTAATAGAAATACAAATCCCTTCGCATGACGTTGATCTCACGTCGGGTCCCGGATTCTAATTTCCGGCACGTCATAATTGCATTACGTTATTGGAGATTGCATCAGCAATGTGATGGGTTCGCTCAACATGTTTTTCCCGCTGTACATCGCGCAGTGTGCACGTCTTGTGCCAGGTCGAAATCGTTCAAGTTTTCAAAAAATGAACTTACAGGCAAACGAATTGGAACACGAGGCAACTGGCAGATTGCACAAGTTTGTGACGCGAGCTATACGTCACACACGTTTCTTTGACGCACCTTGTGTGTTGCAAATGTGTCTTGTAGAGATTAAATATGCTACCGCATTAGCCCAGTACAAAGAACCACACGTAAAGGCGTTGGCAGGATTATGTCCTGGGGGTGGCGAAAGGGATATTTCCAATAGCTAAATATTGAATATCAAAATCCAGGAGCCTTGGCCCCTCCCTTTCCGACGCCCATGATCACACGTCTGATGAACGAGCGAAGATCCAACACCAGTTGTTGCATAACTCACATAAAGAGCACGGTGATGACAATGAAGTGTTGCAGGGGGGGGGGTAATCAGCGGCCAGCGAAAGCATTCAGGAAAAATCTTCAAATCTGAGATTTCCTCTATCTTAATGCTGAGGTTAACTTGTCCAGAGACTTGCTTCTATTTCCATTAGAAGGTACGGGCCTCAGCAAAACGCGGCCTTCCAAAAGTGGCTCCCGAGCCAAAGTTATTGCCCACCCATGAAGTATTGTTTTGCTGTGCCCAGAAAAATTGGTTTCAAACATACAATAAAAAAATGTTGCCCCCCAAACCTTAAAACCTGGTTACAAGCTTGCTCGGTCTTCGATCAATACACTGATAAAGTGATGAAACTCACGTCGTTGGCAGCGCGGTGGCGGCGAGACAGGCCTTTGTTTCAAGCAGGCCAACGAATATTACGTGAATCCCAACCATTCTACAGGCAAAAGTAAAATCTTCACTTCGGAAATCGAAGTCCACGAAGCGTCAGAACCCTGCAGTGGTCGGCCGATCGCCTTCGCGGCCAAACCACGCAAACCACTGCACGTCCGAACGAACAGTCCAGCGTTGCCACGGCAACGGAATACGGCGACGCACATCGGGCGAGTAAACGACGAACGAAACCTCCCTGCATAGATCTGGGCGTGATGAAAACGTAGTGAATGTTTCCCAATGGTGAAACGTTATCATGAGCAGTGCGGTCGGATTGTCAAGTTAACCCTCCCCACTCTTTTCGAGGGCGGAATGACGTTCGCGGACCCTTGTAGGGTGTCATCAACGTTACGACGTTTCAGTGTCACTGAAATTTTAACAGAAAAACTTCTGAGGCTTTTTTCGGCAAGCACCGCATTTTTTTCACTGAACGTTCTCTCGTTTTTCTTTCAGCGATTACAAAACAGGTGGCCTTGGATGCAAAGCAAAGAATCTTACGTTCCTCCTGCGTGGCAAGCAAGTTTGAACACGGCAAATGCAACAAATGATGCAAAGAAAGTACCGCTTACTTCAAAACCGTCCATCATTTATGACGACACAGTGAAGTGCACAAGAACCGAGCAGCTGGAACGTGATTCGTGAGGAAGAACAAAACAAACGCGTGGCGATGGTCAAAGTTCAGCACAGGGTCATACTGTCAGCTTCGCGCTGCAATCTGACAAAAAAGTCGCGCAGGTTTTTCAAACCGAACATGAAGCCGGAGTCGCAGCCGACGTGCTGGACGCGACGTTCGCCAGCCAGCTTGCTGCAAGTGCAGTTTGCGAAGTCAACGATCCTCACATCCACCAAGCAGCCGCCCGTCGGGGACAGCCCGTAGCGTGGTGAGCCCGACGAGCTCTCGGTCTGCGTTGACTTGTGACAGTTTGTTGATGAAAAGACCTTGTTTTGATCAGAGCCCGCGGTCGCGTTGTTGCGGCAGTGCGCGGGAGTGACGTTATCATTGACGTCAAGCGGTCCGCAGACCTCATGGCAGTGACGCGACACAGGGCAAGCACCATCGGCGGTTTGTTCCACTGCAGTATGCCGCGTTCTGGCTTCACTTTCGCGATCAAATGTTGACGACATATCGTAGCGTTCAACGCTAGACAGGTTTTTATTATCCGCTTTGAAATAACGTCCAACGTTTTCGGGCAGGTTTTTGTTGCCGTCGTGCGGAATCGAACCCACAGCCTCCGCCGCGCTGCGGTCGCCTTCGTACACAACGACGAGCGACGAGCCGTACAAACGATAGGAGTCCAGACCGGACACGACCGCGGCCAACCTGTCCAGCAGCATCACGATGCGTGGAATGACCTCGGTTCGAATACTTTTCCCGTCGTTAAGGAACAGGGCCAGGGAGGAATAGAAGCCGTCCGGCGACAGGCCGCGGCCGAAGAACTTGTCGCGACAGATGTATCTGTTGTCCCGGAAAACCTGCAAAGCGACCAATAGATGCGTTTTAACCAATCAACAAACTGCTAGGGATGGTGAGTGAGGGATCTGGTGATGGACGTGCACCTTTGAGCTTGTCAATTATTGTGAGCGCCGGGCTTGTTAATTGCATACCGGGGTAAATAAGTTACCGTACATGAATATGAGTTACCCGCTTTCGTATCTTCCGTAAGAAGACAGAAACAAAATCTATCCCAGTCTTGGAACCAACGAGGCGAGTTTCCAAGAAACCAAACATTCAAGAGTACAACTTGGAAAAGGCGCTGGGATGTCACAACCAGGGCTGTGGAGCCGGAGCCCAAGCAATTTTGGACGGCTGGAGCCGGAACCAAGACACTTTTAGATGGTGGAGCCGGAGCCTGAAATTTGGGTTCCGGTTCCACAGATACAGATTGTGGGGTGAGCGAATTTTGCAAATAATACAATGGTTTTTCAATTCAAAACTGCTATTGTAGTTGACATTTAAATCTCAGCAATACGTCACAAGTGCTTGGCAATTTACCTGCTTCACTACCGCAGTGTCATAAATACCGCACTGGCCGAGACGTTTGCGACGAAACTGTTTAGAAAACATTGCGACTTTTCAAAGGGGGATGTTTCTGCCGGCCGGTGCCACGAATAATTTCTTTGCTTGACTCGACTTCACCTGCAAACCAGTCAAGCGTAGCCCGAGGCTCGACGTCGTGGACATTTCGTTTTTTTCCTGATGACGCAGCAACTTTTCCACCGGACAATCGTCGCCATGGAGACGCGTGCCGATCTTGACGTCGAGAATGCAGGGGTGGGTGAACTTCGCCGACACGTTCTCGAGCAAAATGCACGCTGGCGTTTGAAGCAGCGCGTTAAGGAGAACAGCAGGACATTGCGAGTGAACAAACTCGCTTGTTTCGCCAACTGCGAAAGTTTCGAAAGCAAACCGGTTGCCGATCGTAATCGCTGCGACACAAACGAAACGGATGAAAAGCGCGACGCCCATTGTAGGACGCTTTGTGCCGGGGAATTTTTGTGGTGTCACGTGGTGTGAGCTGCAGGGTGTGGTGAGCAGTGGCGTAACTGACGGGGGGCATAGGGGCTAATCGCCCGCCCCTGGTAACCTAAATGTGAAAACTGGGCCCCCACCTAGCTTGAATTTTGGTTTTGGTATTCTTTTGGTTTTCAGTACGTTATTTTTCTTTGTTTTTCGGAGTATTTTTCAGTGATTCAGGTTTTTAGTACAGCCATCCACAACTGGAGTCACCATCATTTCTCATGTTTTTTTCTGAGTGGTTCCCTTCGAGCTAAGTTTCTCCCCTTGATTCAAACCTCTAGTTCCGCCACTGGCGATGAGTAGCACACGTTGTTTCGTCACAAATGAAAATGTCGAGTCACAGCTCATGGCATTTTCGTGCGGGGGTGCAGAGCGTTGGTCGCAGCCAGTGTTAGAGTCAAGCAATCAATCACACTTTGACTAAGCAATTGTGATTAAATTGTAATTGATAATTTTCAAAAGTCGTGTAATTGTAATTGACGGCGATGCAATTGAATCCACATAAACTCCATTTTCATTTTTCCTTTGCCTAGAAGATTGTACATTGTCACAAATTATCACATCTGCTCATATGGACAGACTCCAACCAGGCCTAACATGCCTTTTACGGTTCTATGATTATACGCAACAATGTAGGGAAGCAATGTGTAGGATGCGTTATTGCAATTTAATTGTTTTTGAAATCTTCCCGTGTGATATAAACTGTTATTGATAAAAGTAACTGACTCCATTCCTGATCGCTGGCAGGTGTGGCCGGAGATAGCACGTTACGTGAAGATTGTGCAGAGATACTGAACGTTTGCAAATGTTTTGCTCTGATCAGCATTACTGCATATCTCTTGCTACCTGACGATAGGTGAGGGAGACTTCCACAGTTTTGGGGAAGACGCATGGCCGGCGAGCGATTTTGCAAAATCTTAACATAGTCCTTTTGTTTCGCAGAATCTGTCTAATAAAACCAATGTAATAGCAACAGCAACAACGTTAAAGCTACTGGCACTTACTGTAAAATATTTTTACACTTTGATTTCAATGATGTCTCTTTGTACTGTACATGCACTGCAAAAGATTAAGGGGACTTAATTTTTTCATCGCGAACGGAATCATGGACAAGAAACAAGTCAGAGGAGTTGTTCGCTGAAGCTCAGCGGCATGACGTTTTCTGGTGCTCACAATTTACTACTGTCGCAGGAACATCACAAAAACAAGTTCACTTACAACCAGGGCTGTGGAACCGGAGCCGGTGCCCAAGTCATTTTGGATGTTTGGAGATGGAGCCAGAGCCCAAAATGTTTAGGGAGCCGAAGCCGGATCCAGAAATTTGGTATCCGGTTCCACAGCCCTAGCTTGTAGAGCAACCTGGTTGTGCATACGATACAATGGTTTTCAGTTTTCACTGAAGCCAGAAAAGTATGTTGGAGCCGGAGCCGAACTTTACATGCCTGGACCTGGAGCCTGAAATTTGAGTTCCGGATCCACATTTCTGCTGAAAAGTTGAAAACCTGGCGGTATCACCGTCTGGTCGTCACAAGAAAATCCGCTTCCTAGCGCTAGACTTTAACAAGTCGGTCACCAAACGTCAAACATCTACCGGTGAAGTTAATGCTTTCAGACTCGAACAGTTGACTTCAATATTTTTAGCCGCAACTACTGCGAGTTACATTTACGAAAAAACCTTCAAAACAACTTCGGGATTGCGCTTCAAGCCGGCAATTGTTCGGTTCATAAAGGATACGAATTGTTTTTCCGTGCTGTCCGTTTTTCTTCAGGGCTTGTTTTTGGACCCGTTCCGCCCATGGGTTGCGGCCCAGGCCGGAAGAAGCGGCATGCGGGTCCCAGTCGGTTGTCCAAGGGTTCAAGCGGAACCAGGAGCTTTCGCGAAACTGTCCACTGCCCAATCCCCTGCAATGCCAATCAGTGAATGAGGGTGCAATCAGTAAGTGGCGGGAACACGGAAACAAAACAACTACACAGGTTTGGTTCAAACACGTTAAAAATCCTGTCCGTTCGTCGAGTATCACTTAAGATCTTGCAAAACCTTTTAGCTACACAAAATGACATTTCTATCCATTTGCAAATTCACCAGATAATTTTTTTGTGGTTCATCCACTGCGTTTTGTTGCATTGCAAACGATTTCAACAAAGCAGCACCTGTTGGCGGACGCAAGGATAATTTTCTCATTTCTTAAAAAATGAACAGTGAAAGCAAACCGTTGTATTACCTGAAGAAACGCTTAATTGTAAACATCAGGGATGAGTGACGTGCGCACTACATTGCAAGTCGTTTCTTTACAACTTTTCACTCGATACCTCAAAACGTGGTACGCAGAAACTGAAAGACGTGACACGCGCGAGATTTGCAGCAAGATCACTTTTGACTAAGGTTCTCTGCCAGCGTTTTTGTACTTTTTGCAAAAACCTTTAAATTAATCTCAACGACCAATCGTCACTGGCGACTTCGACGCTGTAGCAGGGAGATGCGAATGGACTGGCCGAACTGTGAACTTACCGCCTCGGGCGTCGCTTCTTTTGACCATCAACAACAAGAAGTCGACGCTACAATGAAGACTATTTAATGAAATACTAGGAAAGCTGGGCGCGCACAGAATATCACAGCGGAATGTGTGCTATGCGTTGTTTGTGTGTGAGGCAGTAAGGTTGTTTGTCCATGCTCGAGGAAAAGTCCCAATGCGTGCACGACAGACGTGCGATCAGACCACTTAAGAAAAGGACATAATTGACGCAACCTGTCACGCATTTTGCTCAACTGCCACTCGCAGCGGCAACAATTATTGCTTTCGAATCCTCGCAGGACTTGCCTCTTTTTCGAAATGACGACGGTGGCAACAGAACCGGACACACAATCACTGCCAGCTCGGATACTTACTCGTATTCGACGACGCGCTTCTCCCAAACCCGGCGCGACGACTCGCAGATAGACCTGCACTGCTTCAAACAGCAATTTAGATACGTCTTGCGGGCGGGCAGGTCCGCCACACACACCAAATCTCCGTTCATGTCCTTGTAAACCACTTCGGTAATGCCTGATCAAAAACGCCATCGGTCACACACTCTTGAAACACAAGTGCCCGGGCAACAACAACAAGTCAGGTTGGTCCAATAATGAAACCAGGCACAGCACGACTTTGCACCTGCTGGCTTTGCCAAACAAGCCTAGCCGTGGACGTGGCATGCCTTGCAGAAGCGCTTGCTAGCTTCAATACATTGGATGAAACAGTAGGTACTATCAAACATGGCAAGGCCAGGAAATAAACAGTTTTGCAGTAACGGCTAGTTGGGGCGAACAACACAAAGAAAATATGACACTCAAAATTTTTCGCGTGGTCACTTTATTGCTGTTGTACTCCATGAGCATGGATGTAAGAAGAGGAATGCCCAAGGCCCCCGTCGATTTTGAAATTTCATACTTTTCTATTAACTTTTTAGTAGGAAAATTTTTTCTTTTGGTTTCGAGTTCTTAAAATTTACTTGCAGCACTTTTTACCCCGCCCTGGAAAATCCACCATTGGCCCTCGTGGAAAAAATCCTTCAGATGTCCATGTTCATGTGGAAGATACTATGTTGAGACTCACTGTAATCAGGTGGACTGGACATTTAAAACAGGAGGTGGGCAGGATTTTGTGGGTCAAGCGAGCAGCTGTCGCGAAATTCAAGACAACCGAAATGAATCTACCGATCTCACGTTCAGTGGTCTCCAGCACACGCAATCGCATGCAACCACCCTACATTATCGTTTTCATTGAGACATTTAGGTTCCCTTGCTTTTTATCAATTTTTGTTACCAAACACTCACTTTGGTGGGCTTTTTAAAATCGTCCTATCCATCCTGTTGGCATTCTTTTATCTATAGAACCCATTAAACCCTGTTGATCGCCACTTATTATTACGCAAGTGGATGCCTGTCGACCAATATAGAGTGGCCAACCGAGTTTTAATTCTGAGGGTCGCTAGCAACCGACACACTACATAGAACAGGGTCAAATTGCTCCGATGGCTAAAAGAAGATCTATAAAGTAATCCGAGGGCCGCATTATGACAACCGACCATTGAAAAATGGCGCTGACTCAACAACGACATTACCTCATCGTTACCAGAAACAGCTTTTACATCATATTTCCTGCGAAATGTAATCGTTAAATACATTTAAATTATTTCTAGTCATCCAGCATTCGATTAAAAGAGACTTGTTTATTCGCTGGCCATTCACTTCTAACACCGGTGAATAAACTAAACTAAAAAGTCAAACGTTAATTATGTGAAAAGTTAGAAACGCTTTCCAGGCCCCACAAAATGTCCTCGCGGGTCACATGCGCTCCGCGTGCATGATACCCTGATACAGAGTGTGTAAAAAGCGGCCAAACCTGATGATGAAGAGTTTCATTTTTTCTGTTGAAAATTACAAACATCAACATTTCGTGTTCGTGAAAACAGTGCCCACAAGCAATACATGGAGGGTGACAGTAGCCACGGGGTCTTTCGGGGCAGTTCTCCCCCCAAATTTTGTTATGCTTTTAAACATGTAATAAAATCAAAATCCTCGCACCCCCTAAAAATGTATTTCCCAACCACACTTTAAAACCTGGCCACCGACCTGCATGGAGAGTGATATTAGTGCACGAAGTATTATGGGTTGAAGGTGTTTCTACATTTTTCGTTCGGGTCAATAACGAACCGTTCAGCAGGTCCAGGGTTAAATCACTTAAATGAAAAACTAAGCCGCCTTCTGCCCACAAGTGCTGCTTGCTTTCCCGCTCGGAGTGAGTTTTGTGGTGCTAAAAGCGCCGACAGTGGCCATTTAAGGGGTTACCGTCGAAACTGCTCGTTGCGTAGACTGCACGCCAGACCCTTCATCAGCCAAAGCGACTCAGGCGGGGTTTTGGAGCTCGGCGGAGGTCTTAGATTCCCTTAAACTACACCAATATTTTATGCTTTCTTGCAAAATAAAGGTTTGATTTGATGCATGCGCTTGAGTCTCAACTTACAGAGCCCATGACCCAAAGACTTCGAGGGATTATGAATGAGACCAGGCCATGAAGAACCAAATGACTAATCGATATATTGACCAACTTACCTTTAAAATCAGGAGTGAAGGGTCTCATCTCCGGCGCCATGTTGCGGTAAAAGTTCAGCTCGTGCGGTATGAGTGGCTTGAGAATGATGTCACGATCATCCGTCGTCATCAAGCTTGCGTGGCCACTTACCTGAAATGTTAAGTAAACACGACGTTGAAAGAACAGTGTAACGCTACTTGAAACAAACGCACAAAACCTTGTTTGCGGTGAGGGAGGAATATACAGATAATGTGGCGCGAAAATGTTTTCCACATTTGTTTAAATATTTGCAATGGCGTACTATCGGCGCTTATATCGATCATTCTAGATAACAACAACAATAAACGCAACTCGTGCTAGTTGCAAAATTAGATCACTGAGCAAACAGGGAAAAACATTTACAGAAAGTAGCATTCATCCACTTGGCAAAGCTTTTTTCAGATGCGGTGCTTGTCCACGTTATCCTGAGGCGTGAGTGCAGGAACGCAAGAAAACGATTTGTTTTCGCGCTGTGCGTATGCTACAGTTACGAGTTTGGCGGCACTCAAGCATATGGAAAAATTTTGACTATGCAGTGTCTTCTAAACATGCCGTGCAGTCCTTTATCTTAATTTTCTTTTTTGTTTGCTGCCAAGAGATCATTATTAGGAACTACACTCCATCGACAAGAACGCAGGCCCGAAACCACGGGGCGGCATTGAGAGGCAGCGGCCCACCAAACCAAATTTTTTTTGAAACATTTAACAAAAATGTATCTTGCTTCTCTGCTCTTTATTTTGGCCCCAAAACCTCAAAACCTGGCTACGGACCTGCAATGATGACGCTACGTCGGGGCTGAAATTTTAGTTCGCCATTAAGTTTCCCCGTATATTTTTTGCTTAGTAAAACCACCATCCGCATTAAGAGGAAAAGGAATTTTACGTTTGACCCACCCGAACTTCACAGTCTAGATTGATTTCCCTGCTGTTCAACTGGATATAAAAGCAGGTTCTATAATTAGGTTGTAGGTTTCGTTTAGAATTGCCGTTGACAGATCTACTTGATATCCTTCCTGTTGCTAAACAATAACTACCAGCGGGTCAGGCAAGCAGGAAGAGTTCAGTCAAAGGGCTAGTACGCCCTAGAACATTTCTATTCATTTGGCGATGAAAGACAACACATTTTACAGCTTGTCTTGAATAAACAAGGCTCAGCACTTGCTTTTCCCAAACGAGACAAGGTAGCCGTGCTGTCGAGGTGCTGAATTGAGACAAAGAGCTGTTGCAGAACAAGCGCCCATCATGACGAGCGGTGTTTACAGAACTGAAACAAAGGAATGGTAACAATATCTGGCGCGTCTGTTACTTGCGCGACAAGGTAGCGTTATTATGATGTCGGCACGGAAGAAAAGGGTTGGTGACTTAACCTGTTGTTAAACGAGTGCAGCCGGTGGCGACGTCCACCTACAGTACAAGGCTGAACGCTTCTTTAACGAGTAATGTGGTCAGCTGTAAGCAGGCTGAAACCCTATTCAAACGATGATTTGCTTGGAACAACGGAGTCCGGTGGCACCAAGGAAAGCTCATTGTTATGGCACTGGCACGCTAAGATTTTTGGGTTGCTATATATATAGTAACAATGTATCAGTCAATACTTTGCGGCAAAAATCAGTGGTTGAAGAGGATTGGCCTTGACCCTTGAAGTAGGCTGGCCAAAGAAAACCAACCTCCAAGATCCGTCGGTGCTTGTGGGTATACGCAATGGCAAACGCAGCAAGCGGCTGTCGTTGCCCATGGCGAGGTGTCAACAAGACGCAAAGCAATAAATCAAACTGGTGCACAACTGCAAAATCCCAGCGCTGTTACAGACACACACTAGCTTAGACGAGATTTCTAATCGGGAGAATGTTGTGATCACTTAAAAGCCATTGAAGCCTTTCAAAACTCCTAGGAGGCATGAAATAATTCAAAACTTCTGGGGGAGAAAAGCAAAGCGTGTTCCCACCGTATTGGCTTTTAATGTACATCTACAAAAGCTATTAATAATTAATAATTACAGTACCACGTCTCCAAATTTTTCGATTACAATTAGGTTTGCAAAAAGTTCACTTAAATTACAGGTACTTGAATCTCCATTTAAATTTAAAATACAATGGGTAAAACAAGGAATCAACTACATGCTAAAACAGCACCATCGAGAACAAGTTATCATAATATTTATCAGCATCAGTGAGTGTTCATGCCATAGAGAAACACATCACTAAAATGCGCTAAACTGCTTTATCGTCCTTTTTACACCAATTTTACTTCCTGCACAAAACGAATTTACCTTTCGTAAGGTATATGTGCAAAAGTTGAGCACATTTACAAGGAAGCCGGTAGGACCTGCGTACCATGCACGAAACATAGGCGTAACCAGGGGGACAAAGGGGCCATGCCCCTCACAGTTCTAGCATATCTTGTCATTTCGTGCTTTGAGAGGTGGTTTCCCAAACAAAATACTGTTGCTCGCTTAAAGTTAAAAGATTTGCCCGCCCTCAAGTTTGCGGTAGCTACGCCACTGGCACAAATCCATACCACTCCTCTTGCCAATATACAAAATCTTGAGAAAAACTTATCAACTAAAGGAGTGACACGAATCTTTGCACAAGGTGGTTTATTGTACGATAAAATTCCTCGGCAATTTATTCTCCAACCAAGAAGCCTCATGTTCTTGCCACCGCGAACTTAGCAGGCCATGAGCAGTGGTCTGGCAAACATGTTACAGATAACAAATTTTGCATTGATGGGCAAGCCTACTGTACACGCGGGCTATTTTTACGTATAACTGACACTTTGGAGGCCACCGATGCTCTTGCTTTTGGCTTCGAGGGCCATCGCGGGGTAAATGGCCTGCGGATTGCGATTTTCCCACTACTGTCTCGGGATTCAATTACCACAACCTCCAATTGCATGCGCAAATGCGATCACTCGGTTTGAAATTAAAACGCTTTTGACATCACATTGCGATTACTTCGCCAAACTGCAGTTAATTACATTCAGTTACAATCCAGTCCACTCTAGTAATGTTTAACACAACCACGCACACATGAACCTAAGGTTGGGGAAAAGGAAACACTGGAAACCTACTGTTAAATGCTTGTTTTATTGATTTAGTCAAAGGAAGCAGTTGTAGATTGGTACGGGTACGCCAGGTGTTCATCAGTGTATTGGTCACATTAATGGAATGGTGAAATTTTCATTAATAGACCTAAGGCGGGTTGTGCGATGTCCAGTTCTTACCCGTACTCTAGCGAAAGTATGGAGAGCACGGATGATTTGCAGTATTAGATGACAAGCAGAGACCATTCAGCGTCCCGCCGTATTGAGAAAGTACGATGTTATCTTCAAAACTGCGTTAACCCCTTTACACCAGGGCCTACGAGAGGGGGTTCAAGAGGTACATCGTGCCCGAGCCCGTGCGTACTAGGCTCTGCGAGGATGAAAGTACGCATGCTACGTTTTTCTGTGATCAAGCCCAAAACTACTGGTGTAAGCCAGATGCCAGTATAATAATTAATATTTNGTGAATTGTAGCATGGTAGCTGTTTTCAAACAAGCTATACAAGTTTCGACGATGGCCATAGAAATTAGGGGTATTGGTCTTCGTACCCCCTGCTAAACTTTCCCTGAGGCCCGTCATGTTAATCTAAAATTCATAGCCTGACATTCACAGTTAATCGACCTCATCAGTAGACTCACCTGATGTTCGAAAGGTGTCAATGTGGTTGATGCCAGCATTCCGTCACCAGTCACAGCCAAAACAGAACTAGCAGCATAACACCAAACAACTACTGACCGGATACTGAACTGTGACGAAGAACGGACATTACGTACAAAGCGCATCAACACGCAGCTTCCGTTACATTGCCGCAATCAATTTTGCATCAACAGTAGACATAACGGTTGAAAACGATCGTACAGTGATCCAAACATCACAAGAAAGAAAACCCAGCTGGCTGATTGTGACTTGACGTTTATTCTGCAGGACGTACTGAGCTATGGCCACTGCTTCCAGTTTCTCCATTTCTTGGGAGTGTGTCGACTGAGCTTCGATTTAAACGAAGTCGTAGCGTAGAACAGAAAAAATAAATTGATTTTGCGGCGGAGAGCTAGAAACAAGCCAGAACGAGGAGAAAAGCGGTTGTAAGACGCTAAAATTAACCCACTTGTTGTCTTGAGTTGTTAGACAAAACACGGACTTGGACTTCACGTTAAATGACGAGAAAAATGTTAATTGTTTGGAGAATACAATACGTTCCCAACAAAAGATTTTCGAATACTGTGATGATGGAAGTAAAAAACTCTCCATACATGAAAAAAGCACAACAAAAAAACATATTCAATTGAGGAGTCAAATGACATGAACCCATAGATTTCCGAAACATCATTTAAAAGCATTTGGAAAAACCAGGGTCAGAAAAATGGGTCATCACCACGACTTTGACAGTTTTTGAGAACTCAAAATTAAGAAGTAGGACTGCCTGAGAATAAGCAACGGTTTTGCAACGCCATGGTTTTCATAATTAAGACTGGCTGCGTTGTCAAATTGCTCCACTAGAACTTGCGTGAAAGTTAACAGTTTTTATTTCAGTTTCTGCTTGCGAATGATCAGTAACTGACTTCGGCCTAGAATAGCGGTTCCTAAAGCTTTTGATTATCAGTACTCTTTAGGTCTTTATATAGGTCGCGTGTGCCCTTTACACGTTTTTCATGATTTTAGCTGCTGATCTAAATTGCTCTGCTGCACAACTTACTCATACACACGGGCTACTAAAGGTATCTTAAGTAGGCCGTGCCCATACGCAACTTAAAAACGCATTAAAACTCTCTAAAATCTTATTTTATCAATTAAAAGTACACGAAACCATTCCAACCAATGTAACACAAGCTAAATACACAGTCATACATTAACGCTAACAATCTACATATTATAATAAGCCCAACAATCCAAGGTTCTGAAACGGATGAGCCTGTGTTTTGGCAACACGCTCATTAAGGCGGGGAAAAACTTTAGTAAAACACAAAGATCATATTCGGGTGTTTTTGAGCTGTGAATTTTGATTTAGTCCTAGCAGCACCGAAAATGCCGACTAACCGAAGTCATGTTGATGGGAATGACATCAGTATTTTGATAGCAGGTTCAGCAATCCGTCTGCATGAGTTGCGTATCAAAAACCAAAAAGCACATGATTTCCTCTCCGACCTAACGTAGCCCTTGAAACGTTAAATGTACTACTGGGGTACATGTTTCTAAATTTGGAAACCCTTGTCCTAGAACTACAACGCAATATGCAGGGCTGCCATCGATCAGGACTCAAACATAAGGACAACTGCGAAACAAAATACTGCAAAAAGGAACAGAAATTGCTGAACAAAATGTATTCAGTCATCAGTCATATTTCGAATTGGAAACGGTCTGCTTCAGCAATACTTTGTCCTCAGAGACTATCTGGTGCATGTCACTGCAGCTCTTGTCTAAGTTTACTTTCACGTGCAAGATCGACCTGACTGTCCTTTCGCTGAGGCTGTTTCTTTTTTTGGTCTACTGTGCCAAAACAAAGGAGAACACCCTCTCCACAAAGGTATTGCAGACTGGAAAATACGACAAAAAATAAGGATGCAAAGTCAAAACAAGGACATTTCTTAGAAACAAGGTCAGAAAAATTTTCCAAGACACTGACATTCAAAATGAAGACAAATCGTAGAAATAAGGAAGGTATGGCAGTCCTGGTAATAAGTTATACGTCATAAAGCCAGAGTGAAACCAAAGAAAATTTGCCCTTCGCGAGAGTTGCCTCGGGCTGCAATCCTGCTTATAAATACGTGAACAGCAGTACCAGGACCGTCGCCACAGGAAGCTTGGGGTAGAACTCTTCGAACGACAGTTGAGGTTCAAAATTTACCAAGACAGTAGATAACACAGTAACTGACGGCCTTCCGTGAACTATCGATCTTCCGCATTGTACCAGCGCTCTGCGAGCCATTACGACGGCGTTCTTGGCTGTTGCACTGCTGGACGTTCGGCATCAGATACGTTCAGTATTGCAGTGGCAGCAATTATTTGCGTTAGACACATTTTAAAGTTTTCTTTTTGTCGAAACTTGTATTCTGATTTAGTATTGAGTTAGTTTGCTTTCTCTGTTCTAGCTTTAGCCTTTCGCCCGTAAGCGTTGCTCGCAGATTGTAGGACTGAAGATGCGTAGTGTTACGTCCAATCCACTTCCTACAAAAAATCTGCTGACTGATTCAAACTCTTCATCAATGTGGAGACTTGTTACTTGCATATAGACATGTGCAAGTTTGAATCATCGCAAAAAGATGATGCACAGCCCGCTCGGTTAATTCCTAAAAAGCTAACAGAAAACGTAAAGCTTTAAGTAGCAGATAAGGCAATAAGCTTAAACATGAACCTTGGGTTGTTCTCGACCTCCTTTTACTCAACTGAAAAGACCCCCTGAAGGCCCTTCGCCGGCGATGGGCATTGAACGGTTTCATTGCGAAACTGGTCTTACTTCGGCGAGGTTCCATCGGGAGCTGCACGAATTGCGATACCGTCACAGTCGTCAATATGCGTAAAATATTCGAAGGAGAGCAACCATTGTAAGTCTGCGTCCAATATTGTTACCGACGTTGCTAACTTGTCATCGCCTGTGCGATCTGAAACGCCTTCTGATGTAATGAGGAAGATCGCCGTAGCAGGTGCAACGTCACAAAGACTTGTTTGTTATGTTCAGGAGCGTTGTGTGTGTTTCGCACCTGACGCCGGCGTGCGTGCTTTTTTGAGAAACACATTCCGCCGAAACGATAATGCCCTTTGTGACGACACAACCGGTGCTTCGCGATAAGCACAACCAATCGACCGGCACTACACATTTTCGATGAAATGGAAAAAAGATTAAAAGCTCGGCTACGGATTAGCCGCGAAACGTAATTAGCCTCGCGATCATCGTTACATGCGCTCGCAATGGTTCAACCGGATCACGCCATCAGCGGCATGTTCGCATCACACACGCTTAGCGCAGTTACACTGGCTTCAGATTTCGTAACAGCGAGTGGTTGAGGCAGGGACGCAACCAGCTAATATTTTCAGAGGGGGCAAAATACTTGTAAACTCGTTGTTTTACCTAACAACTGAACATGCTTTTGAAAATTTCGAAGGGGGCAATTGCGCGATTGCGGGTCTAGGTTGAAGTCGTCTGTGATACATTTCGTCCATGGGAATCTTATTTAATTAATTGTAGACGTGTGTTTGCTTATTTACCTCCATCAGTCATTGGAACATCCATTCGCGTTNTAAGCGAAAATAGAACCTTTAGCAAAATCTATCCGTGACGTAGAAAACTAGATTTAATCGAAACTCACCGCGGGCCAGCATAGGTTACAACTCACTATCTCAACAACTCAGCCCTCCAAAACAAGCCATAATCCCTGCTTTTAGCGCAAAAACAAAAAAAAGTTTGTGGAACGAGGCGCTCCTGTCACTGTAATCCACATCTTGTAGTTATAACCTTGAGATGATACGGCGTTGTTGCAGAGTTTTCGCGCCAAATCATGTTTCCACGCAAAGCGTTCCAGCCTGGTTCATACATACATGCGCAGATAGCTCTGCTAAGAAGCGTCAGGCAACAGCTGTCCACCACCAGCGCAGAAAAATTACTAACTTCCNTTCGTCAACGGCCCCAGACAGAACCACGCGCGAGAGTTAAGACCAATGTTNCTTCCAAAGTGCGCAACTGCGAAGTACTACCAGACCATTTGCGCAGTGAAATCTCAATGTCGCGCACTTGCAACATTCCAAATTGATATCGTATATGTAAAATGATAACACTTGGAACGCTTCACTGGTTGCGTGTCTACCTAGTGGCGCAATTGCATGCGCACTGACGCAAACATTTACTCAGTGTAAAATTTTCTTGGTGGAAACACTGGTTAAGACCGAGCGGGTGAGAAGAATTGTTCAGGGATAGCAGATGCTCCTCAATGTGGACTTCTCGATCGGTTCGCTGTGCGTTGAAGTAAATTCAGTTTTTAAATGAATCCCCGCCTGTGATTCGTGGCTGCCGGCTGACTGGTCAAACGAAGGGCACATCTGAATTTCGGAAAAGGACAGAAAATATATTCAAGCGATAAATAAACCTGTTCCATCTGATCGGCACGAACTCTTTGTTACGAAAAAACCTGAACACTATCTTAAGCCAGATTGTTTATACCACAGCATCTTCTGCTCCACCATTTTTTCGTATCCTTTCTTAACAGCGGCGCTTCACGCCAGAGGCGGGTAGGAGAAACTACATGACGCACGTGCGTTCTTTCTCTGGCCACATTGCTGTCCAAAGCACGTTTTCGTATTTTTTTATTGCAGTCTTCTGCTCCACTGAGCTGCAACGTGCAAAGCGTCATGGAAACGACAATCAGTTCCATTCCTTTACCAATCTCAGGCAATGTTCTTGTTGCACTGCTCATGGACCTAGACATCAGACACGACGTGACTGGGACGACAACACTGCGCAGTCGGTTTTCGTCGTTTAACATTCGACTGTTTACGGATGAAGCCAACAAGCAATTGGGAATTAAGTTATTGCTGGCACAGCCGAAATGATGAGTGACCAAGTTCTTGTAATAAACCTATATGCCAATAACTGCTGTATCAGAAAATTGGCCCCTTTCTTGGCTATTTACTCTATGCATATCCAAAAACTACTTGAATGGTCAACTCTACAATTATTTGAAACATTCTTTCGCCACCAGTAAGACATTATGTGCCTGCAAATCAAACTGCTAATGCTTTTTCAAAATACACCAACATTCAGAGTTCAATAGTACGCTGGTATTGTCAGTCGACAATCCTGTTGGAAGACAAGGTAAACAAAGG
>JGI24158J21664_10002084_pt1 | contig 23796 bp, 13 predicted proteins | sample Ectturendosymbi3_FD_21664 | JGI IMG/M metagenome (IMG submission 21664) | reverse complement strand
GCCACTTCTTTTCATAGTTCACAAAATCCTTTGTTGCTTGAATTTCTTCTTTGTTGCATTTCTTGTTACTGCGGGTGGTCATGTTGTTCAGTATAACACAGCATGTAAGTAAAGTGTTATATAATTAACTGACAGTTAACAACACGATTAGCAATACAATACCTAAACCTTATTCAAATAGAATACCTAAACCTTATTGGAAAACAATGCACGGAGTTGCTGTAGATTCTTATTGCAAACAAAACAGCCACAATAATCGAAAACACTATTTTCAATTTTTAAAAATTTAATAACGTTTTCGATTATATTGTGGCTGTTTTGTTTGCAATATGGATATGAAGAGTTTTTATCTGTATCGCTCCTCACCTGTGAGCCTCAAAATGTTGTGAATACCGATGTTGGCTCGCCTAGTTGTTTTGAAGTGCAAAAGACGCGTAACGAACTTTTGGAAGATCAAGCATGTGTTTTCAGTGAAAGCAGTTTGTCGGTGTCAGATTCACTTTCACATTTTCGCGAGGTCGATGAATTAGCCTCAGAGCAACGGGCAGCTGGCGACTCTCTCTGAGTTCTCAGAGTTGGCCTCAGAGCAACGTGCAGCTGTATCGCATTGTTTCCTAACTATATGAAAATTTCACGGTGAAACAAAAAACATTCAAAATACGCAAACGGTTAAGAAATGGCCATTTTCTTAGTAATGGCACAGTGAAAAATTTTGCCATTACCTGGTCTAACTACACCATCTGTATTAGGTGTTAGTGAAAAAACATGACCATGATATAACCAATCATTGTAATACTTCTTTTTTTTAAATACTGTATAGCAGCGTGGTCCAACTACTTCTGACTTACGGGCCATTCTACAAACACAAATGCAGTGGCTACAGAACCGCCCATAGATCTTTATTTTGACACCTTATTTGACCTTAATTAATTGTGATGTGACAGTAACGCATGACAAGAATGCAGTAGGCTTGGTAGAACTGTGGAAACATAGTAAATGCAAAAGGTAAACCTAAAACCTAACCTCAACCCTAACTGTAGCTCTAACCCTAACCGTAGCCCTTACCTAATCCTAATGCTAACCTTAACCTAACGCTAAGCTAACTCTAACTTGGCACTAACCTGACAGTAACCCCTAAACCTAACCCCTAAAGCAAAAGTTTAGAAAGTTATGAAAAAAACATAAAAACTGGTCCCACGAATTGAAACTTGCAAGCAGTCACTATTACGAAAATGCAAGGCACCAAGATCAGAACCCACAACCATTTGCATGGTAGACTTGAAACCTAACTGGTAGACTGCCAGGTCGATGCTGCTTGAGTGACAAATCAGGTCGATGCCGCTTGAGTGAATATTCACAGTGGTTTTGTACCTAATTCCTGCCTAAGCACAACAATAGTTCCCATTTGCAAAAAGAAGAATGGGAATATGTCTGACACATCAATTTACAGACCTTAGGCAGTGACCACAGTGGTGTCAAAGCTACTTGAACACTTCTTATTATCTAGCATCTCTCCTTTCCTTGAAACCCTTGACAATCAGTTTGGTTTTGAGGCTAGACATGGTGCTGATCAAAGTGCATTTTTGTGAAAGCAAAATGCTTCATACTTTGTAAACCATGGTTCATCAGTGCATGCTCTTTTTTTAGCTGCTTGGAAAGCATTCTATCGAGTATTACACATGAAATTATTTGAGAAATTAATCCAAAGAAAGGTGCCAATATGTTTTACGCAGCTACTGAAACATTGGTACAAGGAACTAATGATGCAAATAAAATGGGGGAAGCACTTGTCTGAACCATTTCAAGTTACTAATGTAATTAGACAAGGGAGGGGGTATTGAGTCCATACTTGTTTGCTGTATATCTAGATGATTTATACACTGAACTAAACAACATTAAAACAGGGTGTTGTATTGGTGAAGTTTTATTAAATCATTTGATGTTTGCTGACAATATTTGTGTGTTTTGCCCAAGTGTACGAGGGCTGCAAAGTACATTTGATGCGTGTCAGGCTTATCCAGAATCGCATGAAATTATTTTCAACTGCAGCAAAAACTGTTTGTATGAAGTTTAAGGCTAAGAGTGCAAAATGCACAGTCACCCCATTACTGATGCTAGGTGGTCAAAATGTAAAATCTGGTAACTACTATAAGTATATGGGAATTGTACTGGATGCTGAGCTCTCAGATGACAAAGACATTCAGAGACAACTGCGATAAAAATATTGTGCAGCAAACAAGCTGTGAGCCTCTTTCCCAACGTTCAAATGCAGTCAAAAATGTACTTTTTTGTTCCTTTTGTACGCCCATGTATGAATCACAATTATGGTGTAATTTCAGAAAGTCGTGCGTGCAGAGATTGTGTTTGGCCTATAATTTTGGATGCAGAGCTCTATACAACCTGCCCTGGAGAGCGAGTGTTAGTAGTCATTAGGTTCAATGTAACATTCCTACCTATGAGGCCTTACTAAGAAAAAATCACACTTCTTTCTCAAAAGATGCAGGAAGTCGAACAACAACATTTGATTGCATGCATTGATGTAGTCCGATTGTTTATATATTGTCTGCCAACAAAATTACAGTATTATTAATACTAAATAATGGCATACTTTTCCAAGTTTTTATCATAAGAAAGAAGATTGAAACATTCCCAGTTTTCTCATTTGAGACATTCCATTATAACATTTTATCAGTGAATAAGATTTTGGCAAGTGTCTTGTCCAGGTTATGTTCTATAGAAAATATTCTTTAAAACTTAACAAATGTGTATATTTCGATGGTTTGCAATAACACATTATAAAAAAATGTTTGTAGATGCACTATTAAATTTTTTTTATTAACACGTTCAATAAAAAGTTTTTTGTCATGAGAAATCACCTCTGCACCAGGCCATTTTTGAAATCTTTCATATTTTTTTCATTCATCCAAAGCATGTTGTAATTGAAACACAAACAAGCATGAGAAAAAGAAAACTTTTTCTGCCCTACTTGCATACGTACACCATTACAAAAATGCATGCAATGATCAACAGCACCACAGCAAGCTTTTGAACATGAGCCATGTTGAAAGCTAATGTTGCTTTATGAAATCACCGTGTAAATTATTCAAGCAAAAATTACTATTTCAAAAATACGAAGTAACGTTTCATAAATACAGTTTATCGTCACACATACAACCATTGTGAATTATAGTACAAATAAACCTTTTTGAGTACCGGAAATCTTTACACAACAAACTGCAGGAATGGTATGAAGTTAGCACTCTTGCATAGCTATGTTGGAAATAAAAAGCATTTGAGCAGTATCTAATGTACTGCAAACCAGAACATGTTATTTTTACTTCACATTCTAGATGCAAATATGCATTTGGATGGTTGCAAGAAAAAAATATTATAGCTGGTACCCAAAAGAAATATTTTGGTCAGTAATGTTTAAGTCGATCAGTACCCAGCATTTTATCCACTATGTCCTTAAATACCATACTCCACATTGAAAATGATAAGTAAGTGAACAAGATGCATGACATGAGCATACAGTTTCACAATAACATTAACTGACATTGGTCAAAAGAATGCTTCAACATGGAATAAATGATAAAGACATGTTTTAAGAATATTGAATTATTTGCATACAAGGTCCAAAGAGGAACAAAACAAGTTTGAAAACTGATTCTGCATGTGGATTACCTTGCTAGTTTAAATATAGATATTGAATAGTTTTATTTATTTGCGAAGCATTTTGTACAAATTGAAAATACTGTGTTAGGCAAGATCTAATTTGGACGTACGCCTATGTTTGCAAGAAAGCAAAACTATTTAATATGGATGTTCCTATATGTCAGTGGTTAGCAAAGTTTGGCTTGCTTACATGTTTTGTGTGGCTTTTCTAGCTGAATAGAAATATCTCAAATTGAAAATGAGTTGTCACCTCGTATTTAATATTTGTTTCATTTATCATGTGCTTACACGAGTTTGTAAGGTTAGTTACCAGCAAGTCTGATGCAATTTAATAACAAAAGCAGTGAACCTAAAGCACTCATCAGGCTACTTAAGTTTCCAGAACAAACTTACAATTTTTCAAAGAGACATAACTGTCATTTTCCTGATGTCAGAATAAGACTAAATGCCTTTCATGAAGAGGCAATTACATTGCAAGATGACCAGAAGGCTTCTAAGCCAGAATTGACCATATGCAGGAGTAACAACCATGCTTTGCATTCCTTGTAAATCCATACATAGTCAGTTTATGTAGTTGGTGATGGCTGTCCAGTTCGCCAAACGTTCGTCACAAGCTTGTCTGCTGTAGAAATGAAACTGATCGAAATGCAAGGAACACTGGCTCTAAAAAATTTCAGTCAATGCCACTATGCAGTGAGTTTTGGAAAAAGGTTCCAGAAAGTAAATACCCAGAAAAATACCAGTGTATGACTCGTTTTTGTAAATTCAGCATGGCACATGTTGCTGTGAATTTTTATTCTCTGTAATGAAGTTTGCAAAATCAAAACATCTTGCAACCCTAGCAAATGAACACTGGTGAGAATTAATTCCCACAGTTTTAACAATGTGTTGTCCAGAGTTTCTGAGACTGCAAAGTAAAAAAAATCCAGTACTGTATTGACAAATATGCATTTGTTGTGCTTCAATTATATGTTAACCAATTGTTTAAAAATTGCAAGTGAAGTTTGGTGTTCATGAAGAACTTCCCGTTGGTAAGACTTTGTATTTGTTGCGACAACTTATTTAATTTTATTACTGTATTGTTTGTATGCTTAACAGTTATTGGTGATTGTGGCATGTAAGCCAGCTCTATGCTCGCCCTTCGTCATGTCTGACAAGCCACTTACTAAGAACGAATTACATGGAATTAGTAATAAATTGGACAGAATTGTTGACATACTAAGTGCAAATGCATTTTGTTTTACTGAAGTTGTTAAATCGCTCCAAAAGCTATGCAAGACACAGGACCATTTGGTTGAATTATATGAGAAGAAAAATAATCTTCCAGCTGATGATGAAAAGGTAAGCCAGTGATCTAAAGTAATAATATAACTGGTTTTGTATTGTGATGTTTTTTCTATTACTTAAAAATACAATTTTTCAATACCCAATTTAAGATGTTACTGAGGAAAAAGTTTTTGGTTCAAGTGCTGTAACCCATTACTCAACAAACAATTAAATGAACTCATTTGCTTCAATTGCAGACTGGAACGTATTCTGGTATGTTGATTTTTGCCGTTTACATACGGCAATTATTCTTTGTAATTTTAAATGTTTGCTGTATTTTGTTCAAAAGAATTGTAATTCTGTTTTTTCTTGCTTTGTAAAATATATTATTTTTGCAAATGTCACATGCAAGTTTTTAAAAATCTGCTGTGTCGGTGTTGTGACCGTAAAGCGCGAGTGGCAAGTGCGCAAAGCTTCACACTGTGCCAGCAAGCAATAATAGAAATCACCCGACGAGATCACTCTATTATTGCTTGTTCGCGCCACATATATATGGATGTTGTTCTTCACGCACATCCCGTTCGTGGTGAATCGCGCATTCAACGCAACGCCAACGGAGTGGTTGCAACATCGGCATTGTAAAATTAGACTTAAACTACCTTGGTTGTTTTCACTGCAAACTTCCATATAAAAAGTGTGTTTGCAACTATGGAAACATGAATGCACCAAGCAGTAATTTAAATGAAAATATAATGGATATGTCAGAAAACAGTTGTTTTCTTCCTCTGTACAACAATTATTTCTCGAAACTTTCAACAGAAGTTCATTTCGATAATTAGTTATTGCTTTATATACGACTTGGAAAGGCTCTTACGCTGTACTCTGCCCCAAGGTTTTCACTTTTCTTCATAGTTTATCAAATAATTGATAATAATCTGCGTTACATCGATTGACAAAATTAAACAAAGAGGTCTCTCATAAAAAAAGCTGGTAAAAGAGCTTTATATGCTGAATGTGCATCTGATATAATTTTGATTTCATTGGTTCAAGTTATGAAATAACAAGACTATCTTTTTACATTGCAGGTTTATCCAAATCAGGAAGAAGCAATAAAACTTCCTGCGCACGTGTTGAAGAAAGAACCAAGTTTTATTGCGAGTTGTTCCGATGAACCCGATGCGATTCAGGTTGATTCTGACTGGCGCAACTACTTGTCTGCTGTTATGGCACTCAGTTAAACATGTTACGTTATATAGCGATCGACGTTTGCCGACCGAAATTTTTACACGTATATGTTAGAACTGGTATTTGCGCTTACAGCTAAACCTGGCTCATATACGCGCACATCAAACACGAACGTCTGTAAAACTTAAACTGATCGTTGCAGAGACAAAAGAAAAAGTTAGCGCATCATCTCTCAGAATATACGGTGCCGTGCCTCACTCCTCAGTTTACTGCGTTGTTTTCAGTGCGACAGATTTTTTTGGTTGATTTCACTTTTGAGTTCCACGGGCAAACCTCCGCTTGAGTGCTTTGCTTCTTCAGGAAGACTGTTCAACATTGGTTAGTTTGAATGTAGCTCTGTGCTTGCATGTGAACATAGCTTCGCTTCTTCGCCAATACCATTGCGCGAATCAGCTTGCACAGTCGGTCTTCCATCAGTAACTCTTTTTGTACTTATGCGATGACGCACAGGCAGTTGATGGTAAAATGTTTGAATGATCTTATTGCATCATGTTAAAAATAATTAAGCTTCTTGAACTCGAATTTAGGACTTTAAGCGCGATCTCTGTGACTTCACCTCGCCATTTTCCCAGCTTGCATCCTCACCGCAAATCATCAGCAGTTCCACACGACGTGAAGACTTGTCCGATCGTCAAGAATCAGCTGCAAAACCTGATGATGGCGATAGCTGTTCTACACAGGAGTCGAACAAAGCTCCCTCTCAAGTGGTGAGCACATTCTTCGTTGATCTTCTCTTCTCTTTCCAATGAAACGCTTTTCCAGAAAAACATGGCAATGTTATGTCTGGCGATCAGTATAACCTCAGTCGATAAAATTGCATTTTTGTCCGCCATCTGCAGGAGTCACTGCAGCAAAAGTTGCTTCTTGTCTGATTGACTTTTACGAACCGACTCGGGCAATTTAAAACAGTGCGTCTCGTATCAGTATTCACAGGCTGCAACAGCTGTTTGAAATAGATACACCGCAGTGTCTGAGCCTCATCTCTTAGGAACAATATAGCCTACCTAGTTTACAGTGTACTGAAAAAGCAGCTTTCATATAATGATTTAATTGGTTCTGTTTTTTTGCTATCATGTCTACATGGCGAATCTGTCTGTTAACAAATGAGTTTGTTGTTTGTGGTTATGCCCTAATGCGCACCATTTAGTGGTAAGTGGTAACTTTAACCTGAGTTGAGAAACCAGGACACTACACAGCGTCACAATAAATAAGAATTAGGCAAGTTGATGTTGGCGAACACATATTTCCATAGGCTACAGAGAGGCATTTGATATCGAACTGTGATGTATTATTGCAGCCAACTCAGTCTTTGACAAAGGTCATAATCAAACGCATAGACCACCAACCCACGACTGGGATTCTCAGGAAAGAAATAACTGGTTTGTTTTCCTCGTACAAAACGCTAAACCTGAATTAAGAAATGATGTTGTTGTGACGTTTTTCAAATGTACGTTGTAAAATTTTCAAAGACAGCACGTTTATATAATGCCAACCATAAAAGTCACTTCTGCAGCCGATGCCAGTCCGAACTGGAATCGGCAGGTTTTTTTAAAGCGTTTTATGAGTTCAAAACGGTCCCATATATTTCCTCTGCGGATCCATAAAATTGGTACTTTCACATTAAATCTGGACAATCACGAAAAGTTTTAGCTGATTTGGATGCTTAACATCGCTTCGTTGCTTCAATTAAAAAAACGATTAGTTCACTCCAAATAAGTGCAGTACCACAGACAGTAGCCTCGCCTATTCATCATAACCATCTCTGAAATCCCACGCAACGCAACAATTAATAATTTGAGAGCATTTGTGAGATACACAGTTAGGTTACGTAATAATTGATGCTCTGCCACTGACTCTAGCGTTTTTAGCAAACTAAGTCTTTTCCAGATTTTACATTTCTACTTTCTTGTGTGGGTATTTTCAGAAGATAATGTCAGAGCAAAAACGTAAAGCTAGACATCCAAGCACAAAGCAGTGTTTTTGTAATAAGTCTAAATATCTTGCTGTTACCCCGCCAGAAAGTGCAACACCAGCAGCGATGACTGCAAAGGTTCTTTCGATTCCGTTGTCCAGAATGAATAGCATTCAACTGTTAGAATCTCAAAAGCGTCGTCAGTTTCAGCTAACAGTCATTCAGCAGCATCAAACAATAAGACTTTTCGATCATGGATTAAGCTGAAAGGTTGTGATGAATCCCTACAAATGAATGTGTTCACTCATATGCTGACGGAGGCATAATATGTTTGCTATGCTGTAAGCATCCAGCAGTTACCACCGCCTGAGGACAGAATGGCAATATTTGCCAGGCCTCCACGCCCAAACCGCCTGGATAATCATCTCAGCTCTGACCAACACCAAAAACCAATAGCCTGGAAAAAGCTCAAAGTATTTCACTATTTCATGCTATTCATCAGGATCGCATTTCAGATAAAGTTTACACGGCAGCTGAGCGCGTACATCTGATTTACTGGGTTTCGAAAGAAGAGATAGCGAATCGAAAAACAGCTTCTTTGCAAACCTTGGTGGACCGCACTGGCCATAATGATTGGCTACGCGACCTCCACCATAACAGTTCTGTAGCAGCAAGCGAGTTTATTTTTCTCTTCTTGGACCGTTTGAGTAATCGCATTTTTTCTGATGTCAAGCAGAGTTTTATGCTGGGCTAGTATGGTTGACGAGACAACCGATATTGCTGCATTGCGCTGTCCATTTAAATTGCCACAACCTGTCCAAAGCGAGTTTGTATTGCTTTAAGGCAATTACGTTGCTTTGAAGTAAAGCAATTGAAAAATACTTTTTTTAAATAAAAATCCTAACTTAACTCCGACAGGGATGAATACAATGCATAAGAGGATTTAATGTCTAAACAGAAAGTTTCTTGCTCTGACTTTTGTTCAGCTTTGTTACCAAATGCGTCCAATCAATGCAGCGTTGCTGATGAAGTTTCAAAACACGCGTTTAATTTATTTTGAGGTTTTGGAGGAGAAGCGGTCAACTGAAATATCAGATATCAGTCCACTCAGGGAGATATCCCTGAGTCCACTGCCGGAAATCGAACTTGTCGGAGGTATGTTGCGTCTTTATTGAAGCGATTAAGCATGTTCATCTGCGCAGTATTTCTTGATCTGGAAATAGTTGTGCTCGTTTGTTTATTTTTTACGGGATTTTACGGAAAGTATTTAAACCAGTACTAGCACTTATTGTACCGAATGTCTTTTCCTGTTACGGCTTAATGCAGTCCATGTGCGGGTTAGTAGTGCGTTCTTCAAATAAAAAAATACAACTATTAAATTTAAAATGTTAAGAAGTGCTTTCTGCTTTTTTGAAAGACTACAATCTAGAGCAGCTATGTCCAACCCAAATGCTTTACTGAGCCAAAAATTATGTCACTATCTTAACCAAGGCCGCACATTTAATGACATGTTTATGAGGGCCGCATAAAGGCGCATATTGAATGACATACTTTGATCTTAGCAAATTAAATTTAGCTCAAGCTAATGTACTGAAAATGTTCGAATCCTAACTGCAATGGTAACAGACGTGATAAAGTGGCACTGAGGACCACCTTCAACCAAATGTGAAATTCAAGATTATCAAAAATAAGGACAGGTTGTCAGTATGTAGGATACTTTTTACTGCAGCGAAAACCTGAAGTGGGCCGCACCAAACCTTCGCCTGGGTCGCATGCGGCCAGAGGGCCACGGATTGGACATAGCTGATCGACCTAGACCAGTGGTTCTTAACCTGAGGTAAATTTACTCCTGGGGGTAAATTTCACCTTCCAAGGGGGTAAATTTACTGAAAAATTAATTGCAGCAAATGTAAATTTATGTAAATGATGCTAAACTGTAAAAGTTTGTTACTTTAGTATTTTCAATAAATGAGCACCACTGAGTTCACTGGGGAAAAATCTGGTAATCTTGTTTGACAAAAGGGTAAAATACGTGAAAAAGGTTAAGAACCACTGACCTAGACAGTGTGTTCATAACTTTTTGCGACTCATATTAGTTTTTCAAAGTAAAGTCATGATAATACAAAATACAACACAAAGTACTGTAATGCAAAAACAGCAATGCAAATATTGAAACACCGTTATGCATAACACTAAGAAATGAAAATTTCAAATCACACCGAAATTGTTTGCAATTGAAGATCTGTTTCTGGCTGAACGAGCCAACCGATTAGCGCGTCTGCTTATCGATTAGCGCCTGTATTAAACAAAAAATCAACGTGCATTTAGACTGGCCAGAGCGGTGCCCAAGGTCTCATTGCTTCAAAAAACTGTTTCAGGTTTAGGCAAGGTTTAATGAAGTAAGACCTAAAATATTTCGTATCGAATAACATTCAGTTTATAGCTGTAAAAATGCATTTTGTATTAAGTGGCAACTTCTAACATTTCCTTGTGGTTTTCAAATTGATTTATTGTTGACTGCTTGAAGTCAAGGCTGCAACCAGGGATAAAACCGGGCAATTTCCACCACCCCGAGATTTTCAAAAACATGTGTTGTTGTTAGGTACAACATCAAGTTTGCCTCCCACCGAAAATATCAGCTGGTTGCGGCCATGCTTGGAGCTCGAGCAGTCCAAGATCATTGTTTGCAAGCTGTTAATATATAAACTGATGTTGTGCAGCGTCTGGATTACATGCTTATGACGCTTCTTTATAAGTGATAGCCGTGATTGAATAAAATTTGGTTAGCATAGCATAACGGGTACAATCCTGTGTGATGTAGATTTGCTTTGTTACACTTGACAAGAAGTCATTGCTAGTAATACTTAAATTTTCTTATGGAAGCTCATTTTTGTCCCCTCACTGCAACTAGAGACGAATGCAATAGTATTCGTTTGTTGGAAAGGTTTTGAAAACTTTGGTGGCCTTGCTTGTGTATCTTAAAGTCCACAGTTGAGATGGAAATAAACCACCTTTGAGATTTCAAAAATAGCTCATAGCGGTGGGTCCATCTGAAAGATACACGCCTACTGCGGCTTTCTAAAATCAAGCCATTATTGCTATTTCATTTTTCAGGAGTCCTTTCTAGGAGTTTTATTGCATTCCTGGTGATGGTACACAGCTCTAGAGTTGTAATTTTTTATTTACACGTAAGGATCAATAATAACGATGATGTAATACAAATGATCTTCTACATTCGTGTGAAATTTCCTTAAAACTACCGTAAATATCGTCACTTCGCTACCGGATGATCATAATTTCATTTTCGTGATTTGCGATCCACAAAACACGTACAATTTCACGCCATGTTGCAGCGTTTGTTGATCCGGCAAAATAGGGGAGATCGTAATTTGGGCCGGGGTTTTGAATAAATTGGCATTTTAAGAGCTAAAACGTGGTTACAGGTTGGAAATTCCATGGAATTCCTACTTACTATTCAAAGTGGTCATGATCAAGGGAAGACCTTTTGCTACGTTCTAGAAAAGCTCCTCATTTTCTCCTCGCTGTCAACATCGCTGGTTACTGTAATTTTTATTCGCCTGACCTGTGTTTTAAACTTTGCTGCTTCACTTACTTACGAACCTGATTTCTGAGTCAAATAAACAATAATAATTTGGTTCGTTTCATTGATTTGAAAGGAATGGGATCTTGTTTTTCTGTATCACATTTATCCACAGCTCCCATCAATCCTCCCGATGTAGTTTACCCCTCAATTCTCAGCCAACCTGTCCGACTGTGAAATACTTTCATTAACACCAATTTGTAAACTTTTTCTCACTTTTTAGGCAGAACGTCATCACTCTTCTGAGAGTGGGAGGAGCGTAAAATTTTGTAAAATATCTGGTGCGAATGCTTTGCAGAAAACCTTCAATGAAGGTTGCGGCAGGCCCCAGTGGGACCCGTTAGGCCTACTTGAGTTTAGTACGCTGCGGTGGACCACGGTAAGCTTTTAGTGTAGGCCTGTATTTCCTAGACTGGGGTAGGCCTGTATCATGAGTTTCACGTACCAATCATCATGAGTTTCATGTTTTGATTATAAACTGTAAGCTGATAGTCATGAGTTGTACGTTCTGGTCATCAACATTTCTTTTGCAAAAAAAACAACAAAACTCCGCCCAATCATTTCCGTGGTGTTCATCTTTACAAGCTATGTGCAGACTGTCTTGGCGACGAGGAAACTGGAAGAACAGTGTACGACCGTTTGTTTTTAATGCAGTTGCGATTCTGTGGACCATCTGTGGATAAACCAACAAATCTGCCTGAAATCAATGGTATTATCATAGATCAGGTCAGACTTCTTGTGTTTCGCTTTGACGGGAAAGTTCTTTTTGTTAAATGCAGTACAATTTCTGTTGTTGAATTCTGCGATGGGTGTCAAGCCTTGCTGTGGCCTCAATGGAATGATAACCGTCAGTTAGGCGGTACAAGTTTTTCTATGAGAGGATGACTGGAGTAACCGACCGTTATTTTTTAAACATTCGGAAAGCAATCGCCTGGAGCTAATTCATTTGAATCTGGTCCTTCAGAAAGAAAAAACGTTGTCTGCAAAAATAAAGCTCACCATTGATAAGATTGATTTGTCATGGGTTTGTTTACATTAACCGATTTTGTGAACAATGCATTGAGGTTATGCAAACTAACTTTATTCGATGCATACGCTCAGTAACAAGTATATGCGTAGCAGCGCCGTCTTGTGTGGAGTTTCTGCTCCGCCACAGATCAGAGTAGAAATGTTTGAAATCGCGAAGCACTTTGATCAATTGGATTGCGGAATATTGAATCGTTCATTGTTTGCGCACAAAATGCTCTTGTGACGTCCTTGAACAGCGATGATTATAGTCGAGATGATCACTTTACAGCCTCTGTGGAAGTTGTCTTTGGCGACGACGGGAGGTCGAATGGGAAGCAAGCGATACGTTGGAGCTCAACGTGAAGAAAATGAAGTTTTCTTCGAAATGCAGCAGAAGCCCAAACGCTACAGTAAATATGTCAAGGATTTGCCGCAAAGGGTAATGATGCACCTTTTGTCTTTGATAAAAAAGTTTCTTGTCAACTATGATGATGTCATTCGAACACCCATCACCAAACTCACCAGTTAGTCTTTTTAAGAAAATAATTATAATCATGATTGTGTCACGAAGTTATTTTTTTTCTATAACTAGCCAAACAATTTATATTAGTGTTTATGTTAGGTTTTTTTCGTTCCTACTGACTGCGAGTCTGACTGTGGAAGCTGGTTAAGTACATTTAGCTTAATCCACGACGAGGATATCCTGGGTTCGAGTGGTTTTCCTTTTCTGCAGTTGTTGACGCTGCGTGTTTGGAAACACGTTTTTTGCTGTAACTCTTACTTCTTATTCTGTTTTTTTTCGTGCGGCTCGTTTTTGCCTTCTGTTAGTTCGGTGCTAGATCGATGCCAGCCTTATATATAGTGCTTCACACGTTTCACGCGCGAGTCTCTAGTGCTCAAAATACTTAACCATTTACCTTCGACATATGGTTGGTTCGTACCTTGCACTGACACCAGCTGTCAGGAATGAAGCTTCAGAAATATCATCGTTGTCCGGACAACCCGCCTCCACACCAAGAAAAAACAAGATTGGAAAACCACTTTTTCATTGTTGGTGTATGCTTAAACATCGGAAATTAACACAAACTTTACAGAAAATTACTTTGCGATGGTTAAATATGGTTGCAGTTGATAAATAACTAGAAAAAAGCGCAGGTGAACTTGGTCAACGTTTGCATATATTCGAAATAAACTCGGCAGTTGTAAAAACATTAGTGATACATTTGGATTTTTCGCTCAATTCTTTACATTATGAACTTTCACCTGCTCGTTTTAATCTATATTACAAAGAACTAATCTGTAAACCTTTATGTTACGCAAGCAAACGTTGTCTGATAACAAAAATATGTGACTAGTAATAAAGTTCAATTAGTGCTGACCGGAATGGACGCATTCCAACTAGAAACAGCATCGGAAATAAAACGTGATTTCCGACCGGAACAATACTCACCCACTCCAGTTAATTAAAAACTAGTTTCTCGGTCTGAGTGGCGTCTTTTAAAATGATTTTGGGTGTAAATTACCACCCAGTGTTGTTGAGTCTGTTTTTGATGCTTCGTCTTACGGGGAAATCAATAATGGGTTCTATATTTTCAGAGATTATGAAACGTTTCGGCTTTTTGCTTCACATGATTCCTACAAAATAACTTGTAGTTTCACTTGTCGACATAGTAGCGGTAAACTTCACAAACTTAATTTTCAGTTTAATGCTGAAGAGTTTGTGGAAACGAATGAAACTCTGCAACATATGTTTATGGACGAAGTTGAAGTGAAAACAGGTGTGGTGTAATAATAGATGAAAGAGAATGATCTTCAAAACAATGCCACAAAGTTCACGTATTTGTTTCTTTTTACTGCTGGTAACCAAGGCATATGTTTATAACATAGCTGTTCATAAGAAAACTTTGAATTCCGCATATTGAGATGTAGCAAACTCACATGATATCTACGTTTAGTGCTAGGCTAGATGAAATTCTTTTGACATTTCTAGCACAAGCGCAATGAAATATAATGGAAAGGCGTTGTTATAAACAGCTATTTCGTACATGACAGATGCTGTGCATACTTTCTTAAATCAGGGCAAGTGCTTTTCGCGCTAGGTCGGTAATTTTGTCGATATCACTCCGCATCTCAGCCAATAGAATTAGATTACGTAATTGTTTGTAGAATAGAAAGTGCTTCCCAACTGTGCATAGTTTTTTTCACGTTGTTCGCAACGACATTTGCTTTTCACATTTGCTTGCTCTTTTTTGTGTAAATTTTTTCTTTACGAAGGCCTGGCTTAACTTAAATTTTATTTAGATAACTTGCACCCCACTATCCACATCAGGTTTGAGGATTTCAAGTAAAAGCATAACTTTGATCTCAATCTGATTCAGGTCATCCGAGTGCAAACGACGAAACAATAAAAGTCTACGATCGGTCATTTCTGATGCAGTTTCGTCACTGTGATTTATCAACAGAGAGACCAAAGAATTTGCCTGAAGTCGGAGACATTGTAACCGAACTACTGGTACTTTTTTCTGTTCACACCACCGACATGTGAAACTCCACGCCAGGATTTTATGCTTTTTTGACTTTGTTTGTTCCCTAGAAAGCGTTTGTTGACTCCAGAGCAACAGGATGGAAAAGCAATTTGTCCACTCTTCACGTCAAGTTCAAAAATGTGCTTTTAAAACACCTTAATCGGTTGGAAGCTACGAAACAGTGTCCCATGAAAGAATTAGTTGCAACTCAACACTCTTTCGTGCTTCGATCTTTTCTATTATTCGACACAAGTTGTTTGAATCACTTTAGGTTCGAATCGTGGGCATCAACTGCAGCCTCTTGTTGGATTGCAATTCTGGTTTTATGCAATTTGGCTAAAACCGTAACACCTTTTAGCCATCATTATAGCCAGGCCCACTCTGACCCAAAGTGGTGCTGCGTAGACACACACTAAATGGTTAGATAGTTGCATTGAATTTAAGAAAAGATATGTCTCGTCTTTTGCATGAAATGTCTACACAAATAATTGCCATGCGATTTAAAGTGTAACGTGAAATTGTTGTTTCGTGTTATTTAGAATTCTTCGCCAAAAGCATCAAAACCATCTGCGAAAAAAGCTCGTACCAGATCCGGAACACGTGGTCGTCATGGTGAAGATCAAGTCACGAAAAAACCTAATCCACTGCCGACCTTTCGTGCATCAAATCTGGGAGCGATCCCGTCGTCATCAGTGATCAATCCGGTAAAACATGTTTTGATGCCCGTGTCTATTGAAACTACTGCGCCTGTACTTGTTTCGTCACGAGGATTTTCACGATACGAGTACGCTGAATGCGGGCAACATATGTAAAAAGATGCTCTTTACTTATATCTTGGATGTACAAGTTGGAATATTCAATTAGGTGTCGTTGCTTGCCGCCACGTTTTTAAGCAAATGTTCAGCTCCGTGCCGCATATTTGTTCTGCAGTTACTCCTGCCGTGAATTTTTAAATGATCGTACGCGATGCGATTATTTAACGACAATTGGCGGCAGGCCGAAGCATTATTAATTTTTTCCCGAGGTGGTTGCGGTGAACGCACTTGCGCAAGGAGGGCTACCGCGATTCACTCTGTGGTCGTGGATCGAACACTCAACCTTCCACTGGGAGTAGGGACACTCCACCGCTGAGCTAATATCGGTGGTATTTTTTAAGTTTTTTTTCATATCTCATGTTGGATTCGGTCATGCTGTTGTCTAGGCGACTGTGTCTTTTGCTGTAATCGACATTGTTTTTAACTATTGCGTTTCGGTCCCTTTTCGTGTTTTTTGCTGTTGTCCCTTGTTTTAGTGGCGTGTGTAAATTTTATCGAAATGAGTGAAATGCGCAGCACAATCCTTATTTTGACATTGTTTGAAATTGAAAACATTTTTGTAGCAACCAGCGAGTGATAATGTTTTGATATCTACGAATGTGAGTTTTTGATGTTTGGTTGGAGTTGGAAGATTTTTTCATCAAACTATGGTTCAAACTGCTTTAAAACTGACGAAAACTCCTAAAATTCCTAAAAACAGCTTTTCTTTCATGTTTGTCAGTGATAATCTTTTGATTGACATCATGATTTTCATGAAGATTGTCATTTTCAGTCATCCCCTATTGGATTATCGAAAACGACCGAAACTCCAGGAGATGGCGCTACAGGGACTAGTGGAAGAATCGCAGGTATTTTTATTGTAAACTACCAATGCAGTAATAGTGAAATAATTCTAAATGCTTTGAAAACAACGTTGATTGTCAGAAGAGTTTGTTGCATCAAGCTCAAGAAGTAAAACTGACCGGTTGTGTGGCGTGTGCCGTGCACAGCAGCAAAGGCGAAGGCCTCATGAGGTCGTTATCATCACTTCAATCCCGATCCTCAAGTTACTGATTTACACCTTGATGGTTGTCAGCGCAGAAGGCGCGTGAGAGATGCTGTTGGATCAAAGACAGTTGTAAAACACCGAATCAATTTTAATCGAAAACAAATGCGAAAATTTCTGCCTTGTCAGAATAAACAACACGTCAGGGTGCTCGGCTTGTTTATTTTCATGTCTGAGGGTTACTTTGTTTAAAATTTGATATTTATATTGCTGAGACCGGCAAATATACTGTAGCTTTCAACCCACGACAGGTCTCTGTAGCGTTTTAATCTCAAACTTTAGTGATTTATAAACAAAAGATATTGTCTTTGTGTTTTTTGAAAATGACCTGCGCTGCTCTGATCAAAGAGTAAATTGCAAGGTTTTACAGAACAGCAAGGGAAAGAAAAATGTTAAAGAAAAAAGCAGCTATAACTTTGTATAAAGAGCTTGAATGTTTTAAATAATTGTGTAAGGAACTTTAAACTTTGACAGTTTTGGGAGGATGGTCGTAAACAAGCTTTTCGTTAGAGATTTCGAGCTGTGGCATATATGTGTATCAAGACTGTGTACGTAATCATCTCGCCTAACAGCCGTTGATTAACACAGAAGCAGTGATTGCAAATGGGAAAATTGCCTCGATGACAATATGATAAGTGCAAAATGATATCAATAGGGCATATAGACCGTGATTATTTTAACCATTTTCCACGGTACATTTTCCGAAGAAAATTTGGCTAAAAGGAAGCAATTTTATTTGGACGACTTGAAGCTCATCTCCTCATGTCGGAATCTGCCATAAAAAATCATTCGTACGAAGATAGATCGTATTTCAAGACAATGTACGACAGTATACGAGAAGTTCTCGAACGTTCCTCGGCACAACCGTTGTGATGTAGCGTTTTTCATACAATTCCCAATTAATTTTCTAAACATGGAATTTACTGCGCAAAAATTCGCGTGCATCGTAGAAGTGTAATTTGCAAGCAATGTGCATTTGACTTCATTACTTTTTGCAACGTTTCTGAGGTTAATATTTGCGCAAAATTTTCACTGTTTTTCGTTCGTTATTAATCACGTTTTAAACTCTGACGCAACCGTGTCGACTATTCACTGAAATCGTGCTGCCAGTGCGTTGTGTGCAGTAATGAATGCAGTATGTACGGCTTTTGATATTTGGCGAATGCAATAGGTAACCTGCCACGTTCAACAAGCAATTATGTAGCAAAAACTTTCATACCAATTTCATTTCTGGTTCTACCAGATACGTGAGTATGTCTAAAGTTGTATTACATTAGCGCAGTGAAAACATGTTGTGGACATATGATACGAAAAGGACAATAAAATACGAAATGAAATCTGTGAGTTCTTAACGTTTGCCAGAAACCAGCTGCCATACAATGTAAAAACAGGATTCATTCCACTATCGCCAACCACATCAGGTTAGAGGTTTTCAAGTAAAAGCATAACGTTGATCTCAATTTTATCCAGGTGATCCGAGTGCAAACGACGAGAAAACGAAAGTGTACGATCGGTCATTTCTGATGCAGTTCCGCTTCCAGGCTACGCCAATGGAGAAGCCTAAAGATTTGCCTAAAATTGAGGACATCATAATGGACAAGGTGCAGTTTAATCCGTAGCTATTTTTTTGGTGTATGGAATAAGCGTTTGAGAAGCAAAAATGGTAATTGGTGTGTGATCAATGCGGAAGTAGTGTGCTTTGGTGAAAATGCAATTCGATGTAGTGTGACGAGCCGGCATGCTGTGAACGGTATTTCGATTTGTTTCAAAACTGGGTACTACAGGGGCCAGATGCAAACTCTCAGAAGTGTGCCCCAAAGCAGTTGATGAGGAGCACCCTTTTGCACATTGCAAAAAGGCTGATTGTTGCTTTATTTTTAAAAAACATATGACTTGCTTCAGATTATATCAAATGTGGCTCTAGAGTGGTTCATAATTTTTTTGACAGAACAATGCGAAAACCTGTTTTTTTTGCTCAAATCTTCCGGTCATTTGTTTCGTAAAACTGAAAACTCGCTGAAACAGTATTCACTAGGCTGCCTTTTCGGGTATTATGACCAAATTGACTTAATTTTTGGTCTTCGACCGAAACAAAACAAGCAAAAACAAAGTGCAAAACTCTCAAAGGGTGCCCGCGGCATATAGGGGCTGATCCAGGCGGGGTGATTGTGGCGATGACTCCCTAAAACCGAAGAAAGTAACTTCACAATTCGGAAAACAGCATTCGCGAAATAAGGCCATTTAGTCGTCCATTGTTTTGCCACCGCAGTGTTGTGACGTACACTTCATCCCTTTTACAGTAGCGAAGCCGTTATGAGACATTACTACCAACTATTACTGAAATCGCCCACCTAACCTTACTGGCTGGATCAGGCCCTGCTGGCGTGAAAAATAGGGGGACCCGAAGTGACCGTTTCTCGTTTGCCTCCCCTAAATTTCACCCCTGCTCACAGAGGTAGGTGGAAAACGAATGGAAGCAGACAACGAATGGGAAGCATAGTTAGGCTTAATGAATGTAATACGTAACTATAGCGATGAAAATATCGGTTGTTCTTTGTTGAAAATAGCCTCGTTTCTGATAGAAACTTGAGTCAAAAAATTCCATCTAGCGGCTGGCGTCCAGGGCCAGGTAACCTGAGACAAAATGGCCTAAAACCTACCCCACTTATGACGCCACCCACAAAAAACGAAATCCAAAACTTTACAATTTTTTTCAATGGAGTCTAGAAGACTTGCTGCATCTTTTGAGTCTTTGAACAGCTCTCTAGCGCAATCGGCAAGCAAGTTAGGGTGTTGTAAAGTGACGATAAAAGCGTGGATCATGCACGTCTTGAAGGTAAAAACAACCTGGCGCCAAAGGTGTTAAGTAAGAAACATTGCTCAGCTGGTGGTTGATTGGACCCTTTTACACAAGAAAAGGGGTATTCACACTTAGTAAAATATTCCTAATTTTTTTTGTGGTGGCTGAAATGGGACCTGGGTAATTTTTCTTTTCAGTGATGAGTGCAAGCAATAGTTATTTCATGTTTCTCAGATTAAAACTTAAGGATATTTGTGTTTCCTAGCCTGCTCAATCTCCTGAACAGCAACAGCATCTTGGCACGCAAGATAGTCCAAATGATACGAGCAGAAGTCATGTTATTCCACAATCTGCTACAGTAAAAGCCCATGTTGGCGGAACGCCAGGGCATGTGTATTATCCACAGGCAATCCCTAATTATCAGCAGGTAAGTAATTTGGATATAAAACTACATGTGCTAGTGAATGCAGATCTTGATTTACAGGATATGCTGTTTCAGTGGAATCGTGTTTTATCATCTTGGGGCAACTATGATTTAGAAGTTGCTGTGCATGAAACACCTGTAAACTTAATGTAATGGGGGCTTTACTTCAGCCAATGCAACGTATTTTTGTCACTTTTAGGAAAAATGGAAAGTATTTTAATTTACAAACAACTTATCCATTGGACAAAATAGCATGATTTTATTGTTGTCTAAATGTATAAACTAAAAAATGCAAATAATGCCAAAGTTGTTCAATTCTCTTTCATTCACATTTGTATCATCTGTATCACATTTGGATGGTGTGTTACATACTGTAAGTTTGAGTCTTGTTTTGTTAGATATAGGAAAACTAAATAAAGTTATTGATAATATACATGTGGAGGTAACATCTAATTGAAATTTTTCTAAAGGGAATTTACTTTAATTATCACTTTATAGTCACTTAACTATGAAGAGGCTGAAGACTTCCTTAAAAAATTGTTTAGTTATTTTAATTGCATGAGAAATTTGATCCTTGTTTGTGAATTGATGATGAAGTTGGAGTGACTATTGCAATAATTGAGTTACGCTGTTAACTCTAATTGTGGCCATCATCTGCGTAATTAGCTTTTTGCAGCAGGTGCCATCATCATGTGGTCCAACACAGAAGTATCCCCACAATCAACATGTTAAACAGTTTTTTCCGAATATGCAGAAAACTTCTACACCACATCATCCACCCCCTCAACCTCCTGCTAGCACGATGCCTCCTCAAACCAGTCCTTACATGCCATTTATGCATCGTGTGAGTGTCTAGTTTGTAAAAGAAAGTTATGTAAGTGAGTTACTCTCTGGTTATCCACATTTTTGGTTGTTATTTTACTGCAATAATTTTTCCAACTTTGACTGCCTGTCTACGAATATATTGAACTTGGAAATCGGGAAAAAACAGGGATATTTCTAATGACTTACCAGCCGCAGATATCCTCAGCCGACTGCGCTAGACAGCTGTTCAAACCCTCAAAAGACCAGGCAAGTTTTCGAGTCTGCAATGGGAAAAAGTTTGGTTTTGTGTTTCGTTTTTTTTGGGGAGTGGCGTCATAAGTAAGGTAGGTTTTTGGCCATTTTTGGCTGCTGGTACCTGACCTGAGCCCAACATTTTTTCGCTTGCTTATTTCTTGATTCAGTTAAATGCTAAATTTTCACTAGAAATTAATCTTCCTCTGATTCCTAAGCAACCTAGGCGGGTTACAGACCTAACAATTCCCGGTAATGCATGACATTCTTCTACTGCAAGGTTACACTAATTTTAGGAAATAACAAAACCTTCATTACAAAATGTTCAAGATGAGATGGAGCTGTATGTTTATCAAATTTTGCCTGTTTGTAATTGTTATGCTACAGAAAATAAGAAAAAATAAGGACGCAAATCACATTTAAGGACATTCCTTAGAAATAAGGCCAATAATATTTTTAAGACGTAGTACGTCAAAATAAGGGCAATTCTTAAAAATACGGACAGTATTGAAGCCCTGCCTACAACTCTAAGGATGTTCGAATAACAACCGACAAGATAAGAAACACGTTCTTAAGCAAAAGGAAATACTAGCTATGCTAATCAGTGGGACAACTGAGCTTGCATCTGTGCAACTAGTTTTGAAACTCATGCATGGAGGGCCTGTTGGCGAGGACTAATCTCATGCCATTCTCAACGCCCAGTCTATTCCTCGGCTTTTGTTTCTATGTGGACAAGGGTAGAAAATCAAGCATCACAGGCAGGGGTAGATAGTAGAACTTACGGCCAGAGGCAAACTCTCAGAAGTGTGTCCCAAAACAGTTGTTGAGGAGCACCCTTTGGCACATTTGCAGATAAGCTAATTGTTGCTTTATTTTGAAAAACATATGACTTGCTTCAGATCATATTAAATGTGACTCTAGAGTGGTTCTTAGTTTATTAAACAGAACAGTGCAAAAACCTATTATTTTCGCTGAAATCCTGCAGTCATTTGTCTTGTAATAGTATGAAAACTCGCTGAAACAGCATTCACTAGCCTGCCTTTTCGGGCTCTATGACCAAATAGACTCATTTTTGTTGATTAAAAAAATCAGTCTACGACCACAACAAAACGGGCAAAAACTAAGTGCGAAACTCTCAGAGGGTGCCCGTGGCATATAGGGGCTGATCCAGGGAGGGGGCGATTGTGGCGATCGCCTCCCTAAAATGTAAGAAAGTAACTTTATTCCCCACAATTTTTTACAATTGGGAAAACTACATTCGCGATTAAAGGGCATTTTTTCATCCATTGTTTTGTTGCAGCAATGTTATGAAGTGTATGAGTACTTCATCCCTCTTACAGTAGCAAAGCTGTTATGAGATTTGACAACCAAATGTTACTGAAATCCCCCCCCTAACCTTATTGGCTGGATCATCCCCTGCCGGCATGAAAAATAAGGGTGAATCAAGGTGACCGTTTCTCGTTCGCATCCCCTAAATTTCACCCCTGCTCACAGAGGTAGGTGGAAACAAATGGAAGCAGACAATGAAAGAGGAGCATAGTTGGGTTTAATGAATGTAATACGAAACTATAACGATGAAAATGTCAGTTGTTCTAGAATTATGATTGAGATAATGTGAACTTCACAAAAATATGTCTATGTTTCGGTTTTGCTGACGTAACAAAAAATGGTGATATGCGCAGTTCTAAAAATTCGTGACTTCAGCAAACTATTAAATCTGCTGTTCGGGACTCCACAACCACTCCTCCGCTACCTACCGGTTGGGAAGCGCTGGTGTAGAGCCTTTGATTAGGTATCTAGCATTTCTGGTTCAAAATTTATGGGCAAAAAGCCACTTTTTTGAAAAATGCAAAAAGTTTGGCTTTATTCACAAAAGTGCCTTTTTGGCCATAACCAGTGTTATATTCTGTGCTGAGGCCATAACTAGTGTTTCAAGTGCGCATTCTCTGCCAAGTACTTGGCCATGAACTCAAATCGTAACTTTGTTCAGCTATAGGAACTCCACAGCTTGTCAGCAAGACACCTTGTTTGGTTCAGGTGAAATGCAATTTCAGTGCTGGTGATAATTCTAACACGTGCACTAAAACAATATCAAGTTTGGCATAAATTTGCATGAACGATCAACAAAAGTAAAAACAAGCGGAAGAAAAGGTCTGACGGATGTACCATTCCCTTTTCATTGTACTCACTGCACCCAGTGGTAATCATACTGTTGACAGGTAAAAATAATTTTGATATGTTTTTTCTTGTTTGTTTAATGAATGATGATATCATGTTACTTACGCAATTCTGTACAGTACATACTGGAATTCACAGGATAGATATTAAGGCAGCCACATTAGCTACTAGTGACAGTTGCAATCAGCAATGCTTTTTTCATACTGTATATTCGATCATTCTGCATAGATTGATGAAACTAATGCA
>JGI24158J21664_10002083_pt1 | contig 23796 bp, 22 predicted proteins | sample Ectturendosymbi3_FD_21664 | JGI IMG/M metagenome (IMG submission 21664) | reverse complement strand
AACAAAGCAGGCCCGTAGCCACCGGGGGGGGGGGCATTCGGGAGCATTTCCCAAAAATTTTGTTGCTCCCAGAACATTTTTATTAAACATATATAAATTTTTTATTAAACATATATAAAATAATAAAAACAAACCTTTCCCTACCTAAAAATGTATTTTGCCCCCTCCTAAACCTCAAAGCCTGGCTACGGGCCTGCAATAAAGTCAATTATCTTGACGCGATTTTCGGGCACACAACAGGGATCTGATTCTGCAACGAAATTAAAAGGCGGAAAACAGTTGCCGAAAGTTTCCACGGCAGCAATCAGGCAGTAAAACGGAACAAAACCAAGTGGTGTCTTAGCCATGCTGCCCCGCCACGGCGGGCAATGGCCCGCGGCGAGTGGAACCACTCATTGAAAACGAACTGTTGGCGGCGCGGCACGAGAGGTCGCCGCAGAGCCAAAATATAAAACGCGTTATATGACGTGGCGATACGCAAGACTTGTCGCTTTGAGTTGCCTTGCACAGTCGAGTACCTTTAGTGTCAAACATGGAGAGTCGGAAGAAAAGTTGCACCATATTGAAAAGTACAGCTACTTGACTTGTTTGACCCTTTTCGCTTGCGCAGCCACGCTACGAGCGGACAGCGTGAGGGGCTTGGGCACGTTGATGGTGATCAGGTTGGTCCCTCGCAGCGGGCCCGGGGGGGTGGCGTGCAGGGGCTCTGGCTCGTCGCACTCCGTCACGTCGATGATTTCCTCGTCTGTGAAGCGACACGGTGAACAGTTAGCGGACAGAAGCGGCGTTCGAGACGACAAATCTTAGGTTCTATGGAAGGCACGCGACAGTAAGGAGCATCGGGACGTGTATTCGCCAACGCAGCAACTCAGAACGGCCGAACAACATCCAAATGTATTTTTTTGTTGCAGCCGATTGCCAACGAAATTTTCATTTCTAAAAGAATTCGAATTTCCGACATTCCTCTAACATTTGCCAGATTTTTTAAAGTTCTTCAAACGAGTGGCAATACTGTAATATATCAATGGGACGCTCCATTTTTCTGAACGCCTGCACGCTAACCAAAAAAGGCGCACAACTCTTACGATCGATCAATCATCTCTTAGGATGCGACCCCCAAGCCAACTTTATCATGCTTTATCGCAGCCGGAAATCGCCCGGGACAAGCTCGCAATGCAGCGCAAGTGAGGGGCGGTCGAGCCGTTTCGGCGACTGATTGATAGCGCCGCTGGTTGCGGCACAGGAAACAAGGCGAGCGTCAACGCGAATCAAGAGCTTTCCGCATTTGCAAACAATCACCCGGCGGCAAGTCACAGAGCAGCGCGCTCCCATTGGTCCCCTGGCGGGGTTGCGTATGCGAAAAGGCGGTCGTCCGTGTCAGGACTAACTAATAACAATTTATAAAGGAACCCCGTGTCGCCGCTCGGGCAAGCGCAGCTGAACAGCATGCGCGACTCTATCCCTTCGGTATGCAGAGACAAAAGAAGCGCTGAGGCTCCAGTTTGCACCAACAGCACTGACCTTGCGCATGTACCGCAGCAGTACTACACCTTTTAGGCGACGACTGAACAAAAGGGTTCGCGAGCGCCTACAAACAACCTTGCACGTCTGCAAAATGCCCGAAAGCTGCTTGCTGGCGGTGAGCCAGCAGCAAAACCAATCGTACCTTTATCGGAATCATTTGATGATTCTGAATGGCTCGACGACCACGTCGAACCAGTAGAGTTTCTCCGGCGTCGGGAGATTTCCAGCCGGTGTAAGGTTTGCCTTAAACTTTGATTGTATTTTTCGTGTTGCGCTTTTTCCAACGAAAGTTGCTGATTCGTCTCTTCCAAGGTCTGCAGAAGCAAACACAACAGCGTGAAGTCAGCGCCAACAGATGTCTTAATGCAAAAAAAACACGCGTGACTGAATGGCTTTTATAATATTTTAACTGAGATGGCAATTAACAGTTTATGCACCTTCATTTGCTGCCTTTGTTCATTTCTACCAGTATTATGCTGAACTAAACAAAAACGTCGAAAACGAATCCTTGTCCACATGTGGACCGAACGTGTTGTCCAAGAAAAGCACTAGCGCTACTACATTTCACCAAGTTTCGCAGATAGCGGGCGAGCACTTTATACAGGCGATGCAGAAAAAGTTATTTGCCAAACACAGATTCGACAACATTTTTCTACTAGCTACGCACCACACGGTATACGAAACCAGCAAAAACTTACGAAAATTATTTTTTCCCAGATGAGCAACCACGCGCTTGCTACCTTCACGGAATGACCCACTCGCCCCACCCCCATCGTGCACGAGCTTTCGGGCGATCAGCGAAAGCCCAGCACCAACTCCCTGCTTTAGCGCAGTCGGCGCTGCAACGCATTCGGATCAAAACAATTGCGAAGCCGATTAGGGCTGCAAGCAACAGCAGCAGCAAACTCGTTTGCAGTGCAGTCGACGCGGGCGCGACACCGAAGGGTATCGAGCAAGTCAGCATTGGGCATTTATCACTTCCTGAATGACGCGCATATACATGCTCACGCGCTGGCCTTACGACCTTAATAAGACGGCAGGCTTGGTTGAGGAGGCCGAGCGTTGTGTGCCGGGTCGCGTCGCCGAGCGGCACGATATCTTTCAAGTTCTCCAAACAACTTCGCAGGTGCGCGCGCCTGGAAAAAGAACAAAGATACACTTGAAAGCGCGTGGATCGCGATCACCGATTTTTCAGGCGTTAAATAAACGCACAATATTTAAAAAACAAGTCGAAACCATTTCTTGCATTACCCGAACAAGCGTAATCGAATATTGGTAAGAGCGAGCACGAAGACTTAGACGTGCACTTTTCATTGAAATGCACAGCGGCGATTCAACACTATAGAAATGATTTGAAATATGTATCGCTACCGTTCGCAGCTGCTGCAAAATAAAACAAGGTCTTCTGTTTTCTCCAGAAGGCCTTGAGTAAAAGCCGTCACGTTGTGACAACACGCACGTAAGTATTCCGCGCAGTCGAACCGGTCAGTCCACACGAAGGGAAAGTCAGCGTGATCGAACAACGCTCGACCATACAATTCGACCAATCAGGGCAGGAAACGATGCGCAAAAGAGCTCGGCTCCGTTTAAAAAAAAGAGACTGAAAAGGAGCACGATGCTCACACGATTGAAGATGAGAGAGAGAGGCAAGGCTCCACGGCAAGTTCGATCAGCTGTGGGCAGTAAACAATAAGCCTGCCACGACTCCGATTGGTCGCAACGGAGTTAAGGAGAGGCACGATGGCACGCGAAACGATCGTCTCAACCACACAGGCTCGAGGGCATGCCAATCGGCTTAGATTAGATATCTTCCGCGAGAGCCCGAGCAAATTTAGGTCAACTGATTGTCCAGTTCTCCGGAACGGCGCCGCCAGCCCTGACTGACTCTTGGCAAAAACCGTCAAGGTTAAAAACGCCAAGCGTTTCATTGCTGGTCATGAAAGTTTCAGACCAGTCGCGGTGTGGCGTGCGCCTTCCAAAGAACGCAACGCGTAATTCTCGATGCGTTCCGGACGATGATCAGCTGCGCGAGCCGAGCCAGCAAAACCGCACGCGTGCCTCCCCAAAGGAGTATGTGCCGAGCGCCTGTTTACGTTCAAGTGCCACGCGACGGCCGGCTCCGCCGCGATGATCGCTGCACAGCGGCGTGCAAGAACAAGCCGGCCGAGCGAAGCGAAGTCGTTGAAATTGGCGGCGAGTTCACGACACTGGGATCAGCGGCGAACTCGCATCGCGGTGAGAGACCTCGACATGGACACAACACAAGGTCATAAACGCTGGCGAGTTCGCTTCGGGCAGTACAGTGAAAAATCGCCAGGCGCGTTGGCGGTTGTATCGCAAACAACCTAATTTCACTAAGTTCTCGTTAAATGATCTTAAAATTTCGAAGAAGCGCTTTCGCTGCGTAAGCGATGCCGTTTCTCATTATGGACATCGCACTTTTCGTCGTACTAAGAAGGGTTCGAATTTGCCAGAAGCGGTTCGTTATTGATAAAGTCGCTCTGTCAATCGTCGTGAAGTCAGCATCAGTTAATTGGAAACGCGGCGCATCTGAAACAAGCCATGCCGTAACTGCCTCTTCACAGGCATTTGTTTCGCATAACACTTGGTTTGCGTGCGCTTCATACCGTGATGGGGGGAAGTGGAGCCAGTTGCAATACACACGCAGTACCGAAGGCACTGCTTCAAACGGAAACTGCTGCTCAGAGATAAACCTAGCGACCTTTCTGACTAGGCAAAGCAGAGCGAAACGANGGAAAGGAACTCGCGTGCGAAGCTGTTTGCTTCCGTATCTTTGACGCCAGCCTTGTAAAACTTNCCGCAGGGGCGTGGCTGGTAACCAGGCACACATCGCCGAGCTTAAGCCTGNTCAGCGATGCTGCCGCCAGGTAAAGCTGGATTTCTTGGGTCCGACTAAAAGTCAAGAACGCAAGTTGAAGCAGCAAAGAAACTTTGCGGGAAGCGAGAAGTACTTTTGCGTCAACGAAAACCAATTCATTGCTATATCATCATACGCGTTAATTTTATAGACTTCACAACCGGTAGCGAGTAAAACACTGATATTACGGGCAACGCTGTGGCCTCCAGAACAGAACACACACTAACGCCTTTACAAGCTGCTGGTCACGAGGGTTCAGCGCGCAGTGCAGAGCGTCCCCCGGCATGAATCCACACACTGTTGATGCGGACCTTGTTTAACAGCACGGAGCTTAAAGGACTTGGGTGAAAACAGTCATTTACGCGACTTGTGACGCTGTCAGGGAAGACAGAACCAGAGAAGCTGGCATAATAGGAGAAACCAGGAAATGCGGGAATAGCGACATTCGAGTTTCAGCACCATCAATTTATTTACGCAAATCGCAGGGTAGGCAGGGAGAGATAACTGGACCGAGAAACACGATGCATACATCACACTTTACAAGCAGACCCAACAATTTCCACAAGATACTATTTTTCCAATGACATTTTGCATCCACCAGTCACACTTGAACAGTTTCGGCGTTTTCAAGTGGCCATTTCCTAGACCTACCAGTTCTCTGCATACGCAACAAATAACGCCAAACACCGGGCAGGCATCCCTTCTTGGCTTGGTGCTGATCGCTAGTTCACGAGATGCCAAACAATTTTTAAATCATAACAAGCAGCAGAGCAACGGATACAGAAGCAGAAACCAATTCGAAAACACTTTTGCACAGGTGTGAAGCGTAAACGGAGATAACTTAGTGGTTCTAAATTGACACTGTACCCACCCTTGGTGTATTTCGTTGGTTTGCCTCTTGAGTGAGGAGAGCCAGACCCGCGTTTTATTATATTACAAGTGCAACTAGAAGCAGTACAACGGACAATGCAAATGAAAGGCCACACACTAATTTTTTAACTCAGTAATAGTTTGAACCTTGTGATTGCAGACTTTGAAGAATCACTGAAGAGTTTCGCCGTTATGCTTATGCTGAGCAATTTTTGTTAAGCATCACAAAACGTTGACAGCGTACGGAATGCTGTAGACGACCACACCACATCTACAAGCGCTAGACGGCCAACCACATCTTGCGGCTGGAACTTCGCCGGAAAGAAGTACATACTGTAGGTCCGTAACTGAAACCACACAGTAAAAGCATAGCTACCCGAAACATACTCAAGCGAGGACATGGAGACAATAGCGAACTAATATCGTTTTTACAAAGGCCCTAGAAAACAATGGGAAAGCCAAGTACGTTTCTTCAAAAAGCTTGCTCGTGCCACCGCGAGCTGCGCAGCGGAATTTAAATGGCAGGCTGCGCATAAAGAAACAGCGATGGCGAAGAGAAAGGAAAGAAACGGCTGAAGATTTTAATCGAGCAGGAAAAACTGCTGCGCGGCACCGCTTCGGTGCGCAGCAAACTCTCCGCCGCGAGCAGCGCTGTTTCTTTCTTTCTTTCGTGACGAAAAGACAACGCCGCGATTCACGTGGAAACCATGTGGCAACGCGCTGGAACGCCGAGCCGGAGAAGTGACGCGGCCNGAGTGGTGCTCGAAAAATTTTGAACTGAACAGAACCGGTAAATTGGGCGGCTACGGACAGAGTGATAGTGCAGCAGCAGNAGTAGTACACGGGTCGGTCAGCATCTGAGGCAGCAGTGGTGCTGCTGCTGCACTTGGACAATTCACGCTGTCAACCTGAGCGTCGATGTGTCGCTGTGGACCGGAGATGCGGTCATGCTCGATCGACCGTGCAGCAAGCACAAGGAAGCAATTTGAAAAAAAACAATCGCAATGCTATTCCTACTTGCACGCTTTCAGGAGCAATGCAGCTGGAAGACAAACTGCTGCACGGACTACTTTTAAAGTTGGGCAATAAGAACTTCCACCAAAAACTAAGCACAGCTAATGTGCATTACAACTGACACAGGTTTCTCAATGATGGGCAAACTCTCGAAGCACATTCTGCTGCATTGGCAGCATTTAAGACACAATGTACGATCGCTGTAACAATGCAACGGGGAAAACAAAATTCTTGCTGTTTCAAACCGACTGATTGCATAAACATGGCGCTTTCACGATAAAACAGCTTGAATTAACAAGTTCGATGGAGAATGCAGATGATGTCATGACAAGATCGTTTGGTCTTAGCAACAGTTCGTTTGAAACGGTGTTTTAAACAGACAGTTTGTTCGTGTGGACAATTGCTGATACAATCGTTTATGATAGCTTTCCCTGATAAACGCTTGTGCAATCGTTCAAGGAACCTGCTTGATTTAAGTGTTTGAACGGCTACCCTTCCAAGAAACAACGTAACTGGGCAGGGAGTACTTCTTACGCACGTGGCCACGATCACGTTTCGGAAACGCACAAGACAACAACTGATGATATTTTGCCCTCACTGAGCCCTCCGCACCGATACTACCTAGTACTAACAGACAAAAGTTTACCATTTGCCCGGAATGGATGCAACAGCGTACGTCGACCAGCGAAAAGCACTGCGCCAATAACCAGTCGCCAGCAAAGTAATTAAAACACATTGAAACTCACCGGTTTTTCTCCAGCTCATTGTGAGTTGTTCTGAAACAAAAAAAACGCCTGTTAGCATGCGCGACATTGAAGCAGGTGCACTCCATCGTTCACTTTATGTTTCGTTATGTCGCAACACAAACGCTTGAAAACGATCCGCGGTTTCGCGTTGCGACAGATCAGTTCCGCATGACTCGCCGGATATTTACTTTTCGCATAGATACTTGGGAAATTGAGAGCTGCTGCCAAAGCGCTGTGTTCCGGCGCCTGGAAGCAGCGGTACAAGATCTAGCCTCGTGACGTCATCACAGTGAGAGGCAGCTGTGACGTAAGAAGGAAACGTTTGCGTACCCACGCGCATCGCGCTGGTGCATGGTGATCGGGCACGTGCTTCGCAGGTGGCTTAAAAAAACTTTGTAGCACCAGAAACGTTTCTATGCAAGACTTGTAAGCAACGTATCTCTCGTTTTTAACAAAACCCGGGTCAGGCTGGGTCAAGAAACTATCAGTTGCGTGATGTGCGAGTTCGCTGTCGTACTGACATATTTGCAAGGCTAGTGGGGCACAAAATTCTGTAATGCATTGGAAACAACCATGCAAAAAGCACAGTATGAGGTGAAATCACTTCTGAACAGCCCGACACACCTGTTCATCGTCAGCGGAATTAACCGAGTGGAGCCCTGGACGTTAAACCACGCAAGACGCTGGCAGGTCGACATGCAACGCCAGTGTTTCGCAGTTCAACCAAGGTTCAACCCACTGCAATGCACGCCACCTCAGTTGTTTAAACCTCCAACAGTCAATTCGCACGCGAGGGAGGGGGAGGCTCGAAGTCATTGACCGTTACTTTACTTCCCACGTGGCACGAATCGCCCTGACCAAGAGGCTGTGAAAGAAACGAACGTCAGACTGGCTTTCACAAAAATGGAAGACGGCCGTCTGGAACCAGCCAAATTACAATAAAGCGTCTATTTTCGACCACAGTGGCACGCACAAAGGCCATGTGATGCTTCGCCGCCTACGCTTGCTTCGCACCGTGAGGGACTTGCCTTTCGCACCGCGAGGGACTTATCCACATGGCAAGAGCTGAATTTCGCAAGCACGGCTTAAGCAGTCGATTTTTTCTTCGATTGCGAGGCGATTGCGACTGGCGGATGAAGGGCTACGTCAATACAGAAGCATTATCACGAGTGTTTCTGAAAGGCATGGACCAGAGCCTTTCCCGACTGACAGGTATGTTTGTTCCTGGTCGGCCTGCTCCTCCGTACCGCCGAGCTTTCGCGCTTAATGCTTGGAGGTCAAACAAAGATTGCTAAAACAATTTTTTGTTTCCAAGCTTCAAGTTAGCAAAGTAACTCCTCTTCTTTAAACAGGCTGGCTACACTGTGAAGCTTTTTTTCAATGGCGTTGAGCGTGTCCGAAAGCAGGCCTCGCCTAAGAAACGCCAGTGTTTCTTTCTGATAACAAGTACATTCGTTGCGTTCACGGCATTTGGCGATAAATGCCATTGCGGCAGCTTGAACAGCTGGGGCATTCCATGAGATCGAGCGGACTTCCATCGGACGCAATTAAGCAAACAGTTGCACCACGGCCGGCCGCGCCCGCTTGCACGCAAAAAACATCGACTTTACCTTAACCAAACACTTCTTATCATTCACTACTATTGACAAATGCGGGGGCAGTTGATTCGTGGTCGATTTGCGTGCTGACACCAGCGTCGCCCTTTTGTTCCAGGTTCAAGCAAACGTTTGGAAAAAAATACGGTTTCGACAACGGGGAAAGCAGGTGGCGCAATAAGGAAAGTCCAGGACGGTCTGTTCACACCATCACCGCGAAGCTTGTAAAGGCGGTCGAAGACACAAGGCACGTTTCTGTCTAAAGCGGAAATACATACGCCATCTAAGCGCGAGACGCTTGCTGCGCTAGTTTTAAACAGCAATTAACCCGGTGCTGTTCGATTTACATCCGCGTATTGCCAACGTGAGATGTATTTACTGAGACCTTTTCACCACGAAAAAAACTAATCAGCAGACAGTGCTGCGGATTCTGCTGACAACAGCATCAGAAGGCGGCTGCTTGCGGCGCGACGTCACAATGACGGTAACTCGAGGAATTTGTCGAAATGTGTGATTTGGGAAGTTTGTACCTCTACGTGGCAAGTCTTTCGGGGGCGTAACAAGAACAGCAATGTTCAAATGTACGTTCTGTATGCTTTTTCAATGATCGAGGGAGCAGTCGCCAGACAAGGCGTAAAGACAATGTGGCGACATCGTTGAGCTTACCAAAGTTTTGATTAACAAGTCACAGCACAGTTCAAAAACTAGCTTCGCCGACGATGGTAAAAACGCCATAAAATATAAATGCAGGTCGTGTACACCGTCAACAGGCGCAAAGCAAATCCGCTCTGAATTGCAGTACGGGAACCAACATCTTTTGTGTTAGCTGCAATGTCCAGGATATTTACTGGGAGACGCCGTAAAGCTGCGGGTTCAATTTCCTTGTTAAAATGACATTACAAAACTCTACGAAACTTTCATCTTTGCTCAATAAAGATGCTTAAGCACCCAATATGCAGGTGAAAAAATGCTTTTAGGTTTAATTTTTCGAATGTGAACTGCTGACAAATCGAATGTGGACTGTCCACATAAAGGCAACAACATCGATTAACGATCCACACATAGCTCATCCATTCTTTGAGGGGGGATAAAGGTCCAAAGAACCCACAAAAGCAAGCCTTGGGTTGCGGACGCGACTTCTCGCGTGCGTGTGCAGCGACAGGACGATCGTCTCACGAAACGTCACGAGTGAAGCAGATGCTTCACGTTTCGAAATACGCAAATCTCTATTTTCAAGCTGAAATGCGCGCCAACTTGCAACAGACATGAACCAGGTCACGATCGAACACACAAAGCCCGCCACGAGGAGCAACTGTCAGCGCTTTCTCTATTCTCCACCACAGCGGGAGTCTCATTACTAAGGTTAAAAATTTCAAATCCGACGTAAGACAGCGACCTAAAACCAGATGCATTACGTGCAAGCGTCCCCAAATAAAGTGCATAATCAACACGCGTATTCATATCTGAAGCTCCATCTAACGTATCATACGTTAGGTGCATACTACCGCGCAACAAGCCATATGTGCGAAGCTAATCCACGAGAAAATGATAAGATGAAACGCTCAGCAGTTTACGGACCTCTCTGGGATTTCTCAGTATTTAATGAAGAATTAATTCGTTGCGTTTTTCTGCAGTGAGCCAACTGGTCTACGACTTCTGGTCTAGCAGTTAATTTGCAGCGGTCAAGTAAGTTTTAGCATGACTATGAATGCTAACGGTGAGGCAAATACAAGAGAAGGGGGACCAGAACATTTTGAGATGACCTTGGAAATTTTGCACCACTTCCGTATGCTTCACAAAGCGCGGAATTGTCTTTTACTGCAATAGAAAGATCTGTTAGTACAATTTTTGGCCGAACAACGCCGACATGTGTGTATCGCTGTACTGCGACAAGCCCCTACAGGAGTAGCTTTAGACGTGATTATTACCACATGCAGCACCTCGTCGACAATTCCTTGATAATATTTGGGTTGATCAAATTTCATAGGCAGCCTTTCCTTGGCGTTGTCACGTTTTTAATCTCGAGACCGCGACACACATCAGATCAAACAGTAACTGCGGACGACAAACCATTAACGTTCTCAGACGCCGCAGGCCGTGCACATGCACCATGACCTTTGGGCGACGATGCGTGTTCTTATTCTTTTTTGAGACAAGTTTGGGCGCGCCTGATAAGACAACACAGTGAACGTGGAGCAACGCGCGGACCTGAAATTTTCACGTTACTGTCTCAAGCATAGTTCTCCAACTGACAGGAAATTTTCCCATCGTCGTCCAGTGGCTGCTCTGTAACGCGAAGTCACGCTTCACAGGACCGGCGAGCACNGGACGATCTGTTCTCGGCAAGGTGACCGGAAGCGCGGTTATTTGATCTGTTCATCTCAAGGTGCGATGTGCGCATCGCGCGAAAGAGCGACCACGTGTCGGGCGTCCTGGCTGAACGCGTTGCACACACCGCTGCCTGATCGATGAGAGGATATCCTGCCACTGTAACCTCAACACCACCCGAAGTAGAACCGCCGACGATCCTGGGATTATAGAACTCGGATTCTGGTATGGCCGAGCGAGCGACGCCATAAATCGTCAGGTGAGGCAGTGCGACGGATGGAGCTTATCGCTATTACCGTTGGTCGCGCTGTTGATCGACACGTGCTTTTTTCTAATCGCACTTAGCGCTCGGCTGCACACTGATTGCGACGCAACAATAGGCTAATGCATAAGCGGGGAACAGCAGCGCAACAAATGGGACGGGGCGATGGCTGCGCAGGGACAGCGGAACAGGTTTTGCGGAGGCTTCAATGAGAAGGCATCCGGAGACCAGAATGCAATCACTATGACTTGGGTCAATATGCTCCGTTCGAAACGCGTGATGCATAGCGGTGAAAAGAAAACCACGGGTCTTTGCATCTGTACGGCACGCACGCATAAGCCTGGTTGTGTTCAGAACACTGACGTGAAGTGTTGTCAGTTGAGTTAGGTATAGCACGTTAAACCTTTGCGGATCGGGAAGGCGACAAGGACTGGAGAACTCAAGGGGCAACTCGGTCAAGCACCTTACAAGAGCTTGTCGCCGAAACACTCGAAATGCAAGATTGTCAAAGACACCAAAATGGGAGCCACATTGCACTGAGCGCGGCCTACGTAGGAACGTCGCCTCATTTCGAAATACCCATTCAGAGACCCACGCATTCGTCATCGACACGTCAAGGGAAGTGCGTCACGGTCTGATACCACTTTGTCCACTGTGTTACGCGTACTACAAGGCTAGACCATTCGTCAGAAAAATCGATAGGTAATTGCTGGCCTGCCGGCGCAGCAAGGTAGCACTTGCTGACGATTACCTTAGGCTTGCGGACCTAAATGAAAAAATAACGGAAAATCGAGACGTTACAATGAATCACACATTCCGGTCATTAGAAACGATACCTGTGATTACGGGCGTCCCTGAAAGGCTCATTTGCCGGCCACGCTGAGTTAAGGCCACGTTCGATAACGGTTGGACACAAAAACAAGTGCGAGCAAAAGATATAAAACGTACAAAAAATGCTCACCCAGCCTACGTTACATATTTTAGGTTGGTCTAAAGCAAATATTAGAAACTGAACAAAAATTTTCTTGGGACGAAAATATACACCTGTTTGTTCGACACAAATCCCAACTGACTGACAGCTTTTAAGAAAATGTGATAACTAACAAATCATTTCGAGTACCTGGATTCAAAGCAAGTGATCCTGTAGTCAAGAAGAGCCTGGGTCTACTCCCGGGGTTCAGGACGAAAGAAATCAAACATGAAAACCATGCTGTTTTAAACGCCATCATTACCATCATCATGAAGTTCCATTGCCTGAACCAGGCATAAAAGCCATTGCGCAGGCAGTCTTCCAACTTTTTCTATCATAGGGATGTTGTAGGATACGTGGAGTGCTAAACGCCAAAACGAGAGGCAAACGTCCAAGTTCTACGGATTCGAATTGCATGACGGTAATGCGTAGAAGATTCAAAAACAACCTCCCCCGGTCTATCGAACACTGCTTTTACGTGGAAGATGGTCGTCAATCGTAGGGTCACTCTCAGACGTGGAAATATTTCAGTGAGTGTTTTGATTGGAAGCGACAGCTTGAAGCGAACTCTGCCGTAAACAGCTTGCCATCGTAAATCGGATAAAATTGGGTGGTTTGGAGACAACGAACTGACGGTTCGGGCCCAAGCAGGAAATAAGGAGCAAGGCTGCGCAGTCGAGATGACGCGATTTGCTTTTGTCTTTAGCATGAAAACTGAAAACAAATCATCGAAGGCACCGCTTTGACCTCACCAGCAACACCCGACCAACCCTGAAATGCAAATAGCTCGGAGAATGCGCAAAACACGAACCCGATAAACCTTTGCCCGACTCTGCGTGTTTTTGGGAATTCGAGCCTTGAGCTACACCAGGTGAACCTGGCAGCGCCAACCACGTCAGCACTAAAAAGACGTGACGCAGCGGCCATCCGTCAAGCTTGTAGCCCAAGACTTTTTGTAGTAAAACTGATGAGCACCGTATATGGCTGGGGTCAACCGCGAACGGTGGTGTTTGACACCAAGAAGCGAAACTATGCTTTGTGGTTGTTTCTGACGCACCGGCGCGTGACCCTGAATTAGCGCGCGCGTATATATTGCGTCAAGCCACTCGGGGTCAGGCCGCGAGCCTGCGCTGCGAACAGGAAAAGCTGTCGCCAGCACATATCACAGACAGACGACACACAGGGAAGAGCAACGCGCTTTGTGACGTATCCCAGGAATAGCGATGACTGTGAACGCGCGCGAGGAGCACGTTGCCAAGCGTACGGTTATAGTTGTGACCGGGCCTGCGCAACCCAGAAAGCTCAAACGAAGTAAATTTGTTGCGGGCGGCAAATTCTATTTTATTTTGTGGTAATTTGAAAGAAATTCTGGTGAGACATGATTATTATATCCGAAGTCGGGCTGTTGCAACATTTTCTGCAATTGCGAAAGCTCTCGCGGACTGTATGTTGTGCAGGACTGGTTGTTGCGACCATCGCTGTTGCGCATACAAGGAAATATGAAAATGATATTACTTCGGCCTGACTAAGTGATCCCCTTTCAGTCACTGTAACGGTTAAAATTGACAGCAACGGTTTTCCACAAATGAATGTTCTGTTTCACCGCAGCCAGAATTTCCTACAGATGCGCTTCTGCAGACTCCATCATGCAAACAGATGCAGTTTTTTAACAAGGAACCTGCTTTGTGGTTTGGAGAAAGCAAGACTTAATAGGAATCGATTGAGCGGCGGCAATCCTAAAAAGCATGAGATCGGGTTACAGCAGTCCGTGGTGATTTATGGCCAATGCACGGAGCTGTGCAACAAACCCGCACAGGGCAGCAAAAAATCTCCGCAAGCCACTGCGCGCCCGAAGTCTGGTTTAATTGCGACGTTGCAATAAAAACCAGGGAGGAGGCGACCGACGGCTTTGGTTCAAGGTGCACGACAAGACAATAGCGTACCGACGCGGGATGTGATTCTCACGTGACAAGCCAGCAACGTCGGCTTCGCGAACATCACCTGGTCGCACGAAGGGTTGACGAAATGCTGACGATCAGGTGTGGATNAAGCTGCTAAGTNATTATCAGACATTCAAGCAAATACCTGCTGGAAAACAAACACGTCTGTTCAGGGTCATAAGGCTCGTCAAAACAAAATTCCGCCATTCACGCATATTTTTCATAGCGCTGGGTCCGCATTCCACTTCGCCTGACGTGTATTTGGATCACGTCACTGCAATCGCATGAATTTGGTGGGATTCGGACTCGGCCCTTTTTCTTAAGCGGTACCAACAACGCTCATAGGCCACCAGAGTCTACGAACAACTGGTCGACGCTCCCTGAAAAACTCGCAATTGAATTCCTAGGCCAGGGAAGACCATCAGACATCCCATCAGCACAGAAGACGCACCTCGAAAATGTCACACCAGGTCGGTTGAACACAGCAGCGCTGACCCTACCAGCGCAGCGCGAAGTCTTTAAAAAACAAGCGAAGAAGATCTGAACAACCTGATTCGTTCATGGTTCGCTTTTTGCAGTGACGCTGGTCCGTAGGTATCGAACAAACACAAGAAAATGCAGACGGCAAGAGTAAAATTTAAGCAATGTGGTTACCACTGGAGGGGCCGGGGTGCCATGTCCCCTAATAGCAGTTGGTGAACCCTGCGTGCAGGGGCGCACGAGGGGGGCAATGCAGCGCAGGAAAGTCCCAGCATTGTCACATGTACTTTCTTCAATACAGTACATTTATTCCCGAAAGAACATAGGTTTGAACATGGGGGCACCAAACTTGTTTCTTGCCGCGGGCGTCATCTACCTCGGTACATCCCTGCCTCCGTGCACTGGGAGGTGGCCGCTTTCGCAAGAACCTGTCCATGATACGACTGGATTTGTGGATTTAAGACAAAAGTGAAATTATGCTGTGCGGCCAACGCCGTACCAGAATTTGAGCAACCACTGCAGGTCGAGTCAGCACGAACCGTTTGAAGGGCGGTGCAGACAGCGCGTGAAACACGTGACCACTGACACGTGCGCAACGACGTGACGATGGCTTGGTCTCGGTCAAAAAGCAATCAAGGCTATGTTACGGTTCGATGCAATCGATCAAGGACTCTTTGCGAAGGCAATGTCGCCGAACTTTGCAAAAAGTGAAGCAAATGCACGAGCGGTGTTAGCCTTAGCAAATAACCAGCCTAAGTTACCCGCACAAAGGCAAACGGGTGCCAACCAGTTCTACGCGGTCTNAGTCAAAGCAAGCTAGAGCTACGCCGGATTTGTTTCAAACAGACTGGGGCACATCTTCAGCAGTAAACGAGNCAAATCCCTTCCTTGCTTCTACAAGAAACACAAAAGCCTAATCACCTCCACAAGTGACTTTTGAACTGCCCGACGTGTTTTTACCAAAGGCCAAAACAACGAGAATACATGGATGTGCGGATTGTCCGCAACGGACCGTCATACGCAGCAACGTCGGATCAAGCGAATTCACGTGGCACAAATGCCTCACCCTTGAGCTGACCTAACTATATGGAGAAAATAGCTCTAATTGGCAGCGGAAACTAAACAAAACTAGTTTTCGTACAACCCCGCGGTTGAAGACAAGATAGATGCATGGTGATAACGGCGCTAATCGCGGCCACGTTGTCTTTGTCGGCAACCACTAAATCTTCATTGCCGTGCTAAGCCCAACGAAGTGCGAGCGAGTTAAGCCTACTGAAAGTCACGGTTGTTTACCAATAGTCAACAGACGTAGAATGCAAAGGCTCAGAGAACGCGCAGCTCTACTTGTGACCTGCGGCGACTTCTGAACGGCGCAATTCTAATTTGGGCCGAATTTGTTTTGGAACGAGCGCACGAACGACCTTTCCCTCTTCTTGCATGCTCTGTGTATGGTTGGTAGGCAGGAGATAGGCACGTCAAAATAACGTGAGCGTAGCATAGTGACGATATTGTGCGACGTGCCCGAGCACGCCTTTTCACTTCCAACGTTGTGAGACTTGATAACGCCGAATACTGATTGCGTTAAGGCGTCGTGTACAGATTTTAGATGTTTGTCGAACAGTTGCAGATTTAGACACTTGACCAACGGCCGCCCGAACGTCATGCACAAAACGTTTGGCTGGTGACATTCGGCGACGTCATTCGCGCCTTGATTGGCTTAGACACAAGAACGTTCGAGAACCTCGAAATACATCAAAATAACGTGGTTTTGATGAATTGGGGCAGTTTTGTAAGAGGGATGAGGGAAGCACGACCCTTTACCAAACGGAACCACTCGGAAGAGCGTAAAGGAAATTTATCACTTTGGCAAATTTTTAAGTTCAAACAACAAAGCTTGAAACTGATGTCCACCCCGCTTTATAAAAGCCAAAGCAAACCTCAAAAAAATTCCAACGCATTTAACTTCTACGCAAAAGTTGTATGTGTTTAAAATGCTGTCGGAGATATAAACATCAATAAATGTATACGGAGAAGTAAACCTTACTCTCTCGTCCTTTTCATTGCAGACTGTTGGGCAAATGGAAAACGCACTTTTCGCACACCGTACAGCAAATGATTGACAGACACCTGGTCTCGCATGATCGCACCATTGCTGCAGGATGTGTTGCAAGACCTGCGGTTCTTTGCACATCACAAATGTACGACTGGTCACAGCCACAGCAAGTGTGTCTTCTTTCCGGACAAGTCTGGACTTGCAGGCGAAATCGCTCTCTCGCGCGCGAAGTAACCGTACTTCGTGTTTGATTGATGCCTTTGCGTGCATGCCGCACACAACATGACATCGCCAATTCTGTCGAACCACTTTAGCAGCACCAGTTAATCAAGGTTCGGAACAAAATCCATTGTCCGCATTTACCACAGCGAATTCAGATCTAAGGCTTATTAACGCATAAGTGCACTTTCTTTTACTTGCAAACAGTAAAGTGGTGTGCTTTGACAAGTCACATGCAACAGCAACACGTGTATAGTTTGAAAACAGCATGGTTTTGTTCGGTAAACTTTTGACCCAAGCTTTCTGAAGTTATTCAAGTTGTGTGTGAATTCGTACTGCATTTCACCAAGCATGACTACTGGTACATTACTGCAGAGCATTCAAAACCTGTAGAAACAGTTAACCATTTACTGACCTGTTCTGTGACCTACGCATTGATTTCATTTTAGTTTGTAAGGGTTCATTTTCATATCCATATGCTGGAGCTGCATACCCATGTTCAGCTTCTGCAATACAACATATCTTAGATAAAAGCCCTGTTTTTCACATTTATTTTGAACAAATCATTAGACAAGGCTTATTGTTTGTTAATGTTTGAACATTTTTTATACGACCCACATAGCTGAAAAAGTTTTTTAATTGCAAAATAAATGTGCTGGAACATACATCAAAGAATTCAAAAGCAACTGAACAGCAACACCTTTCATCCACACAAACAGACACGCAGCCGTTACACATCACATATGTACAGAAGCATAGTATAAGCAATTCTACCAACTAACCTCGTCCCCTCTTGTCCTGCTTCTCTATGAACTCAGCAGCTTGAAGTAGCAAGCTCAGCTTACCAAAAGAGTCTACCGCCATCATGATTTATTAAAAACAGTTGGTGACCACACAGAATATTAACATAAGTTCTTCAATCTTTAAGCTGTCCACAGAAAAATGAAACAGAATAATATCACAGAATAATATCAAGCGCAGGCTAAATTTCAACTTTTGACTTAGTTTAACATAAGAGGTGGCCCTGTAGCAAACTTCCACTTTTAAAAGCATTTGGAATGAATGTCTTCTAGTCAGTTAAGTTGGATTCTCATTCAAGGTAGTCACCAACACGAAAGCCAAGACTTTATATTTAAAAGCTCTAGGTTGCTGCAAGCTTTCGAAGAATGAGCCAGCTGAGCTCTGCTTTTTCTCTTTGCAATGATTCAATATGGTACATATCTGTATTCAAGTAACCCCCGTCTACATCATGGCAACTGAAATGAATCCATTTGCAATTATTTTTTTAAATAGGAAATTGATTTCATGTAACACTACACACCAGACCTAAAATCTGAAAACTTTGTCAATGGATTTAAATCAGACCCTTGGTGGACATTACTTACTTGAGCCAAGATGTGATTAGTAAAATTAACATCTAAAAATCACCCCGAATGTCAGTTCTTTCAATGAATGCTAATCTTTTTAATAGCCAAGGGGCATCAACAACAGTATCTTATTCTAAGACATAAGGAAGGTTAACACTTGACCTGAATGTCTGCAAAAATTGCACATGGGATCAAACAAAAATTGGTGATATGACTTTAAAGAAACGTTCGATTTTTTGTTTTTTTAATATGAACATTTTGGCACAATCTATCCACCACTATTTTTTCAATCAAAAATACATTTTTAACACTCTACAACATTGAAACAGTATTGCATACAAAATCCAGAGAGTTTATCAGACTTTACAGACAAAACTCCTGTTGTTGTGTTGGTATTTATTAGCTCAAATGCATACTGGGACGGATTTTTTCCATGGGGGAGGGCAATAGTAGACTTTTCCAGGGGTAGCAAAAAAAATGGTGTAAATTTATATTTCCTTTTGAAAACTAAGAAAACAACCTGTTTTTGCTAAAAATGTAATAAGAAAATATCAACTATGAAAATCCAGGTGGGACCAAGCTTTCCCCTTCCGACACAAATGGTAGGAAATATAAGACCCAACACATTTGCAAGTACACTGTGAATGTGCAACACATGTGTGTTCATCAATACTACATATACATACACATTGCACAGCTAAACAGTTACACACACAGCATGCATAATGTCTAACAAACTGCATTCACAGTTTAAAAGCAAAATTTGCAAGCAATGACCTATTCTTAATGATTGTGCTATTAACAAATAAAAACAACCAACCGTTGCAAACTAGAACAGCTCATTTAATCAATATATCTTGAATAACACACATACTTTTAAAGAACAATCAATCAACTTATACTTACAATAAAAGTTTCAAAATGTGATAATAGTTTCAAAATGTGATAATGACAAAATGTGATAATGCTGTAACACATAAAAAAGATCCAAGAACAAACCAAGCTCTTTTTTACTGTGATTGTTACTGAATCTACTGAGACATCAGGACATGCTTATTCTTTGCAAAATTAACAATTCTTCGTCAGCATAATTAGTCTGTGCACAATGCTTCAAAAAAAATTGTTTACTTTCCTAATTTAACGGAAGTAAACTTTGTGCAGATACCATCAATGTATATGCTATGTCATATGGAGGTTACTTTTCAAGAAACAATTCATGTCTATCATGCTCCTAAAATTTTTCGATACTTCTATGGTTGGCAATATAAAATATCTGCAATCCAACAGTTGTTTTGTTTATTGATATGATAATGACTTGGCAATGTTGTTAGATACTTGCATTAAGAGCACACAGGAAAAGCACTCATGAACTTTCACTGCATAAACTTTGGCATCCGAGCCCTGCTTTACTTTTGGTAAGCATTTAAAAATCTTGACGTTTTTATATTCATGCAAATTTATAGTTCAGCATTTTAAATTTTTATTGGCTGATGTTACAGTTATAGCATGATTTTATAATCCATAATAAGCTATATTGAAATACATGATACACAAAGCAGTATGTCTAGTTTTACCTATATTCATTAGGCTCAGGATTCATAAGCAGATTTAATGTTATACTGTAGTAATTGCTTAAACAAAATGACAAAAATCAAGTAATTATTTGAACTGAATAGCATACAAATCAACATGGAAATGACTATGTCATATCTTTCAGGGCATGCAATAGCAAAAACCTAAGTATTGTCGTTATATTTTATATAGAATCACAATGGGAAGTACTTGCAAGCAAAACACTCATCTCTGAAATACAATGAATGAGCAAAATGGCTTGCATAACACATTACTTAACCCATTATGCGAAAATTTTATTTTTTAGCCTTTTTGAAGATAAAATGCATCAGGCCATGCTTGTGTTTCATCAGCAGGGATCTGTGGCAAAATATTTTCTTGACATACATTTCTACCAACTCTTACTCTAAGCATACACCCACAGGAATCCATCAGTGCTCTAAACATGGCAGGACATTCGATATATTAAGCATGAAGTTTTACATCATTATTCTCAGCACAAGCAAAGCTTACAAACAATGTAGCAAGCAATGTTTTAGAAGGTATTGAACAATGTGGATAGTAGTTCACCACTACAATTCACTCTGTGGAAAAATGCTAAATCTCAAGACAGTTTTGTTTCCTAACATATTTAATCAATTTGACTAGCTTACGCCTAATTTGATTAAGCATGTGTCACATATAAAACACTGTTCCACATAGCATTGTAAGAATAAGATATATAAAACAGCATCCTTTGCCACAAAACATATTTAACAGTTAAATCACTAAGCCAGTTTATGTGAAGAAAATATATTCACCATGATGAACCAGTCTATTTTCAGGCTATGAAAAACATAACAACGAAGCATACACAAGCATTTCATATTTACAACTTTCATTTCCTGGTAAATTTTTTTTTTTAAAAAAGGTGATCTCAGGAGTTTCAAGCAAGGTGCAATATTTCATAACGCTGTGTTTTCATCATAGGCCATGCAGTAGTCTTTAACTGAATAAAAAATTTTTGCATCAAAATGTTGTGGATCAGATGGTGAATCACTCAGGTTGTGTAAAATACACAATCATAACAATGTTGATAATAGCTGATTTTTTCTTATGGCACCAGTAAAGTGGAATGCCATTGCTTCGTTCATAGCTAAGCTAGATTTTAATGGGCGAACTTACTGGCTATGCAGGCTATTTTTATGGCCAATGGAACCACATTGTCACTGTGTCACTGTCAGTCATTTTTAGGGTTTTCATTTTTTACCACAACACAACAGTGATACTCAACAAATAAAGGTCACTGCTTTCACTTTGTAGGCTGTCACTTTTTGGTTTTCTGAGTCAATTTGATCAGCAGGTCACGATTCCCTCATCACTGGGTTACTGTAAGCTTTTATGAATCTTAACTTAGGTTTACATAAGCTATTAAAGTAAGAAGCAAGCATTTAAGTTCATTACATTTTGCATATAGCCTAATAAGAGATATGTGGTTTTACTGGCATCTTTAGTTGTATAAATTCAATTAGCCTAGAATAATAAATGAGCTAAGCTGTAACATGTACAGTACATGGGAAAGTTTTCTCTACTAAGTAATTAAGTACCTTCAAATAGCCCACTGCTACAGCCTCAAGTCAGTACACTACAGGTAGTCATTAAGCAAGCAGCAATAGTGAAACGAATGCAGTTGCAGGAGTACCAAACTTGACACAAAACAAAAGTGTAATAGTCAAATATAGAACTTAGGTACACCAACATTTCTGAGATCTCTCTTTCTTTGCCTCCTGTAGTGTTTTTTCATTTGTCTTTAGCATTTTATTTTCTCACTTCATCATAAATTTTAGTGCTGGAATACGTTACGATTATTAATTTTACACCCGATTACACCTGCTGCAGTGTTCACTATGTTCTCTAACAATCAAAGTATTGACGTGTGTCCCCAACAGCCCCTTTCAAATACACAAGTTCACAGGAACACACCCACAAGCTTTCGTGCACCACAAACATAGATGCAAAACCACAAAAAAACAAACCGACTAAAATTTTCAAATGCATGTCTGTCGAACACCGACATCTCCTGTCATTTCAGAAATTATCAGTTCCTCACAAAACGAAACAGGCACCGCAGTACCTGGATATCGGTAGCAAGTACAGTAACCCAATGCCAGTGTTTTGGTTCCTCATCATACCGCTGGCCTTTTTCATTTGTGGGCTCATACCTAAACAAAGAACCTAGCGATGCACGCTTGCTGGACCAATCAGATTACGCATGTTACTTTCGCCAAAACCATGTGTGATTCACATGGCTTCTCGCGCTGGTGACAACGCCTAGAGGGCGCAATTAACACCAGGAAATTCACTGTATGGACCACACCAATGGGACTTTCGTTTTCATTGCACTTTTTGCCAAATTATCCTCATTTTTGTATTATTCACTCACCGTAACTCACGTTTTTCTACTGAAATTAAAAACTTTGATAGAAAGCTTGACGTCTGATCAAGCAATCCCAGTTCCGTATGGAAGTTTGCGCGAGGCGCACGGCGGGTTTCCGTAGTTGGATGGAGGGGAAAATATCATTCAGATACAAAATCCAAACAGGGACGCTGGAACGGAGGTGTATGACGGGGGGATTGACCGCTCTGATCTTTGAAAGGTGAGGGAAATGGGGCAATAGGTGCCCTTCTCTTACATAATGTTGCAACCTCTCCGGTGGTGTTGCGTTGATTGTGTGATTCACCACGAAAGGGATGTGCGCGAAGAACAAAAATATATGTATGTGCCGCGAACAAGCAATAATGGAGTGATCCCGATGGAGTGATCTTGGTGAGTGACCTCTCTAATAATGCTTATGAACCTGGTGAACAGTTTATTGTGCTTACTAACGGTGACGACGAGAGTGATTTCATCGAGTGATCTCTATTGTTGCTTGCTGCCACGGTGCGAAGCTCTGCGCACATGCCGCTCGGGATTGCCGATCGCAACAATAACAACATCATAGGTAATTTCAGGGACGCTGGAGAGCGGTGAAATGACGGGGATAATTTCACCTGCCCCTTTGGAAGGGGGGCAACGGGTCCGGGGTGCCTTTTCATAACAGAATCATAGGTAATTTTATGGTTTATCAAGATCGCCTTGAAACAAATTTATTACAGCTATCCGCGTACCCATAAACTTCAGAATGGTTTTAAATATTTCTGCTATTGTTTTTGAGGTTAGCGTTGTTGCTGCGGAAAAAGAACCATAATTGGTAACGATTTTTTGTTTTTTGCAAATTTCCATTGCTGTCAACTCTTTTACTGCATCCCCTGCCCTACCGCTGCTCCGAGGTCTCTGAATCCAAACCTTTGCAGTGACAAGAAAAGATTGTAAAAGATGATTAGGCTAATTAACGAATTACATCCAACCTCAAACCAAACTGGGTGAATGTTTAGAAAACTTTTATAAACAGTGCAATTTGTACTCTACACTCAACCACTGAACAGCCACAATAGTAAACAAGAAATCGTGACAAGCAGTCCCCATCAGGCCCCCATCCATGTGTTGATGTTTGGGGGCCAAAATCATTTTTAAGGGGGAAGGATTTTTGTTCTTATTATATGTTTAAAACAAACTTTTCTGGGCACAATAAAATTTGAGGGAACTTCCCCCGAATGCCGCCCGTGGCTACAGGCCTGGTCTTCACTGTCGAAGATCTTCTTAAGAGAGTAGACAAGAGCAGGGCAGTTTTCAGACGAAGTGCTTCTTTTTTGAGTCCCATTCAATATATGAACCGTTACACATACCTGAGAGAATGGATGCAGTAGAGAACATAACCTCCAAGGCAGATCAGTGGCGCAGCAAGCCCAAAATTTTGAGGGGGTCAAAACTCGGGGGGAAAAAATGTTTGATTTTAGGCGAGCAACAGTATTTTGTTTGGGATACTGTCTCTCAAAGCACAAAATGACTAGATATTCTAAAAATTGGTGGGAAGGGTCCCCTAGGCACCCCTGGCTACG
>JGI24158J21664_10002082_pt1 | contig 23804 bp, 15 predicted proteins | sample Ectturendosymbi3_FD_21664 | JGI IMG/M metagenome (IMG submission 21664) | reverse complement strand
ATAAGAAAATCCGTGGGCGGTTCCATAGCCACTTCCATAAAGTTAAAGCAGTGTGAGTGTCTATTTTGCCATGAGAGGCAAAAGCGCTGCTGGAGCTATTTTGCCATTAGACGAACCCAATTGGTTGAGTTGATTATAAATGTAACGCAGGTGGTCTTTGCCACATGATCTTAAAATGTAAGCCCTAAAGGTAAACAATAAATTTAAACCGTAAATGTAAACTCTAAACCATAAACCTAAATCCAAAACTTACAAAAAATTGCATTAAAAACGCTCTTGTCAAAGGTTTCATTTCTATTTGCAAAGCTAAAGCAATGGTGAAAGGCGAACCTGTGACCACTTGCACACCAAGCATTGACATTACTAACCACTCAATTATGTTTACTATGCTATTAGTGTCACAAACTCAACTTTGTATATGGATAAAACTAGATATAATTTCAATGGCAAAATAGCCCCAGCAGAGCTTTTGCCACTGGTGGCAAAATAGACACTACTGAAAGTTAACACGTTCCATTCCAGGTTACGAGATACTCGTACTTTCATGCCAACGCTTGCCTACCGGTGTGTGAGTATACTCGTACTTGCAATCCTATGCCAGCAGTTGCCTCCCAGAGTGCGAACTCCTGCTTGCACAGTGGGGTGCCAGAGATTGCCTCCAGTGAACGGGAACACATGTTTGGCAGAGCGGGAAGCCAGAGGTTGCTCAAAATCTCAAATCACAAACAACTTTCACAACTGGTATTCATAGCTGAAGTAGCCAACAAAAGTAACCTTGGCCAAAAATGTCCATGAAAAAACAAAAACTTTCACCATTGGTGTCTTTGGCCGAAAAGGCTGAAAAATCAAAAAAACGTTTGTGAGATCAATAGTTTTACCCATGACTGGGCAATCAAGGCGACAAAGGTACCCCACTTTTCTAGTTTTTTCATTTCGTGCCAAGTTTTACCCAAGATATCTCACAAACCTTTTGATATTGTGCAATAAAATTTTCTAAGGTCAAAGATAATTTTATCAGCAACAATTCTTTCTAATATGAGCAAAAACTATCAAAAAATAAAACCGTGACAAAGTTTGAAAATTTTCGAAAATTTATAGCAAAAGCTAGAAACAGTCAACTTTGGGAGGCCATGACCTTTCACCTTTAAAAGTCGCAATATAGATAATGTTATTTTTTCAATATTACTAGCATCCCTGAAATATTGGGGATGTTCACTAATGTAGTTTGGCAGTAATTAGGCTTTAAACATGGCCAAATATGAATACTTTGCATCTCCCCGTCTACGCCCCCTCACCTAAAAAGCTTTATATTCATGCCATTTCTTGACAGATTTCTTTCAAATTTTGCAGATGTTCATTATATGGGGTAATGACCATTTGAGTAAAATTCCAGATAAATTGGAGAGGGTACCTTGACCACTTCTTGAGAATTGACACGGAATGGCCCTAAAAGGGTTTTAAAACTTTTCACGCTATGAACATTGAACCAGTGTCTTTGTTTTTTCAACTTTGTGCTCATTGCGCATGGAATTTGGCAACATTGAAGCAGTTGGTAGGATACATATAGGAAAGAAAAAGCATCTCACCAAAAGGCAGCTTCATTTACGACATTGGTAGGTTTGGTTTTTGCAAGGAACAAACTTTTGCAGTAATCACAGCATCAGCCAAGGCATTGATGGGTTTATATCTTTCTGAGAAATGCAGATTGTGTCAATGTTTGTAATTTTTCAAATTGTTGCTTGTCTGCGCACGAAATTCGGCAACGATGCAGAGATTGATAGGCTACATATTTGAAAGAAAAAATATCTCGCGAAAAGGCACCTCCATCGAGAACATTGGTAGGTTTGAATTCTGAAACGAATAAAAAACGCAGTGAATACAGCATAAACCAAGGTGTTGATGGATTAGAAACTTTCCAAGCAAAGAACAGTGTACCAATTACTGTAGATTTTCAACTTGTTGATTATTTGCGCATGAAATCTAGCAAAATTGATGTGGTTGGTAGGCCACAAATCGAAAGAAGCTCACGAAAACGCTACTCCCCTGAGACCGTTGTTAGGTTTGATTTTTGCATGTATCATGAATTGCAATGAATGCAGCGTATTTGGAAAGACTGTTATATTTGAAACTTTTATGAATATTTGATGCACTGTGGATTGCATTAGGAAAGGGTATAGGCAAACCGGCAAGCCGACGTTTGATTTGCGACAAACGTTAGACTGACTCTTCCACTCACACGTGCCTCAGACAACGGTGGTGCGAATTTTTGTGCTCTGGCGACTTTTCAAAGGTGTCCTGTTAAGTTGCGAAACTTCTGAGGACAATTGCCGAAAAACATACCAGTAGGGAACGTTTGGGAAATCAGCCAAACAAATTCTCAAACCCAGAATGGAAAGTGTTAAAAATCAACAGCATGAGCAGCTCAAACAAAATTGCTGAATTTTGACAGATCAGCTATTGCAGGGTTTTGGTTTAAACCAGCTATGTCCGACTCCCAGCCCAGTCGAAGGTTTTGTGCAGCCCAGTTCACGTGTTCACTATAGTAAAAGTAGCATACATACTGACAACCTGTCCTTGTTTTGATAATCTTGAATTTGACATTTTTGATGATAATCTTGGAATTTGACTTTTTTTTTCAGGTGGTATCTTTATCATGTCTTTTGCCATTGCAGTTAGCAAACTAAATTTAGCTTAGGTTTTAACCTAAGATCAAAGTAAGCCATTCAATGCGCAGCCCTCCATAATGTGTCATTCAATGTGTGCCCCTGATGACAACAGTGACACAATTTTTGGCTCAGTAAGCCATTTGGGTTAGACATAGCTGGTTTTAACTGACAGATTATGTTTTGTACAAAAAGTAAAAGCCATATAGTTATTAGCTCAAAATAGTTCAATTTTTGAGTCTAATACTGTTATTCAATGAAGCGTTTTTACTTGTACACTATAGTTGTTAAATTAAAGAATATTGGCAGTACAACCAAAGAATGATTGATGATGATGATGATGTATTTTGTCCACAGACATGAGGTCCATAGTACACACCAGTGGTGTACGGATATGGACCCATTGCTTGCCCACCATCATCTGTGTTATGTAAATGATTGTTATGTATATTATTTATGTAATGTTTGTGCACCCTTGCCTTACACTGCCTTATGTTTAGTTTGTCACACCTGACCATTTTTGTTGATCTTATATTTTCTGTAATTTCCATTTGTCTAATTTAACACTTTCAAGACTGTTGGGTTATTTTTAACCCAAGTATTGGTTTCTTCTGCACTCATGTCTAAATTTTCCATTCAAATGACGTTGGGATGGGATAATTCAGTCTTCTGAGCATTGTTCTTGCTGCTACCGATACATATCCACCTGCCTAACTCCATTACAGTTGACTGTACATGGCCTTCTACGTTCACTGTGGACTACATGGTTCAGATCTTTTGCAAAACAGAGCTAATTTTGTAACTTTTTGGGGTAAAATTGTCAAGCTCTTTTTTTATTATGGCAGTGGAGGTCGTCCTTGCTTGCACTAAAAGCCAGTAAAAGTTGTTTATGCAAGTTTTGTGATAACCCTTGCATAACTCACATGTTTTGTTACAGTTTGTGATATATTTGTCCCTACAATCTTTGACACTGGGATAAATATGTCCCAACAATATAGGTTGCAGTACATTATAAAATTATTTTATTTTGATTATGCACAGTAATGTTTCAAGTGAACTACCCAGAAAGATGAAGAAAGTTAATTTGAATAACTTTGATTAACATATCAGTCATGAGAGCAGTGAATATTACCCAACATTATCAGATCATTAGAGTAAAATCAGCTTGATGGACTCAAATAAAACCTTTCGTGATGCAGAGTTATAACAAATTACCTTCTACATACTTGTGCTGGTCAACAATGAAGTCAATGTTTAACACATCCATCTGAAATGCAATTTTTAGGTGTGGTTTCAAACTTTTGTTTTCAAAGTTTCATTTCAATGACCCCCAAAAGCCACAAGCTAAAATTTTACTGTGGAGAAAAAGTAATGGACTGAATCAAAAAACATTCGTTGAAGCACGATTTGAGTTAGCAGACATCCAAACGATGCACGTGAAAAAGCACATGTGGGAGAGCACTACCAGTAAAAAGGAAACAAAGAAGACGGTGTGCTCGATATGTCACAAGGAAAATAGGAACAATAAGTGGTAGTGTGCCAAAATCCCAATGTGGACCTGTGCATGGACTGCATCACCCACACCACACATAACTGGGTGAAACAATTGAGTTTTGCTGTGGAATGCAAATTTTTTATTTCTAAAAATTGTCTAGTAACATTAGTTGATGTTTGGGTAGACTTTTGGGATATTTTTGTCCTAGTGGTTAGTACTGTGTCAGTACTGTTCGGACAAATATATCCCATTTCCGGTTTACATACATTAAGCAAAAAAATATAAAACAAAAATATATGTCAGATTTTGTTCATAAAAATAAAGCTTTCAACATAAAAACTGGGTTCAAAATCAGAATGTTTAATATCAGACTTGAAAGGGTGTCATGTCTGAATGAAATTTGTGTTTTTTTGTGTTATTCTGGCTTTGTTTGACTATGTTGTACTGTTGACGTCTCTGCAGTAACTAGAAAAAATGTTGGCTTTCTGTCTGTGGTTAAAACGTCATGAAATTTTTGTTGATTTCAAGCTTGCTAGCACTTTCTCTGTTCTTTTTATGATATGTTCACATAATTTTCTCTGGTTGTTTATGAACATTTTTTACGTATTGTGTAAATCAGGAAACATGTACATATTAAAAGTTTATGTGCGTATCTTCTATATTATAGTGAATGTCTTGGTGGCTGCTAATTGTTTTCCTAATAACCATAAGTCTTAATTTTGGTCTTGAAACGTAACGTGTTGAAAAGTAAAGTAGCTTCATTGTTTAGGGGTTTTTTTATTCCTGGAAAAACTTTCTGAAAGTTTTTTCAGAAGCAAAAAATTAGTCCCATTGAGAAAATGGCTATACTTACACTTCAACATGTGAAAATTCATGGTCTACCAGCAATAGTAAGCTGTTAGCACTTGGCATTCCTCCTGAAATTTGTTATTTTGAAAATTTTAATTTATTCTTTAAATATTTTGCAGATGATGTAGTCTGTACAGTTTTAATGTCTGACACATAATGAAAAATATTGGTTGAGGTATTATTCTGTGATGATCACAATACTGCATGTAACGTCAAAGACACCCATGCTTAACTGACTTGGTTATCATAAAATACGTGTCTGTAAGAGGGTTGGCTGAAACAGTGAAATCTCTACTCGAGTGTAGTGTAAATTTTTTTTGACAATTCTGCTTATTCAAAACACATGGCATTTGCACCACCAACTAAAGTTAAATCATCTACCAATCTTGCAAAAAGCACATGGACTCCAATGAATCATCCTGATTCAAATAACCAGGTAGATTTTTATATTATACTTTAGATAAAGATCTTGCGAAATTATGTTTTTGGTTTGACCATTTCATCTCTTCATCTGTTCTTTCAGCAAGGAACCACAAACAATTATTATGTTTATTTTTGCCTAATTTGTAGGCATTCTTAGCATGTAGTCAAGTAACCTGTTAGTTTTCTATATGTATATGCATTATTCATTATATACAGAAAACCTGCACCCCCCAGGCAAAAAATTTTTTTTCGAGTGCAATCTACTAGACTGGCCAATCCGTTTGAGCCATTGAACAACTCTCTAGCGCAGTCGGCGGAGGAGCTAGGGCGTTGGTAAGGCAACCAAAAATTGCTGTTTTTTAGGCCAAAATCGAAGTACGAATATACCATAGGCCGGCTCTATACGTGTTAATATGTACTATGCAATGTTTATTTTCATGTATATGAGGAGGAGCACAATGTTCTTTTGTGGCTGTAGTAAATGAATTTCTGTTGTTTGTGGATGGGTAAATTTTTGTGATTTCAAAATGAATCATGCTTTTCCCATTTTAATTGAATAAGAGCTAAAGATGCCTGCTTAGTAGTTGAAATATTTATATACTCTGCAAACAACAAGGTGTGATTCATTGCTGTGAAAGAATTCTTATATACTTTTTATGTTCTTTTGAATTCAATTCAGAATGACCAGGATTAGTTTGTTTGTATATTTTGACTNTTTTTATGTCATAAACACTATATATCTGCTTTGATGCATATTACAGAAACACAATTTATCCATTAATTACCTGACGTATTCATAGGAAGATGCCTGAAAAATTTTTGGTGCAGTATATATTTTTATCATCGGTTAATTGTGTTTGTGTTTCATTGCAGTTTTACGTGACTTCACATTTCTATAGCTTGGTGTAACATGTTTGTTTGTATTCACTGTGAGTGATATGGAACTATAATTTTAGATGTGCAGTGATTGCTAGCATCTGATTTTGATGATATTATGTTTGTCTAGGTCTTTATAGTGATTATGGTACACTCAGATTTTTAATAGCATCAAAACTCTATTTCAGTTGCAGCAGCATACTAAACAATGGTTTTACTTTGTTAGTTCAAGAATATAATCAGCACTATCATTGACAGCTGTGTGTCTTTGACACATGCTAATTCCCTGCACAACTTAGTGCATTTAATTTGTCTAATGCTTATGTTTAACAGGTTTTCACTGAGAGAAGAGAACTGATATCAAAATGGGTAATGCTTAACAATTGTTTATTTGCAACATGTTGTTTAAATCCATCATTTAAGCTCACTCAGTGTGTCTGCTAAGATTTTGTAGGTTGAAATTAGTGCTAGCAACATAGCAGGGGTTGAAGTTAAAAAGTTTTCAGGACAGATGGTGTTCTACTTAGCGGTATGTTGTTGTTTGTAGCGCAATAACAAACTTTTTATTTTTTAAGATCACTGTGTGAAGCTCCTCATATGTCCTTGGAGCTGCCTGCATCACCATAATTTAGAATCATAGGTGCCTAGATAGAAGTTTTTAAGGGTGTGTAAAATCCCAAAGCAGATCTCATACTAATGTCAATTTTATAGGAGACTCAGTTTAATGATTCAAAAATTTTTTAAAACTTCTAAAACATATTCACAGCCAAATAAATTGATATCATGAAACGTTGAAAACACACAATTACCTGAAAGTATTTATGTGAACTGCAGTCCTACCCATCCAAACATCTATCAATCTTTCAACATTAAGTTCATCTATCACACTACAATGAATATTTGGTAAACAGCAGCAATTCAACATATGTTGAGATAGGATCGATCGGAGATAATTTTTAATGTGATGAAGTGCAACAAAAGTATGCTATGCTTCACAGGTAGTACAGGGCAATGTGAAATGCATGCACAGAAAACTTGTTAAGCTTGGAAATAAATTTTCTAAATTTTGGTTTTCCAGAAACAGTTTCAAAATAATGTTTGAAGTGGGGCTGCTTAAATCATTGCTTGCCAACTATTGCTGGATTTCTCTGTGCAACTGTTACTCATTTAATCTTCTTTGTGAAAGAATGTGAAGAATAAGCAGGACCGACATGCTCCCAACCACAATGTCAGGCATGTAATGCACACCTGAACACCCATACTTGGCATCTACTTTGAGAATATTTTTTTACACAGTTTTGAACAAGTGTAGTCTAGACTAGCAGACCAAACATGAAGAAAGCTAATTGATTTTAGATAAATTGATGTTAAATCTTCAACCTTCCACTTCATGGTAGTGGGGTACATATCTTGTATCGAAGAAAGTGAATTGTGAATTTCAAGAACTGTTTGTATGAACTTAAATATTTAAATAAGCAAGTTGCAGTAATTAAATGCTTAAAAAATTAGTTTTTATTTTACAGTTTAAAAAATGGAATGAGAACCAAAAGCATTTGATCGTTGATGATATTTTACAAAATTTGTCTACAAAGCACTTGGTCATGATATCAGGTATATTGTATTAAAACTATGATAAGTATTCTGGGATTCCCTTGTGATCACAGACATAGATTTTTTCAGTTGGATTTCTGCTTAGCATCTTTGTTGTGCTTGTTTAGTTGGATTAGTATGATTTTGGTGGATTAATATGATTTTGCTTCACATAGAGTTATTTGCTTCTTGTTTACCCCCAAAATTTTTTAACAATTGACTTGTGGTATATGAAAACAATTATAACCATAAGATGCATGCATCAATGTGTAATTATGAGATATCCCCCTAAAGTTTTTGGTGCCTTTCAAAACTATTTTTGATGAGATTGTGTATGTCCTTATACTTCCAAAAAGCTGGTTAGCCTAATTCGGTTAAATTATTATTGTTTATTGTTTCATATGACTCAGCTAATGAATAGAAACAATACAAAGAGCCATTGTGCAATGAGGAAACTGATTGCTAGTGAACATTAGAATAAATGAGAGCACAATGGCAAAACAACTGATCAATTTGAGAAAAAAATGTCACTGTGTCACATAGGTTTGGTGAAGGACCGTGGAGGTCATATAGTCAACCAACCCTGTTTATCAGTTTTTGAAGTGTTTAAAAGCAATAGTTGGAAATCAAATAAGCGCAGTTAGAAAAACAAATGAACAAGCATGGAACACGGTGAGGTAAATTTACAGATGAAGACAGCATTAAAAATGATTTCATCAACATTAAAAAAGCCTTCAAAAAACTATACATGTTTTATTTCGAGATGTTTCGGATTATTCTTAATCCATCTTCAGTCAAAAAATAAAGCAACATTTGGCAATGTCAGCAATTCAAAACCATAAGGCTTTGTGACGCAAGAGACAATGCTGTGACGCAAAAATGATTTACTTACCTCATCTTGTGTGTTGTACTCATTGCCTGCTGGCTTGTTTTTTACCTGATTTTTGCCAGTCACTGTTTTTTCCAAAAGGTTTTTAAATGTTCATATCAACAGAGCAGAATGACAAAGCAAAAAATACAACTATATATTAAACTGATCAATCAGTTTTTTGTTAAGTTAGTATTTTAGTTTGGGTTTCAACTTCATACTTGCACTTAATTGATGTAAAATACATCAACGAAAACATCTTAGCATACAAATTAGTGGCCTTGAACTGGTCTGCTGGATTGATTGGTATAAAGAGCTGATAATGTAAAATATGGCAATTCAAAAGATGATCCTCCTTAGGCCAAAGTTTCTCACAGTGAAGAGTTTTTACAGATTTGAGAGCTTCTGCATAATTTTTTTCATCATTTAAAGTCAGATATCCTGAAACTTAGGAGAGAAGCGTTGGGGATGAATAGTTCCAGAACAAGGTGAGGGTTGTGAAACTAAAAAGCCACAAATATACTACCCCTCCCGACATGCTGTTATTGCAGCCTTTTGCCAGATTTTTTGTTTGTGCAGAAACGTTGAAAAGAAAGTTTCCACAAGAAAAATATGACTTCACCAAAATTTTTCCTCGTGTTTTGACTCTATACATCTTTTCTTACTTGGACCCGCGAACTTTATGTCGATGCGCACAGGTAGGATGTTTACTGATGTTATGCGGCATCTTGTTGAACATTTGCAGTATTTTTTTTTCATTTTGTTCATTGCGTTTTTTCATGCTGCTTTAATTTTGTAAAAGATCCTTTGCCTTGGAGTTTTGTACTGAGCATGGGCATTTGATTTGCACTGGCATTTTAACAATGCCGTTGTTTGTACTTATTTATTCGGCGACATAAGCCATCATGTTGTTTAATACATCAAGATGTGAATTCACGTGTTCACATGTTATCACTTTCTTGATCATGTTCATGCTATCATTTCTTGATCATGTTCATGCTATGTGTTGCCCTAAGTGAAATTTTAAAGTCTTCTCTCTTTGAGTGATGCTTGATCAAGCGTTGCACAAAACATTTCTTTTGTAAAATAATCAAAATTTAAAATGGACAAGTCTTGGTAGCAGGGTTGATGGATTTAAATCAGCGATTTAAATATTGATTTAAATCAAGCAATAAAAATTAAAAAAAATCAAGCAAAAAATAATATGCAGTTTTGAAACTTTCTGTGATTTCTATGACACATTAAATAGCAGTCTAATAGGTTTTCACTTATATTAAAGGCAGTTCTTATGACAACACATGTTNAAAGCAATTAAAGTTTTATTAAACTGTTAACAGTNATAGCTTCTGTGAGGTGGAGGTCACAGAGTCTGTGTCAACTATACAACTGCAAAAATGATATGTAGACTGAAATCACTAGCCCTTNCAGACTCAGAACTGTTAGAATGCCACGAGTTTGAATATGTAGACTGGCATAAAACTAGNTTTTTTGGTCATTTTTCAGTCATACACNGAATTTTTTCAAATGACCAAAAAAATTAAGTCAAGGCAGGGGTGAAAAAACACCCCCAAAGTTTTGATTTGTCAAAAATCTGGGAAAAATCCATGAAAATTTGGGCAAAGTCCCTGAAAATCTATGCAAAATCCAGGCAAAAATGGCGCCCAACTTTGTTTGTCTTCAAAAAATAGTACCCAGTTTGTCTTCAAAAAATAGTACCCAAGGTTAGCAAAAAAACACGTGAAGACCGTTTTTGGAGGTCACGCCAAAGAAAGGTCTTTATGTTCTTTGTGGGAGCAAATTTGTTGGTAAAACCTACACTAAAACTATTCGGGCAAAAATCATTTGCACCCCCCAAAATTAGTTTGCTCCTGCACCTATGGTCAATTCAGCCACAATTCCTGAAAATATAGACTAGTGATGTGACCTAATGAAGGCTTTATTAAACTATTCATCGAATCCGCAGCGAACGATGAAGCGACATACAGTGAATGAAACAACACGAGCGATGTCAACCGAACAGCAACTTCTGAACAAGACTGGAGGCGCAAAGAACCAACGCCACGTCACAAACAATCAACGCAAGCCAAACAATTAACAGCGAGCAGAAAAAATGCACTCGTGCGCGTGACACTACAAGAAAACAAAATAACGCCAAATAGGACAAGTGAATTCTGCTACACTGAGTTTTAATACTAATATGGCACAAATTACTTAAATATCTCAGTCTCAGTGATCAAAATGTCTCAGCGAAAAAAAACAGGCATAAAGTAAAAGTTGCATCTTAATTCCATCAAATATTTAGTCTGTTGACTGTAGACATAGTATAGATTTAGAACATATTTTTGATTCATGATAAAAGATATATTACAGGTTTTTACCGTTTCATGCATGTAAGTCATACCTTTGTAGAAGCTGAACTTATGAAAGCTGCGTTGCAATAATTTTAACAATCGACTTCGCACCAAAAAAGCTGGCAAGCTAGTATTTATGCACAAGCTTTGTAACATGCCATTAAGTTTCCATGAATTTGACAAACTGATGGTTTGGGTATTGTCATTTCAATAAATATTTCGTTTTGTATGGCGGTACTGACGTTATAAACTGATTTGCCTAAGGGATATTGCATAAGCACAAAGAAGGTTTGAATAATATTGCAGCTGTTTCTAGTTACTGTTCTTGAAGAAACAAAGCACAAAAAGTTAGATTAAAAACAAACTACTTATAGTTAAAAATTGTAAGTGTGAGGTGGTCACCCCTACACATTAAATAAAAAAATTGTAAAAATAAAATAAATCTGATTAAAATTAAAAAAAACAATTTATGTGAAAAATCCAATTTTTTTGATTTTTTATATAATGATTTTTATCAACCCTGGTTGGTACAGTTTTTATCAGGGTTGCAGAGTCAAGAGTTTTTGGGTGGAGTCGGATTCCTAAGAACACTAGGAGTTAGAGCCAGATTTTCAGACATTTTATCTGACTTCGACTCTGGAAATCCAAATGAATTATTTTTTGCATCACACTCCTTAGTTACAAATCCTTATTGCTCTGCACCACGATTTCCATTGATTACTAGTTGCTACAAAATTAGGGACAGCCAAACTTTCTTCACGTTATGTGAAGGAGTCAAGAGTCGGAAATTTTAGAAAGGTCGGAAAATTTTGGAAGTTAGGAATTGGAGTCAGACATTTACCTCCGACTCCGCAACCGTGGTCTTTATAAATAATTACAGATGTTACTGGATATCTAATACAGAAAATATTTCCCCTCTCCTCGTTTATGGTGCTGATACCGAAACGTCTGAAGTATATATTTCATACCTATGTCTTTGACCGTTATTTTTATTGTAATGCTGTTGTGCGTTTTTCATTGCGAAAACAGTTTTTTTTTTTCAAAACAATCACACTGCATTTCATTCTCACTCGTATATTGCATGGTAATGCAAGTCATAGCCAAACTAGCCTGTCATGCTAGCTCTAAGCAAACGTTTTTCATCATACAATGCTTGCTCTCACCTGACTTTATCTTATGAAATGGCATTTGATTATCTACTGACACTGTTGTCCTTGCGACGCCTTTCGTCTTGTGTGTCACCTTCATCTCCGACTTTAAAAGACGCGGTGTGTTTACCCACGTAATATTGTGCCCTCGCACCCCGCGAAGCTGTCGTTTTTTTTCGAATCTATGTTATTTCATGCGTAGGGACGCGCCTCCAACGACTAAAAATTCATTTCAGGAATGCAAAATAATTTCATTGCATGAAAGTGCTTTTAAGGGGCCAAAAGGATTTCAGGGATCGGCAAATTTTAAAGTTGGATAATTGTAGGGATTGGTGATTTTTTGTCTAAACTTCGGTGGTTTACTAAATTTGAACGGAAAAGATTGATTGCTTTCATAGGAAGCATCCCATTCCCAGTGATTCACCTCAAAAGCGAAATGCGTGTCGGTCGGCTCGACTCCCGCTGGAAGGTTCCGCCTCGCACACGAACGGCCACGAAAGCATGAATCTAAATGCTTGTTGCTGATGGCGACTTCATTTGTGGCTCGCGTTTCGTGTTTGAAAATCGACTTTTTTGCAATGGCATCTTAATTTCGTCAAATTTTGCAGGTGTCTTGGTACTGGAACTATCTTACCGAACTCGATTGTCTGTGGAGGCCAAAATGTTTGAAGTTCGGCTGGTACCCGGTCTATCAACCGAGCGCCTTTGAAGAAAAGGTCTGGAAACGATTCTACGTCACGACCGTTCACGACCTTAACTACGCCAAGGCCAAGGTACTGAAAGCTTATCTTTTTTGGAAAACAACAGTAACGTCTTAATCTTTTGAAAAAATGCTGTTACGAAACTGTATGTTTATGACTATGTTGCAAAGTGGAGTTGGACTGGCTCACGCGCTACCATTAGTTTTGGTGGCCATTTAGTTTCGCGGCCTCGTCATTCGAGAAAAAGCATACGCTTTTTGCGATGTGCAGCACGTTTCGGTGATAGACACTTATTAAAGGCATCAGCAGACAATATATAAGAACAGGTAAAAGCGTTCATCGGCGCATAATCGCACCCATGACAAAGACTTTTCTAATCAGACAATAAATAGGATTTTGTTTACGATCGGCCCGGAGACGGCGGCTGATCTGTTCCAGATCGACACTTATTTGAACGTTGAACGATGATGCGCTTCGTTGATTTCATGTCCTCCCCATTTATTTCATCTCCTCCTCACTCATCGCAGGCAACGAACAAGAAATTGGAGGAAGTTGACGCTAAACCTCCGGACACGGGGAGGAGTGCCCTGAGCAAGGTGTCTCTGGCCAGGACCTCCTTTTCGTCCACCAGCGGCCTGAGGCGAGGGCCGACGAGCCCCTCACCAAAGAAACCATTGGCTGGGCCAAAGTGGGAACCGCCACCTTGGAAGGGGTCCGATCCAAGGCCGAAAGATACGTTCAGGTTTGAGACAAAAGGCGTAGTTTTTGTGGATCTGTTTCGTTTCAGTTCGTCGTGCGTTTATTTTTGATATCTGACTGTTGTCCACGGTGATTCCACTTACCCGTATACAATCAAAAATTGCAAAGGAGGCAAAAAGCCGTAATTTTTGTTGAACTTTTCCTAAATGGGAACATTTTTAAAAATCAAAACTTTCCCTTACTCATGGCGTTCTCGGTCAAGCAATGCTTTGTTGGTACCGTTTGACTAAAGTTATCTCAAAAACTATCAAAAAATATTTTCAAATAAATCGTGCTACAAAAGCTATGACAACATCAAAATATGATTTTGACAAAAACACTTTTTGTCTAGAAGGAAAAAACAAAATGTTACGCGGTTGTGTGCGAATGAGGTATCCAGAGGTGTAACGTCGCAGATTGTTCTCGTAGAAAAATATGTACGATCCCCAAAATGAGGGAAATAAAGAAGACTATAAATTGCTCGTGGATTTCCTTTCGCAATCGATTGTCGAATGTTAGCGGTCGCCTCGCATGCTCCAGTACACTCTACAAGTTCTAACTGCTGCAGATACAACTACCTTGACAACCGGAGCTCGCCCAAGAAGAAAGGAACAGGCCGCCCTGGCAGCGGCAGGCCGGGCTCGCGCCGAGGACAGCGGCCACAATCTGCAGCAGTATGTCAGAGTTCGATTCTCGTTATTGCAAATCCACTGAATTGATTTGGACTTTCCTCAGATCCTCGTGTTGTTGTATTGTATGGCTGATAATGCTGTCGCCCGTGCTTAATTTTGCTTTTATTTCAGAATGGATAAATGTCTGAGTCAGTGCTCTTCAACCGTTTTCGTTAAGGGTGCACCCTTGAAGATGTTTTGACGAACTCATGCACCCTATTTACTGACGCTTCCCCGTGTCCCCCACCTAATTGCGCCCATGTCTGTAAGTACCCTGGCCTAAATAAGCAAGTCCCCTAATTCAGTAACTCAGCTACATAATTCAATTGATAATGGCTCATAGTCTGTTGCTTATCAATTGCAAATAATCTAGATACAACAATTAGCTTGATGTGGTGTGATGCTTATGCACCACACTTTAGAATCTGCAAAGTCTCGGTTAAATCCTGAAAGTCATTGGTTGGTTAATGGTTTATCTTTGCCAACAGAAAGTTCTTGTAAAAACTATCTGTTTAGTGTGACAAGTTTGTTATGAACCCTTTCTTAGCGTTGCACCCCACGCATATTTTGATGCACCCCACGCATATTTTGATGCACCCCACGCATATTTTGATGCACCCCACGCATATTTTGATGCACCCCACGCATATTTTGATACTCCCCAGGGTGCACCGTGCACACCGGTTGAAGAGCGCTGGTCTAAGTGACGCAAATTATATAATTTTTGCGGAAGTCGCTCGATGTTTCGCAGAACGCGTTGTCGTGCTCTGCTCAGGAACCATCAGATCTTGTGTGCGCGAACGATAGAAACTTCAGATGCATGTTTCATTCGAGACGTCAACTCTCGCGCAGCATACGTTGCAGAGAAAATCAAAGGATGAATCCAACTGAATTGAACGTTACTGGAAAACAATTTGATGATTAGAATAGTTTGATTATCTTTACTGATTTTGAACAGTGATTAATTTTCGATCTTCGTGTTCATGAGGTTGATACCTTCGCTTCGTCAACCTTTAAGTATCTGATAGAAATTCTCTGCATGCATCGTACATGTGATCACTTTTGTGTAGCAATTGCAATGCTTTAGTCTTTTTATGCAACTCAATGCTCTGGAGCGACTGATCGATGTTTTGGTGAAAAACACTTGTTTTTCCCAATTCGGTTTCGGTGATTTTTTCATGACCACCAATTTAGAACTGTTTTTGAAATTTTACTTTGTTGCTTTGCTGCTATATAAGGACCGCAGAAACCACTGTAGTGACCTAACCGGATCTATCCGCTCTTAACCAGATCAATCCGCAGAGATCGGTTCAAGGCGACAGAAGCTGCCATTGAGCTCCTCTAACTGAACACTGAGCTCCTCTAACTGTTCTATCTTCCGCAGCACACAGGGTACCAAGACAGCCAGGCACCAACGCCAGCTGTCAGCGGATCATCACCAATTCACACAAAACCCCGTTCTAAATCCTCATTGCACGGGTCGTTCGCGTCAGACCTGTACGCGCCCGAGCAATCCACTCTCGGCGTCTCGCCGAGACTAAACAAAGATTTTCAGCTTCCTCCGCATAATGTCGGCCTGAGCAGCAAATTCCCGACGAGCTTGAGCAACTCGTATCAGGTTTGTTACCCGGATGTCTGCGCTCGAATGCATAGAAATTGGCCACAACAAAGGACTTGGGGTCTTTGTGCAAGCAAACGGGTTTTGCTGGTAGTTTTCTTTACCTCACTGCAGAGGCAAAGAGTGATTTTGCTGAATTTTCACGAAACTTTACAGACTGCGTTGAGACCTGTAGATGTGTCACGATGAAATTACACAATTCTCTGCGCTTTTTGCATGTATCGTTTGTAATGTAGGCTGGAAATTCTTTAAAATTTCGCATTCTATTAGCTTCGGTCGGTCATCGTAAGAGTTTATGCTGCGTTTGTCGACTTGGACAGGACTAAAGATATTGTTTGATGATAGAAGCCGCACTCGAAATCCCTCAGAGAAGGTTTGAAGCTGCCCTGATGACTTTCAACACCCTCTTTTCTTCACCATCCAAGAAACACATGCCATGAAATAATTCAGGGATCTCAAATTGCTCCTAGGGCCAAATGAAGTTTTCTAAAGTAACCAGAGGGCCGCACTATGACGCTGACGCAATAATGGCGGTATCTGAACCTTACTAGAAACAGCTTTTACAACTTATTTCCTGCGAAAGGTATCATATGAGTTACAAGTAAATCATTTCTAGCCGCCTCTACGTTCGTTTTAACGGGACTTGTTCACTCGCCGGCCGAGCATTTTAAAACACCAGTGATAAACTAAATAACGTAAATGTTAATTATTTGAAATTCCCAAAAAACATCGCGGGCCGCACAAAACCCCCTCACGGGCCGCGTCTTTGAGACCCTGAAATGGTTAGTGTTGCATTATGTCAATGGATCGTGCAGTTTGAGATCCCTGATGCATGTGCGACAGGCGTATGAATGATGGTTGAGATCAACAAATTTTCATGGGTTCGATAATTGAGTATGATTTCTAGAAATGGCATGAAAGCTGATTCGTTGTTGGTTGATTCGCATGGAATGTTAATTCACATGAAAAGCTGTTTAACTGTTTGTTGTTTCGATCATTTCAATTCAAATTTTGTCGTAATTAGCAGGTAAATGAGGTTTGTGTGGTTCAAAAATAAACGTTTGTGTTAAATTTTCAGCCCAAAGAGAATGGCCATTCACCACGAAATGCGACTACTGCTTCTCGTGAGTGGTTGTTTTTTAATTTTGCGGTGTAGATATGTGAGTGACCGTTTGTCACCAAAACCAAGTGTCATGTTTTTCCGTTCTTGAACTTGCTTGTCATTTCCTGCCAGTCCCTGCTCAGCTACTATAACAGTTGGTTTCACAAATGTAGCTGTCAGTCTGTGCAGAAGAATACCTCAATCATTCGGTGACCAGCGTCGGTAACACTGCTGCCTCAGTTTGTGATTTGAATCTTTCTACTGTTCGAATATTTTGAATTCGGACGTTTTCCTCATCGTCAATAGTCTGTTGATCTCTTAAAGTATTTTTTCTTTGTCCTTAGGCTGAGTATCAATTGAAATACATTTGTATTTCTTTATTAAAGTTAAAGCGAGCTGCTTTACTTTAACGAACTACTGCAACTCGTTGTTGGTACTGTTTATTGGCACCTTTCAAGTTCTCATCTCCTAGTGTTTGATGGTTCCAATATTTTAGAATCGATCGGGATTTACTGGATCTCTTCTCTAATGATATTTATTTCACAGACGAACAAAATCCTTTCTTAGCGCGTGAAGCCGGGAAAGTGTCGCTTGATGCAGGTGCGTTGTTTGTTTGGTTGCTATGCCACTGCTGCTAGGTAACCTTTAAACGAGCGCAATAAAAGATCTGTCCAGCTGCGACATTTTCTAAGTGCAATGGTCATATGCAATAACAGTAAACGTTTTGTGTGAATGTTTCTCCAAGCCAAGGTTTGATGTAAATGGAAACTTCATGCGCGGTGTCGCCATTCTTTGTTTAATCATTCGTTTTCGCTCAGACGCATTGTCCACGTCACAGAGCTTAATCTAAAAACTTGACTCGCCACCAGTGCAGCACTCACTGCTGAAGCAGCCTCGTGGACCACGGCGCGGAACAAGGGGAGGTGGGCGCCCGCAGGCCACTCGTGACACTCCAAAGGGAATACAAAGCGAGTATAATGGAACGTTCNAACCCAACCTTGGAGTTCTGACAAAGAGAGCATAGGTTGCAATATTTACAGCAATATGGCCTCGACGGNCCTCCTTGGGNGGAAGTTTCATGTGAACCCCCCTTTGCGCCTTTTTTTGGCGTCTTCACCGAAACAGCTTTCAGTAGATTCCGTCCTTTAACGTTGGTCACAACATCAAAGGCTTGTTTCAGGTAAAATACCAGGACCTCCTCGAACCTTTGAAATGCCGAGGCAGAAAGCGGAAGCTTCGTTGTCAGCGTCACAAAGCGCGAATGGCAACGTCATCGATGACGCCAAGATCGTCCCTGCTCAAGCCAACCAGTCCATGACCACCAACAATCCAAATGGTATTTATTTTGATTTGACATTATTAGCCTGAGAAGTTGGGTTAAGCCCAACTTGCCTCCAATTTGTCCATCAACGTTTTGATGCTAAATTAAGATGATGACTCTCTTGGCAAAGTGACTTTTCCTGCAATGACAAGCTATTTGATGCAAAACATATGTATTTTTGATAACACGGGCTTTTTGAAGGAGTCAAAAAGGTTAATTAATTATTTTCGATGAAGTAGGCTGCTCCTTGCTCCTCCTGTGCATCCTTAACCGCAAGAGGTCGCAAAAGCTGCGGTGTATTTTTAGCGTGGGTGTTGTTTCAATGGTTCGCGCAAGGCCTTTAGATCGCCATGAAGATTACCGTCAATGAGTTGCATTATTATAACCGAATGGTCCATTGTGACGTATCTGCAAAGAAATCTGATTGCCTTTTGCTGCACGGACGAGATACGAAATATAGCCAATGAAATAGATACTACAGCAGTCTTGTAAAAATCTTATACAGATCATGTTATCAGTTGGGAAGGAACAAGCTAAGGTACAAATGTACACAGATATTATGGCCTTGCAATGCCAAGATTGCGGTGACAGAAAAGTGTTAAAATGTCAAGAATAGCCCAAACTTGATAGTATAATCTTTTTTCATGACAGAATATAATACATGGTTGCTAAACCTGAAATTGCCTTTCTGTGTGTTTCGGGAGTAGCTACTGTCAGCAACCTCTCTTTTTCAGCACCAGCAATAGTTTGCCATCATGTTGGTATTCCAGCATCCCTGGTATCTTTTTTCTATTGTTTTTATATCTTGGTGGAAGGGCTCTCCTTGCTCTTCAATCACTGCTTCTAAGTTTTCAAGAAAATAGTTTACATGACTATGAAGAAAATGAACCTTCACACTCATATTGCACCCTAGTTGTTTGTAAGAATTTAACAGCTGTTATAAAAGGTTGCGATAGTTGAGAGCTTAAGATTTCTGAAGAAATTTTCGACAACTGCTGTAAAAGGACCGCCAAGCTTTTTTCCCGGGGTTGTCATGGTGAGTGGAAAATATTTGTCCTGCATTAAATGTCGTATCTAAGGGCCATCAAAAATTCTTGCCCTCAACTTTTTAGTGCTCAGTGCAGGGAACTTTTCACAGAAATATGCAAAGCAGTCACTTTTCCTATTTAAAAACGGTTTCATCAACCTTAGTTTGACATGGAGAGGAGGAAGTAGCACCTAGTTTGGATAAACCAAAGGAGAGTGTGGGCCTATGATATTTCTTTCCCCAATCTCAAATCCTTCTCTCTTTGGCCAACTTTCCTTAGTTCAATGCTCTTGGCGAGCCCTGCTGTCCCACAGACACAGTAAACCCGGAAAGTTTGTGTATCCACTTTGTTGCCCAACCAATATGCACAAATTCTTCTAATCCACCGCAAATCATCCAGTCATGCTCATCAACTATGGTACCAGGCACAGACTATTCTAACATAGGATTTTAATGTAGCTCCCACTTATCACTAGGCTGCTACTAACTCACTCCCTATGGGCCTATTCAGTTCAACAACAACAGATAAAGCATTTCAGCATTTAAAAGCACCACCAGTGATTACAAAATCTGTTTTCTAGTTAAAAATGGTGGGAGTTAATTTTCAATTTTTTGCAAAAAACTGCAAAATGTGTGCTCTGTAGCGGCTAATCCTGACCAGATGGACAAAAACGGATGTGATTTTTGGACTCAGCGCCCCCCAAAACCCTCAAGCCCGTTACAAACTTCAAGTCCCCAAAAATCCTGTATACCGGTTGCCCCCCCCTAACCTAACTGGCTGGATCCGCCCCCTGATTCAAAGCAACTTATTGCTTTTATTACTTTCGGACAGACTTGAAAGGCACGGCATGGGAGCCTGCCGGGGGAGGGAACTCTGACGATGACTGAAGCGTGATGACGTGTTCCCGCTTTTTACGCTTGATCGCTCACCTTATGAACTGAGGTTGTTGACCCGTGACAGCCGGTCCATCCTGCTGCTGCATCTGTCGAGTTTATCTGTTACGGCAACTTCATTTCTTGGCTTGTAACGGAAGCGAGGCTGGAACCTCCAGCAAGATTTTTGTCATTCGGTGCAGTATCGATTGCATCGGGAGAAGTGACATCTTGTGCTGATGCGTAACTGTATTTTGAAATATTATTTGCACGGCCCGAGGTAGGTAGTTTGTTTGGCCTTATGTTTGATTTCGTATTTGGCCCTAATCTTTCCGTGGTACGACCGCCCTAGAACTCGGACTAAAATTAGACAGCGATCCAGACCACGCGGATGGATTGTTTGTGTAAACTGATGTAAATATTACTACAAGAAATATATTTAAAAAGTGTAAAAAAGGAATTGGCTTCGTTCATTAAATCAGTCTGGACAAGTACAGCCGACCGGATAAGAGAAACGAATGGGGCATAGCCTGCCCGTGCTTGATTTAGAAGTATGGCGATTACTTCTTTCACTTATTATTTCTCATTTCGCCCACCAGTGCATCAAAGCGGTTATTTTTAGTCCATTGTGTTTCCACAACGTTTGCACTGACGAACAGTAGAGGGCGCAGTGTGGATTGCTGTAACGCCTTGTATTAAGTATTGTTAATACCAACGTCAACTGTGTGTTGTCATATTCAAATAGCGTATTATCTGTAATCATAACAGAGTATTATTTTTCTACCGTAATTCTTATTGCTTCGAGATATGACCGAGGTGCTCCTGGAACTGTTGTGTTTCAAAATTGCCAACAATCATGTGACGGCTGCTTGTGTATATTTGAAATGTACAAGTTGCACTGATACGTCAGGCCAGGGTTTCCCAAACTGGGGTCTGTGGCGACTGCACAGAGGGTCAATGAAGATGTGAAAAAAGTCGAACAAACACAATGCCACAAAAAATGACCGCAGTTATTCGTAACTGAAATGATTTTGCAATCAAATGTACGTTCAGCAACATTTGGAAGTGCTTTATGGACATTTCAAGAAGAACCATATGAGAATTTCGATTGGATTTTAAAGCCTTTTGTTGCAAAACTGATATGTCAGGACGCGAAAAATAATTAGCCGAATTGTCATCTGATAGAAATTGAATGATTAGTTTCAGTCAAAAAGCTCTTGCATCTTCCTGATTAAGTGTTGACGACGAATACCCATTGCTCTCTCAAAAAGCAACTAAAATTTTATTGCCTTTTTCCACTACCTACAGGAGTGAAACAACATTTTCACCTCCTACAAATATGAAGTCAAAATACAGGCAGTGGACTGTGACTTTACGAGTTTGCCTGTCAGAGAGAACACCGAGATATAGAAAACTTGCTGTAAGAAGCAACCCTGTTCGTCACATTGATCTTGCCAGTTTGTAGAGCAAAACATGATTCAGCATAATTCGTTTTACGTTTTCCTTCCTCGCTGGTTGTTCCGAAAAATTGATGCAACACAAGATTGGTGTCCAGGAAAAACCAGATTGTCAAATGGGGTCGGTTTGGGAAACCCTTGTCTTGGCAATTAAAGCCCCTGCTGGCGACTTTGTGCGGCGTTAATATCGACCCATCCGTTCTACATTTTCTGTGCAAGTACAGATGACAATGTTTGTATAAGACATCGGTGTTATGAGTACCGTACACTCGAACTGAAGTGATGCATAACAGTGTATAAGGCTTTCCGCAAGCTGCTGACATATCAACGCTTTCCTCGACTGATATACTGCAGCAAACGCTCACGAGGTGTGTACAGAGCAGTTTATAATTCACTCGTAGATAGTTTTGTTAAACCTCCCTGCGCTTGTATATCGCTTCAGATTTTTAAGGTCGTTCTCTTCTGCACAGAAGTCCTTAGTTTTGGTGGAAAGTGTTGGTCGCTTCATAAGACGGCAGAAAAACAATCAGAAATTCGTTCTGTGCTTACCAGTGGTCCTTAACCTTTTTACATTACGTGGCCGTAGTCAGGGTCAACTTTTTACCGAGGCGAATACGTTAATTACGTCACCGGCTTGGAACATTGTTAAATGTTGTTTATGGAAACCTAACATCCTGCCCTCATTTAATCTAGGCTGGTAGTATCTCTGGTGTTTGCAACAGTGTAGCTGCAGTGCTGCTCTTTTAAAAACAGCCACACAATAAAATATGATTTGATTTAGCGCAACAAAAATGTTTTGTGGCAGCATTACAGAAAGTTTACCGAGGCAAGTGCCTCATTTGCCTCAGTGTAGCTACGGCCTGGCATATCTTGCCCTTTTATCGAACAGGTTTACCCCCAATACACTCATCGATGCTCATTGATTGAAAATACGAAATTAAACTCTTACAGTTCAGAATAATTTATAAAAATTCACATTTGCTGCAATTTGNGGTTTAGTAAATTTGCCCCCTTGGAAGATGAAATGTACCTCCAGGTTAAGAACCACTGGCTTAAACGGTTACGTCAAGTAGTTGGTGGTACAGTATNGGTGGTGCTTAACAAATGTAAGCTCGTTAGTTTAGAGTAAATTTGGAATNNATATTGTGCTTTTTCAAAATCCCTAATCAATCGCAGAAATCGTGTTGGTTCATTCATGTGTACTGTGATCAATTCTGTCCCCATTCCTGTACCGCATTGTCCATGTTAGTGTAGTGCGCACTTCTTGTCGATGAAAACACTTTTGTTCGTTTTCCAACCCATGATCCATACATCGTTCGGTAAACCTTACCAGTGACGTCATCGACCGAAATAGTAATACAAACGCATACAGAAGGAACTGGTTGATATGAAACTGATTGCTGCTGCTGATTGCTGGAGCACGTTCCATGCCTTTCAGCAGTTTTGTCTTGTAAAACTTCTTGTCCATATTTAAACGAGGCAAGGTGGTCGCAGTTTGCCGAGTACGCGAGTCACAATGAGGTTTACTCGAGTCCGCGCAGGTTCAAAATTTTGCGTTTCNCGAAAGTACGACCTGACAAGCTCGAGTAGAAATGCCGAGNAATANAGTAAACCTCGGTTAANTCGGATTCGATTTGACCGACGATTTTATCCGGTTTAGGCGAAGATCCGGATTAACCGAAGACGGTTGTTTCAAGCCTGACGTCATCTGAAGTACTGAGATATCGGTGAAAATCACTAAATTGAACACAATTACGACCCAACAGCAGCCTTTCGCAGAAGCAAAACAAATTTATTGAGGCATTTACAATAGTACATCAGACTAGTAACCGCCATATCCAGGTAGTTATGAACAATCTCAAGTTCATAATTTTAGATTACTTGGCTGCGAAGAAATCTGGGATTTTGGACTGACAGAGATTTCTGCTATTCAGTCACTCTGTTTGGAAGGCATTGCCCTCCAGACATCTTACCGAGAGCAATACACTCAGGGATTATGCTCTACACATGCACACTCAGCACTAATAACGATA
>JGI24158J21664_10002081_pt1 | contig 23807 bp, 18 predicted proteins | sample Ectturendosymbi3_FD_21664 | JGI IMG/M metagenome (IMG submission 21664) | reverse complement strand
TCGATTCGAGCAATTTTACCGTCGGAAGACATTGGTTTTATTGTTTATCCGACACCTTAAGTTTTCAAGTCTCGTTCATTTATTGTCATGCCCGCTTTTCCTTAGGAGAGGTTCGTGGGGACAACAGCCCTAGGAGGACTCGAAATACCTCACAGTTAACAGCAATCTCAGGCAGTCCTGCTGGCTCCACACCACAACGGAACCAAGCAAGGCCGGAGATGTCTGTCACGCCTAGGGGCGGATCCAGCCAGTAAGTTTTGGGGGGAGCGATTTCAGTAATATTTGGAAGTCAAGTCTCATAACAGCTTCGGTACTGTAAGAGGGATGAACTATACTTCACAACACTGTTGTGACAAAATGATGGACGTCAAAATGGCCTCATATCGCGTATCTTTTTCTCTGAGTTGTACAAAATTATGGCAAATAAAGTTACTTTCGCAGGTTACAGAGGAGGCTATCTCCCTCTCTAGATCCGCCCCTTGTCAAACCACATGGCCCTTTGTCGACCTTAAAGCCACTTCCCTCTGGGTTTAGCAAGCAGGACTTGCCTCACCAATCTTTTCTGGGACATTCTTCTCACGTGGCCGAACCATGTTAGCTGGGATTTCTCGATTTGGTGGAGAAGTAGCTCAACATTCAAAAATTGAAAAGGTTATCCTTATTTCTTCTTCATTTGACATTTTTGCAAGAGCGCGTGTGCTTCATATACTTATGTTGGGCTCATCACTTTGCGTGATTCTACACAAAAATGTTTTTGAACTCAGGCCTGCTGTTGCTTGTCAAACAATTCTTTTAGGCATGTTTCTAGTGCTCGTAGCAACTGAATGAAGACTTCGGTATATGTCGGGATATTTTCTGCGTAGCTGATTATGGTTGTTCTATTTTTTGTTCTCCACATTTTTAAAGAAAATGTAAAAAACGCTGAAAATCAAAACCTGAAAATTAAGCATGTTTGTCAGAGGTGCAGCGAACATTAAAATTGCGAGCCTAGCTAGAGAAGAACGGTTGAAATATTTAGATTTATGACCCAGTAGCCCTAAACGCACGAACGACTGGCGTTGCAAATGCACTGATGATGGTAGCAGGAGTTACCGAAACGTGTGCAAAATGTCTATTGCATCTTTTCGTTTGGTCGTTGTTTGCATTATGAGACTGGCGTTTGGATTTTTCTTTCTGTTAAAGTTTGTTTGTTTCACACAGCAACTCATGATCCCCCACCTTTTGCTTTGAGTCCGCCGCCAGTGCACCACCGTACCACCGCCCCAGGTCGCGTCTGTCATTCCCTCACTCGTCATCGCTGCACTCCAACCTGTAGCGACGGTCGAATTGATGTTACAATAGAAGCGGATGCCGAGCAGACATAATTCCAAAACAGTAACGAGTGACGAACAATCGCGTGTCGCGCGATCCAATATCTTTTGTCTGCTCGGGCAACAATGCGCTCCACAGAAACGGACGAGCTGCTCAGATGCTTTTACGTGGAAATGTGAGGAAATGTGTCTGCTGGCTGGTAGAATGGGATCGAGCATTAGCAATTCAGAAGGCAGCTTGAAAGTTGAGGTTGTGTAAGGCAAGTGTTTCCGTTCCTTGTAGGTTAAGGTGTTTTGCTACAACAATTTTTTCAATTTTCTTAGGTGTTGTTTTCAGAATAAAACTTAGTTTATTGTTTGTTGCCGTCTCACGAAGAAACCACCAGTGTGTATCTGTTGAAGACATTACAGAAGATACACACTTGGTAAAGTCAAATAGAAAACTGAGGACATGGACTAAGGGTTTGAAAAGTAAGTGAAATAATTCGCATAAAGAATATTTTCAAAGCAAAGCCCTCGAAAGGAAGTAGTTAAAACCAGAAACTAAAATCATTCTGAAGAAGTTCACATTCAGCAAACACCTTTGCTGCCTGATTTGGTTTCAAAATATTTGTGCATTAAATCCTCTTAACTCACTTTGCACAAGTTTTCCAAGGCATCGATTAAAAGCACAGGTGATGAAGCCGATTGCAACAAACATAAATAAAGAAAAATTGGCCAGTCCTGTAAATTTAAAAGGTGGTGATTCACACACTCCGTAGTTAAGTGGTGCTAATTCTTTTTTAATATTTCCAAACGTTTCATAAAATCTTGAAAGGTGCACTGTTCCCCTAAAAGCTTTCAAAAATGCCTGCAAAATTGTCTCGTGAAGTTTTTCTGTTGCAGCCACCGATGGATTAAAACGAACTCAGAAATCGATTCAAAGTTGTTGGTTTGTGGAAGTAGCAAGACGTTTAAATGTTAAACTAATCTTTGCGTTGTAATGTTGTTATGGGGGACAACATCGCCTGCACTTCAAAGACAACGACAATTTTGATGACTTTTAAAAGCAATCATGTGATTGAACAGAACTGAGATAGGTGCGTTGGTAATACCACCTCGAAGGATGCTGTCTGCTCAGACAGAAGCGATATTGACACATATTAGTTAGGGTAGTAACGTCACCATTTCAATGTCACAATCAGCCGATAGGCCTAGAAGGAAGTGGCCTAATTATTGATAGCCCGTGACAAGAAATGTGAGATGGAACAGTGAACAAGACTTGCTTTTCAAACGGCGAATTTCAAGTGACAAGTCTTAGAAAGTCGACGCAGGTCAAACAGTATTAAATTTTTAAAGCTGTAAGTTTCATCCAAACTTTTCCGAAATTTTGAACGACTAATTTTTATTTCTGGTTTCATAGCGTGTGTATGTCTTCTTTTCTATTTTAAGTAAGTCAATTTACACAGAGTGCGTCATTTCCTGCACTCTCATGGTCTTGATACTTTGTTTCTATTGGTGCTTCTAATTATTGTAACTAGTCTCCACAGAAGTGACAAGCAAGTGAATCGGCAAACTTTTCAAAGGAAACCAAACCTTTTATAGGAAACCAATTTCAAGCAACAGTACGCATCCTCAGTCCTACAACATTAATCAAATAAAATCCTAATTCTTGTTAAGATATGGCAAATTTGTAAGCATTTCTGTGCATTTCGACAGTTCCTGAAAACTGTTGAAATATCTTTTGTGTTTACGCTTGCTTTTCAGCATTTAGTCAAATTGCAACACTAACTTTCTGGCGCATCAATCTGTCTGTTGTAGAATTGAAGCAAACGAAGCACCAGCAAAACATATTCCTGGTACCTGGTGCTTTTCTCATATAAAATGAATCAAGCGACAACCACCCAAACAAAATAATTTTATGAGTTGCAGAATGAAGCAGCGAAGGTTCCGCTTCACGAAGCCTTCGCTTGCCAACTGAAGCAACGAAACACTTTTTCTAAAATCAAAATATGTCGGTACCTTCACATAACATTTCAAAACCACGAGTGCTTGCTAATCAGATTGCCTCACAGGTTTTCGCTCGATCCTTCAGTGGTTCTTAACCTTTCCAAACCTAGGGATCCCTATTCCTAAAGGTAGTGGCTTGGGAACGCCTCGTATGTGCAATAGAGAAAGTTTTTGCGTCATGAAAGAGCAAACACTTTGTGAAAAGGCGGATGAGTTGTTTACTTTGGCAATCCTACTGGCGAACTCCTGATTTTTCACTGGGAACCTCGTTAGAACCCTGCAGTCAACAGGGTTGATTAATGCGCTTCAAATCCTCGGTGTCGAGGCTGGTGATCCGAGTTATGTGGCACACATGGTTTCTTGAGGAAGACCAGCAATAGTCTGAAGTTTTCGGCTGTTGGGAAGGTATTCAAGTTAAACATGTGCTGAGTGCAGGAACGTTGGCAGGACGTTTATTTAGGAGCGGGGTCAAAAGCCGATGTCAGTCGGTGTTTCATCAATCTGAAAAATAGATCATCCACTGCTTTTTTAATTTAAATGTCATGCAAATACAAAACAGCCCAAGTTTACAAAAATGCTCCATGTTCGTTTTGCAGTTTGCCACAGTTTTGTTTGCAAAGAGGGAGGACAGGGCTCTGGCTGAGTTTGAGGTAAAAGACGGCATGGGAACTCGATAATACGCGTTACATTTCAAAAATATAAAATTATCAATCCGATGTAAACTGTTGGCGCAAATGAGTTTTGCGAAGTTTTTCCATTGAACGCGCCGTTGTAACAACCGAAATCCGGCAAAATATTTGCTTTCATTAAACCTGATATGTCTTCCAGGAGGTATTTGCTGTGGTTCATTGAATGCACGTTAAGTTTGGTTGAAGTGGATCTCTAACTAGAGTAGAGTTGCAATATAATGGCGGCTTCAGATTACAGCCTCTGGCTTAGCAGGACAGGTCTGAATAATTTATTTCTGTCTGCTTTTATCGTTTCAAAAGCATTCAGGTTGCAAGTGTTATCTCACTGAACACTCACAATCTATCTCACATGAAGGGTCTGATGCCAGACAAGCTGCCGATGCGCGACTGAAGCAAAACCGCTAATTGCTCATGATACACAATCCGCTTGTAAAGCCTCGAGTGTCGCCACGTGATCCTTTGGGTTTGCCTATTTTTGAAAACTGAGTGTGGACAACGTGCAAGCATGGTGTCCAATCGATTCTTTTCTGAAACCTTAATTCCTAAAACAGACACAACTGAAAAACATGGAAATTCAAACCTTAGAAAGAAAGCTTGGTACCAAGGCACCGTGTTATACTTTTAAGATCAATAAGCAAACCGCAGCATCACTTTTTGCACTAAGAACGCTCCGGTTATATCACAACCGTATAATGATCCGACACGTTGCTGCTGGAATAGACTTTTTAAAAATTGCTTGCTTACTTTTTTGAAAAGGGAATTCGTGATTCCACGTTAGTCACCGCATTTTGCTAATTATTGATAGAACTTGATTGTGAAATTGGTACCATTTGCATTTCTCTATGATTGTACTTTGTGGCGCTAGCTGGTGGAAATTTAGTTTGTTATTTTACACATGTCAATGTTTTTCGATAGCAGCTGATGGTGGCGTGAAAACGAAATATGCGTTCATAACCGTCGCCAGAAAGTCGTCAATAGGGGGGCTTTGCGTTTGTGCGGGGGGTTTGACATTCAAATTTGACAAAAATTCTACTAACTCATAGTGCTTCATATTTCAATTTTGGGGGCTTGGAGACCAAAGCCCCCCCGTGGCAACGGCACTATATGCGTTTTGTCAGCGGCAGAAAAGGCTGATCATGTTTGTATGTCGAACTAACTTTGTTGCAAACTTTTCGGTCAACAACTCAACAAAAAACGAGAAGTCATTAACAGCAAGAATCGAGCGGAATGTGCAGCGATTTTAACAGTCGCAGTTATCGGATCGGAAGACCGTTGAGGGGTTAACCACCAACTCTGCACTCGCGAGTCTAAGGTTGGTGATCCTGCGAAGCACATGTTTGTGGATGGTGTTTCGCCCCTTCCCAGATTTTCAATATATCGAAATTAATCCACTTCTATTTTAGAGCAAAACATTAGAAACCGAGCTTCGAAGTGTTTATTCCAAATCTGCGAAGTAAGATCTAAACAAAAGTTTTACTCCCATTCCATTCCATCGCTGGGCTTGGTGTGTTAATATCAGTCAAGAGAAGTGTCAGTGTTTGCTTTTGACGATCAGTCCGTTTAAAAAACATTACACTTTTCTCAGCAAATGTTTCTTGCAAGCATTGTTAAAATAAATAGTGAATTGTCTTGAGGAAGAACTGAAAAACTTCATCAGACTTAATTTTCAGCTAAACATTTAATGGCAATACAACTTGTCACGAAAGTTAAACAGCAACAATATGGTGCTAAAGTTCACGATTTAAACAAGTCAGGAATGGTCAGCTGATGCATGTTATGCTCTGTTTTGCGTTTTGCTTTCAAAATCACCTGCCTAGGTATAACTTATCTTTCATCTCTGCAAACCTTCCAACCGACGCTCTCTAAATTTTTTCTTTTTCGTCTCTTCAGACATCAGAGCAGAACGTTTATGAAAAACTTCTCGCTTTGCCCAGACTTTTCTGATAGTAGCCTCACTAACTTTGTACTGCCGTGCGATGCTTCGTTTGCTTGGAGGATTTGTCTGGCTCAACTTAGAGATTACTTCCNACCTCNGTGATTCATTCAAAGGCNTGGCTTTACCTGACATATGTGAATAGTATAATATGAGCAAACGCTATGTGCCTTGCTGAAAAGATTAGTTAGCTTCAGTCAATGCAACAATCAGTCTCGAAACTTCAGCCCTAATGGTCAGCAACATGGTATAATTATAATACAATTCCAATCTTTAGAAGCATTTTCTTCCCCAGTAATTGCACTGTCGCAGGTTTGTTTCTTATAAATAACATGGATAATTTTTAGGGCAACAGTAAAATCTTTGCAATATTCTTTGTACCCTGTATGTTCCCAGACTCTCGTCAGAGGAGATTTGTAATGAATATGCAGCTCAAACAATGTTTTGCCAGAGCTAAGCCTTTTTGACTGAAAAAAGCCAGACAAATCCAAATTTTGTCTGGCCTTTTTTATTTCCAAAAAAGCCAAGGGTGTGCAAAGGAAGCCAGAGTTTCAAATTTCAAATTCTGGCTTCAAAAAAGCCAAATTGGCAACCCAGATCAGCGATTCAGCGTCTTCATTTTTGCTGAAACATATACAGGCCTTCTATATTACGTAATCATACGCTTTTTGTGTAGAGCACAAAGCCTAATTGCTAAGTCCGCACATACTGTTCAGATTCAAGTTGCGAACTTAACTGGGAGATTACTGTACAGAATATACTTTCTGCTTTAACTTTAGGTTTGGAGGATTCCCTCTTTCGGGGAAGCGCCCAAGAAATAAAACTTTAGACCTAAGTTCCCAAAATCAACTATCGGTGTAAATAATGTTTTTTTTATCCTCAAATAGTTTTTCTTAGCTTTTTCCGAGCTTCTTCCACAACCTTTTCTTGTCTTATCGGCATTTCTTGACTCATTTTACGATCGCATTGCAACGAATCCATGTTGATCTTATGGCGCAGTTTCTTCAGAAATAAAGCATTTCATTACCAATACATCGTTTCACAGTAAATCTATGGGCCAAAAATGAAAATCCAGGCCGATTTTCTGGATGGCCATTGATTGATGGATAAAGCTTGTTTACGTTGACAGCGTCGCAGTGTGTCATGACAGCATAAGATAAGGCACTGCATGCAACCAACTGCACTGGTGCATGTCAAAAAGCAATTAATGAATATATTCTTTTTCTGCAGAAATGGCAGATAACACCAGCACTACAGCAGAAGCGGTCACCCTATTTGTAACGCGCGAAGAAAGCGCTGTTTCACAGATCCTCCTGTTCTTTCTTTTCGCCGCGGCGGCGGGCGTTGTTGCCAAGCTGGGGTCGATGGTTGCCAAGCGTTTCCTTGACAAAAAGATCGAAGGTAAAGCGAAGTACGAGACGCCAGTGGAGCCGAAGCCACGATTCCCCCTCGCGCCCGGACTTATGAAGAGCACTGGGTGGTTCGAGACGACGTTCACAACGGCCACCAGTCCGGCGTCTCCGGCCGCGGTCGGGGGCGTTTACAGCGCCACGTATAGTTTTCCAACGCCGACGGACCCGGGAAAAAGTCCCTTGTGTGGAACTACGTCACAAAGCTGCGAGCAACACGTCACAGTCATTGAACCTCATCGCGACGAGCCTGGATCATCGAGCAAAAGTTAATAGTCGTATCGGCTCGAAGCCAAAACGTCTCTCCACACGCGACGCACTCGTCACAATGGAGAACGAAGCAGCTCTTTTTGTCTGAAACAAAGGGAGTGACGTCATCAACTGTTGACGTAATCAACTGTTAACGTCATAACTCTTTCGTGATCAAATCCTTTTCACATTCAGCAATCAGGCCAAGGAACCGTCAACCGCAGTGGTGCTCCAGACTTTCAATCTGACAGCTTGCGGTGCATTGCAGATGAACTGCAAGTTATCGTGGCATAGTGCAGGATATTCTTAACTAAAAAGTTCACACTTTTTTCATGCGTTCCGTACACCTGTTGGATAACCTTACATAATGAGAGTANNCGATTCGCACCTTGTAATTGTAGATATCACCTTCATTACTGAAGATATTTGCGAAGCGGACAACTTTCATGAATACATTGTGCTGTTTTCTAGAAGGGTTNGAAGCAGATAATTGGTNCGTTTTTTCATTTAGAGAATACTTTCTAATTTTGTTTATTGCAGTGCCCGATTTTTCTTTGATTTCTTGGTTGGCGAAAAAAAGCTGTTTCCAAAGAATAACTGCAGCAAATGGTTGTGGTTATGTGTGGGCCAGTAAAGTTTTGATTTGAAACAAGACGTTGCATGACCTGGCTGTCTTTTTCTGTCACCTGAAAGAAAGTTCGCTGCAGTCGCAAAACGCTTCGAAGACTAGACTTTTTTCTCGCAGTGTCAGTGAGTGAAGTTTTGATGTTCGCGCTCTCAACGATTGCTGCTTTGGTTGGGGGCGATGAGAAGAGCGAACGTTGTTCGACGTTTGTTCGGTCACAATGACCTCGGTCAAGAATGCAACCACGTGTGGCTCAACATCAAGTGTCACCAGGTCATTATGACCGAACAAACGCCATTCAGCGAAACACATCTAGGTTGGTGGATACTATAAGCAGTCAAGTGGAACTTAGCCAAGTGTAAAATTGTTTAGAAATCTTTTCATCAAAATCTCGTTTTTAAATCAAAACGTTCTGCTAGGAAAGTGTCTCTAACCCTGTAATCCAGCCGGCTTCAATGCCGTTATACAACGTTCTGTTTTGCCTATTTTTTATCAACCTGCGTTGTGCAGAGAGTGTGTGTTTGTACTATGGACTCCGTGTCTGCTGACAAATGAATTTATTGATTCATTCTTCAAGAAAAGCCAAACGTATCGAATTGATTTAATACGTTGTTCGCGCACAATGCACTTACAATACACGCGTCTTCCAATTAGTGTGCCTGTTGAACGCAGAACCGTCGTCAGAATGTCTTCAACAAGGGTCTTAACCTTGGTGCATGAAGGAGAAACAAGTGGTTAGCGCTTCGATAAAACTATTCCACAGCCCCTTGCATTCAAGGTTCCTACGCAATTTCGAATATAAATTTCCAGACTTTGCTTTTCCGAACGACATACCCATTTCTAATACAGGTACAGTACTAATACTGTAGTTAACACGATGAAAATAAAATTATCAATCTATTTTATACAACTCCGGAAAACAATTTCCTTTTTCTATATCAACAGACAAAAAACATTTTCCAGACTTTCGCAAGCTGAAAATTACCGAACTTTTTTCCACGCTTGAAAACTCCTGCATCAAACACAAAAAAGATTCACCGACTTTTAATGTTGTTAGACGCATTTTGGGGTGACAAGAAAAAGCTGAGTCTTCGCTTTGAGATACGATCCTTCTGGAAAGAGGGTATCAACCTCTTCCTCATCCGATCTCCACTGTTATCTCCTGAACGAAGCACAGCAGCCACGCCCACATCTCTACTTGGGTCAACCACTGAAAACAGAGCTTTCTACAGTAGTTTCTATTTCTGTATTATTCCGATGTACCGTCGTTTCGAAATCGCACAATGTACACGAACAGTCGACGCGAGGCACACAACGTCGGTTGCTACTTAATAATACTTGGGGGGAAACGAACACTGGCACTGGGCGAAACGGCGTTTGTTACGTCAGAATGGCAACAAGGTCTGCAACTTGAAACCTTCACATGAACTGCTTCGCGGACGAACGTCACAAAGCGATTGTACGTCATAAAAAGACGCTGTTACGGGCACAATGCAGGTGCACTAATGACGCACCAATAAAATTACATTGCAGACGACGCAGGCGATTATTACGTCACTACCGAAGGCGATTGCTGCGAGATGCTTCACTGCACACAACGTCACACGCGCGCAACAACAGACGTCACCACAGAATTACGTCACAAGGAGAAACGGAGACATAACGAAGCTTTGGTTCTTAAAATCAACGCGACACGTAATGGCAGGCAGCAGTTTGGGACGAAAACATCTACTGACAACAAGGAATAGTTTGCGTAAGTAAAACACGAATTCAACCGAGCCGGTCTGCAAAACACCGCAGGCATTTGTACAAGCGTAATCTGCAGGTCGGCAACTTTACTGGACAGAAGGCGCCAAAAACGCCAAGGCAGCGGAATTCCCGCCAAACATCAGCCATCGGATTACTGGGATTTATCGCTCAGCCATTCACACGAGTTGATGCTGAAATATCTGCGGTTCACTTTGCCAAGGCACGAAACACGTAACGGTCAAAAGATTGCCATGCTGAAAACACCCGAGATCGATTGTGACGTGTACAAGCGACATGCAGCGACGCGCGAGCGAGGGATGTTTTTGTGAACTTTGTTGTTTGAAAGGAAAAAGTGGGCAAATTGGTGTTTTCGCTTGAAAGGCCCCTCGGCAACTGAGTGGGGGGATGAAACAGCGACAGAGGAAGCGAAGAAACTTGTGTCAAAAAAATGGCGAGCGCTTCCTTGGTCATCATCTAGATAATACTTACAAACCTGAACAAAAGCGCCAACTCTGCAACTAACTATTAACGTGGTGGCCGGTCCATGGCTCTCGTGTGACGTACATGCGGCCAGGCCCTTGACAGGACCATTTTGTCCATGAACGAAGGAATGGAAATTATAAAAACGATCAGTTTTCTTCTGGTGCAAAGAACGTAAAAAAACGTTAAAACGCCTTGTTTCGCTTCAGCGACCACGATGTTTCGCTTCAGCGACTAGCATGTTTCGCTTGAGCGACCAGAATGTTTCGCTTGACCGACGGTTCAACTTTTACGCCCTCACAAAGGTGCTGCGCACAAGCACACTGGTGATGCAACTGTGACGTGAAACGTAACAATGGTCTGCGCATTACCACGGGAAAATTACCGTAACTGCACGTAGACCACCGAAACTGCGCGATGATTACCGAAGCCGCGCGAAGATTAGCGAAACGACGACTGCAGCATAAAAGATTACAAGAACGTTTTATTGAAGGTCGCAGATAGGGGTTTGTTGCGGGGCGGGTTAGAAACTGGGGGGAAGATATCGCACTTTGGTGCTGACAGCAACAAAAACCAAACGTCACAATGCTACGAAAAAGCTCAGTGACGACGACACAATGATGAATGCCGCAAAGAAACAGATAGCAAATTAGATTGTTAAAAAATGTACTAGAATGCGACTTGTTATGTTTCAGCGATGACAAGGGAAACAAAGCGGATGAATACTTCAAGTGTTTTGCATACTGCGGACGAATATACACGATTTCAGTTCCTCTAGGTTGTATATGTACAGACTGCTGCGAGGAAAAACGAAATTGGGGGGCGATGCGCTGCTGAACGTCTACAAAACATTGATAAAAAAGCAACGTGACTTTGAAAAAAAAACAAAACCGATACTTCGTTGTGCGGAGCGCTTGAAAGATGCAACAAGTCAAAGCAGTGCATCGCTTTCAGTGGATGTATAAATCAAACAAATGATGATGGGAGGAATGCCGAGGAAGTGGCAACAAACAGTTGCAGGACGTGTTTGAAACTTTTTCAATTGCAGACGATTTATTTGGCGAAAGCACGAAATTTTTTGATGAAAAATAAAGGAAAAGAAAAAGAAAATCTGTTGGACATATATGAATCTCAAGCTTGGTAGTAACAGTAACGCTTCAGCGCTTTTGCATAAATGTGCACGAATGAATGAATGTGACTCGGCAAATGGGGGGAGGGCAGTATCGAAAACCTGGTAAGGTCTGAAAGGTAAGACGACATTTATTTGTGTTAACTAATTAGGAAAATATAAAATCACAGACAAGTATTGCATGACCAGATAATGCTTGCTGTATGTCTCCAGCGAAGTTCTCACTAATGCAGTGAAAACGACCGCTCCCGTGTTTGTGACACAACAAACCAGGTTTCATAAGAGAGGGGGGGGGTGGTCGGTGGAAACACGGCAAGAGTGCGCCGTATAGCGGTGTAATCTCCGTTTCTCAGAAACCTCAACAAGAAAATCTGACGGCAGGATGTCGATTGCGCCGACTACTTGGGTTAAAGCAGAAAAACAACGAAAGAGAAAAGACCGAAAACCTGCGTCACCAGCCGTCTGTCTGGCGTGTTTAAGAACTTGAACCGATTCGCACCAGCGATCACGTCGTTCCGCACCGGCAATTACGACGTTTATTGCTACTTTTGTCGTTATTTGCGTCAGTGGAACTTTTACATTAAAAAAACAAACCAAGAGACGCGGCGCAAGAAACAGAAGTGCGCGAAACGCGTATCGCCCCACCAGGCCTGTAGCCAGATTACAAGGTTTCGCGGAACAAAATACATCTTTAGGGGGTCGGTCAAGATTTTGTTTTAATTACATTTTCAATAAAATTTTCTCTGAACGCAACAAAACTTGGTGGGAGACAAAAAAAATTTGAGGTGGCATTGCCCCCCGTGGTTATGGGCCGGCCTGTTCAATGCCGACCTTGGTGTTGCGCTTCACAAGTAGAACATTCGCTAATTGCTTCTTCCACACCGTTGCTTCGATAGGGGGAAAGGTACCAAGAATTTCCTTTTCCCGTTGAAACAAACTCGAGACCGAAAAAAAACTGTCAACAAACGCGTCGGAACGAAGCGAAGTCGTGACGTCACACGCGCTCGAGGAACGACGTCATCGCGCGCTTGCGATGGACGTGACGTCAATCATCTCGACACGCCGTTCGTGGCCGACTTGGCCGGCACCATGACCGTGAACAGGTCCTTCTTCTTCTTGACCTGGGGGGTGGTGGCCGTTGAATCGGGGCTCCGGGTGAAGGCCAGACGCATGGGCGACTTGCACGTCAGGGTCACGCTGCGACACAAACACGAGTTTGAATCAAAATAAACCTGTGAATGATGCGGGCAGCAAGCTCGTGGATGTTGTTTGCAAAACCAATTTTGATTTCGATGGCAAAGAATTTAGTTTGAACATGTTAACAGTTTTCAAAACACGGGCATTCCGCCAATGAGACCGTCATTCATTTTTGAACTACCGATATTCCACCCACCCGAACACAGCTCTCAAACGCACAATTGCTTATCATTGCAGTCAATACAACAAAAGTTTTATAGTCCTTTCGGTGTATCGATTATGAAGAAATGTCTTTTGACATACTGAATGAACACCAGGGGAAAAGCATCTAAACAGCCTGAATGAACACTAGGCCAAAAGAAATGATCAGCAAATCTGCGATTTATGGGAGGATTGCGCCACTTGTTCGCGTGTTTATTCCTATCACTCAGATTGCTTAAACTGTACAGTGCCAGCTGAGTCGAGCCTTCACTTTGATTGCAACAGCACAAAAGTATGCTTTGTTACGTCACAGACCATCACGCCACTTGAAAAACGCGTTCAGTGGAAATATTCGCCAGGTTTTTGTTTCCAACAGCAACAACATCAATAATTGGGTGATTTTCACCATCTACTATTATTGCAACTAACACCAATGAAAACGTCACGATCATTATGGATTTTATCCTTTAAGCAACAACATGAAAGTTGCAGGAGACATATGAACTGCTAAAAATATGAGCGCAATTGTCACTGATTAGACACAACTTTTCGGTTGTAGTTGGCGAACAGTCAACTATTAACGATAACCTGTTAATTTCGCCACTAAATTAGCGATGGTGGCAAACAACCGCACAACAAGGTGTATTTCACAAAATCTCTTTTGCTTTGGCACGCCAAGCTGAACTTACTTCTCGGAAATATTGACAGGCAGTTCATTTTCTGCTACTTTCTGCACAGCCAGATGAAGTTTGGTGGCAAACTCGATGGGGTGAGCGACGTTCAACAAGATATCTCCCTTCAGCTTGCTGCCGTTTGTGTTCTGTCCACAACAGATGCGAGGTTAGTTGAAGACGAAGTTGAAATATAATGTGCTTAGTCAGCTGACGCAAAATCTGCTTAGTCAATGAAAATTACAAGCGAAAAACTGTTTTACACAAGCTGAAGTCGAAATACTGGGACACAGGAGAAAGACTGGGCAGTCATGTTTTTTTTTCGGTTCTGGTTCAAAGCAGTCGAATTTCATATCCGGTTTTAAGGAAACTCGCACAACCTGCTCAACAAAATGGCGAACAAGGCAAAACTATGTGCAGCCCCGCACTGTGCGCAGTGCTGCAAAAAAATCTTACCTGGCTCTTGGCATGCACGACAACCATACGGTCGTCGAAGGGCGAAAAAGACAACATGGAAACACTGCCGAGTTCGACACGAGCCTTCGCTTTCATTGCTTTCTTGTCGACGAGCAACAAAGCTTTGCTTGAGACGACCACGAAGATCTCGACCAACTGCGAAGAACAGCAACGACACGAGTCAAGCTCCCAAACAAGGCCAGGCCAGTTCACAAACTAGCAACAAACGCCCTCAGCTGGACTGGTGTGTTGCCAAGGAACAAATTCGCTGTGGTTTTGTGGACCTAAACTGGCAGGAATGATGAAATAAATGATGTGCAACTTCGTAGTTTGTTTTTTGACGATCGATTTTAATATTTTTTTACATTTGAAAACAGCGTTTTTCACTCGAACACCTGGCACTGGTTCTGCTTTTCATATAAGTGCTAAACATCGTTTTTATATAAGTTTATATATATATATAACTTTTTTTATACTTCATATATATATATATATATATATATATATAACATTTTTTATACTTTTTATATAACTTTTTGTAAATAAGCTAAACTGCTTTTTATGCAAGTGCCAAACATGCCTTGCGTTTTTACGCAAAGCATCGATCAACAATTGTGACCTCACAATGTCTAGAATACATGGCGGCATTGAGCGATTCAAAACCAAACGATAAGTTAAAGAAGCACGGGACTGGATGAAGATCAGATTCCAGCAACTCCAGAAGGGTGTGCGGCAAAGCTGGTGTGTCTGGTCGAACAATTGAACACAGCAGCCTCAGTCCCGCCAAATTATACCTACGCCACTTTCAAAAGATGCATTTCCACGTTTCCAGGCAATCACCACGTGCAGAAAACGCAAAGAAAGCGTTACCTTCGCATCAGCTCGGTTGATTTTGAAGCCTTCGTCCGAGAAGAGGATTTCATCGTCGCCACCAGCTGTCGCTGTCTTCTGCCACTTCACGTTCCCCCTCAGATCCACGTGACTTCCCACAAACCACCGCGGCAGGGATATGGGGTACAACTGTTTCTTGTCTGTAAGCGAAAATGCAGTTCTGGTGACGAAGGTGGCGCTTGCCGAAGGTAAGTAACTGTTTCTAGAGGCGCTTGGAGTCGGACAGTAACATTGTGGAAAGCGGGTAAATTGAGGCATGTTTTGCAAAAAAAGATAAAGGATACACACAGAAACATAAAACTCATCCTAGGTCATCTGCTACAGTTTGGAGATTTTCAAACAATTACAACTTTGCAGCAAGAGATTTTCAAATAACCACATCTTTTGCAGCAAGAGATTTTTAAACAATCACAACTTCGGAGCAGGAGCAACGTAAACAAACAACGCTTGCTGAAGGTAAAACCAGCCCCGAAACTTCTTTGTTTACCTTTGAAAAGCTGGGAGGCCAGGAGCTTTTCCGATAGCTTCGTCTTCTTGTCAGGAGTCAACGAATTGCGGTATTTCATGCACTGCAAACAATGTTAGAAAGAACTGAGCCCTGATTCAATGCACAATGCCAACCCAAGTGAAAATGATCAAGATTTCGACTAACATTCTATTGGCGATGATATCAAACTAATCCTGTTGGATTGCATATATGCACTACGTGTCGATTTAAGCCTTCTTGCTTGTAGTCGAAATCTTAACTATTCGTTAAACGAGCGATGTCGGCTATTGTTGCATCACACAAGGTTTGGTTCCGCATCACCCGTCACTACTCGAAGATGCGACCGCATCGGATTCAAGCATAGGCGTCCTACGGATTTTTCCATCCTCAGAGGATTTTTCAAGGGGCCGAAAATGGTGAAACTTTGTTTCGCCCACTGCGAAAATGAAGAGAAAATTTTTTTTGCTAAAAACTCAATACAAAATATCAAATTTTGAAAGCAAGGAAGACCAAACCCCCCTTCCCTCCCTCCCGATGCCCATGGATTCCTAGATCAACTCAGATTACAAACAGAGGCCAGCATGCTCAACCGGCCTTCATGTTCACACGCTTACCCGCCATCGATGGAAGATATCCTTGAGCAGCGCGTGGGTCGGTGTGACGAACTTGTATTTGCACTCTGGCCACTTGTCCTCGATCGGTGACGTTGATGGTTGGTTGCCATGCACCTGGAGGAGGTATTTGCAAACCTGCAAAGCAAACAACAGGCGAATGAATACACGGGTCACGTCGCCGACGATGCGTTCCTAGCTTGGCAGAGAACGTCTTTCCGAGTCCTTTCTTTGCTGCGAGTCTACAACGAGATGTTTCATGACTTTCTTCTTCACAGCAATCAACCAGTGAAAGAACATCTACTTTAATTGAAAACACCTATTGTGAATTGCGGGGTTAGGGGGTTAGGGGGCATTCCAATCGGGAACAAAAACCACAGTAGGTTTTTGCCCAAACGCATGTTTTCTGACGTCAGTTGCTAAGAGATGGCCCTTCTAGCGTCCAAGACCGTTTCAACTCCAACAATACCCCCACCTGGTTACAACTACCACCCCTTGTGCCTCCCAAAAGTAAAAAATTTGCGCATATGTCAAAAACGAGCACTTGCATCCGAAAATCTTCGCCAGGAATAAAAACAAATCTTCGAACTCACCACGTATCTGTCCACGAACTTGGCGATGACTTTCCCAGCGTGGGCCCGGAAGTACTTCTGGTACTCGACCCGGGTCTTGTACCCTTTCCAGTAGGCCGCGATGCACGTGACCGCTAAACAGCGCCTCTTGTGGAGCTTCAGAGCGCGCAGAAGACAACGAGCCTGCGTGACGTAACAAAGCGTCGGGTGGAAAACGTGGAATTTCAACACTCATAGCTTTTCCGCGCATACCGGATAATAATATAACAAAAAGAAAACAAGTTAAAGGTGATGGAAAATCAGGCAAAACGTTACACGGCAGTGTTTCCACAAAATTACAACAGGTCGAACAGAGATCGCGTGTTTGGCAGTAACAGGTGTTACGTGCAAACTATGCTTACCTTCCATCCTCTGACGAAGCACTGGAACGTGATGGCGGCACTCCTCAGTGTGACGTAACGCTGTCGCGCCTGCGCACGAGAAGAAGAGGAAATAATTAAAAAATGTTAAAACTCCGGATGATGGGAAGCGCTTTTCCTCGCCACATGCCGCAGGGAGAATGCTCCTCAGATGAAAAGAAAGGAAAAAAAACAAGCATGTTAAAGCAAATTTTAACCCATTTCCGGTCGTGGTGACTCAAAGACGAGAAAATGACGCATTCAACAAACTACGAAAGTCCAATTTTGATGATGCAATCGACAACGAGACAAAGCATTGACGTCACAAGCTCCCGGAGTCAATAGAAAGATGCAAAAGTGCACGGCTTGGCAAGTGTATTTTCAACAGAAAGGGCTCACGCAGCAGCTACCCTTACTCGCAAACCTATTAAAAATTATTGGCTCGTATCGTTGCTCAATACAATTATTTATTTACCGCTTTGCTGCGATATTACGCCCTGGTCAATCTCTTACGACAGCACAAGCTTATGCAGTGACGTCATACGCTTCCACTTAACAACCGATGAGTCAACACATAACAACAGGCAGGTAGGGGAAGGCTTGATGTTGTCACCGAAATCATACGCTGGTTAGCTCAGCAAACTACTTCCTGTATAGCGGTGGTGAGCTTTGCTTTCAACTTGAATAAACCACGTACACGACCTTGACAGGCGCTAAAAGTCATCGAAATGTCAGCTGGATTTTAACTATAGATCAGCTGAAGGTTATCCAAGGTCAGCTGAAGGTTATCCAAGGTCAGTTGAAGGTTATCTGGGGGCCGATCGCATCGCATTGATCCTACCTGGTAACACTTGACGTATTTGCTGATGACGATCTCCGCTCTCTTCATCTCCTGGAACCTCTTCCAGGCGTAAAATCCCCTCCAGATCTTCTGGATGCAGGTGGCGAGGTCGTGGAGCTTGTCAGCGCGGAGGTCCTCCAAGTAGAAGAGCTAGAAAACGATGAAGTGTCAGTCAGGGCTTGAAAGTGATGACGCGAAAGAAACTTCTTTCGCGCAATAAATGACAGAATCTTTTTCTTGAGAAAAAAGGCAGATGCCTCTTGATGCATCCTTCTAAGCCGTCAACAAGCCGAACAGTATAAATCGAAGCATTATTTGCAATAAACCACGAAACCGAAACCGAATGATTCATTTTCCCCAATGAACCCACAACGTAAGTTTCTTTCATCTGTTTGTTTCAGTAAAATCTGAACTTTTAACAAACCCCGGTGAATTATAATACAACCGAGCTGTTTTTTTTGCTGAGACCTTCCGGTCACTTGTCCCATGATGGTTTTTTAAAAGTCGCCGAAACAGAATTCACCAGTTTATATTTTCCTGACTTAATTTTTTTCGATGATTTAAAAAAAATTGGTCTGTGAGCGAAAAAAACCTAGTAATGAAACAAACAACGCAAGCACCAGACTCGTTGGCTCAGCACAGTAGCTTGGAAATCAATCCAGATGGATATCTCGCAAATCAAGCGCACTGGAATGTCGCGTCACAATAACTGGAATGTTACGTCATAATAAGCGCGATTACCGTCTTTGGATTCCTTATGAATATCTTGGATCGGCCGTATTCGAACTTGTCAGCGGTGACGTTCGCCTGGGCCAAGATATTTTTGACCCCTTCCTGGGGTGGCCCGTGCCAGTGAGGCCAGGTTTTGGGACAGAGCATCTTGTACCTGAAAGAAAACGAAATAAATAATTTCATTATTACTCTGCGCGTGCGTCGACGTTCTGAGGTTGGACATTTTGCGATAAACGTTAATATTGCTGCAAATAAACGTTAATATCGTTGCAAACTGGGCAGTTGTTGAGTTTTCTAAGAAGCCTGGAAGAACAAGTACTTATAGGAACAAGTTTTTTTGGCAGGAAGTTAATTGTAAGCTTTCGCATGTCCGGAACCAGATCAGGGCCAGATTGATGGGGTTGTAAGCTAACACTAATCAGACGTAAGAAAACATATTGACATTGTTGACTTATTTCGGACAAGTCCAGAGACCGAAGTGCAAAGCGCATGTGGCGGCGAGTTGCAGATAGCTCCCCTTACATGGGCTTGGACCCCCTCCCACGACACGGAGGTTTCAACCCCCGCAACCGGTTGATATTTCGAACCCCTCTGCACTGTTCGTCGTTCAAAATTCAAGAAAAAGAAGACCAGGCCGTGTATCACGTCCCAGGGAAAGAAAATGGACGGGTTTTAAAAGACCGAACATCAATCGCAATCTTTCAGAAGAAAACATCGACGTCAGACTCTTGGGAGAATTAGCAGAAGGTTTGCATAGGTTCAAAGTCCACAGCATCTTGCCAGAAGTTTCGGACAGTGATTGAGAAAGGGTGGGACGTGGCGATTTTTTTACAGAATAACTCGAAAATAAATATACGAAGTTGGAAGATAAACGAAAATAATATCAACAGGCTCGTAGTCAGGTTTTAAGGCTTGGGGAGGGAGAAAAATACATTTTAGGGGGGGAATGATTCTTGTTTTTATTACATGTTTAAAACAATTTTTTCGGGGCATAAAAAATTTTGGGGCCAATACCCCTGAATGCCCAACCGTGGCTATAAGCCTGAAAGCCTCAAAGCGAGAGTAAATTTGCAATAAAGCCCCGTCTCGATTAAGCAACAAGACCGCAAGGAAGTGGCAATGACAGTTTTCCAGGGGCTTTTTTAACACTAAGGGGTGACGCGGCACCAACCTGGTCAGACAGTCCTCGTATTTCTGCCTGAAGGCGTACCCGGCCCTCCTCACTCTCACGTTCTCCATCAGGCCGAGGTACCTCACTTGGTGGCGCACCAGGTCGCTGCTGAAAACCGCCGCTCGCTTCACTTCGTTTGGTTTGATGCATCTGAAAGATAAATAAGCAAGGGTTGCGTCCATCACTGTGAGTTGAAGTAAAGTGCACAGAACGCGGCCTGGAGACGACAATGGCTCGAAAGTTCGGTAATAACCACTTAATAGGGCAAAATTAGTCAAATAAACACTTTCAGAGCGATACCTCTTCTTCACAGTAGCCACTCACGCACCTGATGTAGTTCGGATTTTTCGACAAAAGATTCCGCATGAGGGCGCTCATCGACGCCTTGAATTGAGTCGCTGTGGTCGGGTGACGTTTCAGCACGGTGATGGACGGATCGCCTTCGGGGAATAACCCTTTGGGGCCGCCGAGCAGTGGGTGCTGGGCGGAGAAAGCGGCCTTAGACAGGTTGCGGAAAAGGGCGTTGTTGTTCTTGTCCACGAAATTCTCGATCATGTAAGTCACCTGAAAGAGAAAAGCGAGTTATCTTCACCAGTTCCCACCATGATGCAATCAGTACACCCTCATCATGATGCAACCACTTCTTTAAAAAATTTACTTCACCTCTTTTTCAGTTCAAAACAATTTTTTCAATTACAATATTTGTTTCAAAAAGGATGTTTGTAAACAATATTTTCCTCTTATTTGAAAAATTGCTGTCAATTTCAAAATTTTTCTGTGCCATGATTTCTTTCAATATAATCAAGTTTTTATATATTCAACACGTGCCACCACACAGCAGCCACAATGACAATGTGTCCCGCCGTAAGGAACTGCTGAAACAAATCTTTTTTCAAGGTACTGGTTAATCCTTCAGCCCACACTGTGCTGCAGCTGGCAGAATGGGATGTAGCACACAACACAACTCGAACTGTTATGTGTTTGATGTCAGTCAAACAAGTGTTAACCACAGCACGTAACAAACGACTGCACATTCTTTTCATGATGGGTCTCTACACCTTTTCATTGCTGCAGCAACCGACATGTTTCTATACCTGGACGAAGTTAATCTGTTCTTGAAAAATAAAAGTAAAATTCCATTATCGGTAAAATCTTTTTTTTTTTCAACAAGATAGCGACCGTGTTTTGAACCAGACAGTAACCATGTTTTGAACCAGGCAGTAACCATATTTTGAACCAGACAGCCACCATCTTATAAACCAGACTGCGACCATATTTTGAAACATATTGTGTTTTCGTATTTCCTCTGACTTCTTTGCTTCTTGGGTCAGACGAAAGTAAACTACCGGAAACTGAATGTGTCATCGCGTTGCAACAGTGTTTTTCCACAGTGGCGCAAACCACACTGTTGCGCCGATGACAAAGGGTTGCGCGACAATCCACTGGTCCTCGGCGATTGTGCGTCGTTTGAAACGGCCATCAGTCGCGTCAACAAAACAAGTGAATGGGGAGAATCGCGAACACAATGAGCATTGTCACGTCACAGCTTTGCGCATAACGCTGGAGGAAAATTGGCTTGCGAATCGTGTCACAATGGAAAAAAGGGCGTTGTCATTGTCAAGGACTCTTTGTGACAAACAATACCCGCGTATCGCCTTCGCGTCTCAAGCGAAACCACAAGCGGTGAAATCGAATTAAGATCGTTGAACAAACAACAGGACAAGGGGGAGTGATGGGGAGGGAATGATTAACGGCGATGAGGTCTTTGACAAGCGGGGCAGAAAAACCCAAAACCGGTGACTCAATGTTTTTGAGAAACGCACGAGCCGCCGATACTTGGCAAAACAGGCTGATGAACATGCTACAACATGAAACACCCAGAAATCTGTTGCAAGATAATGTTCCCGACGGTGGTTTGACATCNGAACAACCTGTACGAATTAAAGGCTGCAGGGTCAAAATGCTGTAGAAATTAACCTTCACAGACTTACTGTCTCATCGAGNTGCAGGGGCAACTGACCGCCGAGGCTCAGCGTTTCTGAAAGTGTTCCGATGAAAGCACCCCGCCGAGCTTGCCGCATACTGGTGACCGGCTTGCTCAGCTGTCAACGCATGTGGCTCAAAAGAGAAGAGGAAAGACAGGCCGGACCCTGTGTTTGAGGAAGATCCCGCCTCTTCAACTATCCATGGACGGGTCATGAAACTGGAAGCTGGTCATGCTGCGGTGAAAGGGACACTTGTACCGGTTCCGGTACTTGTACCGGGATAGTTAGGACGGTGCACCAGTTCCGGTACTTGTACCGCGATGGGAACGATATAGCGGTTCCGTTACATGTACTGCGACGGGGAGGAACGAGGTTTCGGTTCTTGCGCCGCGATAGGGAGGAACAGTGCACCGGATCCGGTACTTGTACCGCGATGGGGAGGAAAGATGTATTCGGTACTTGTACCGCAGACTGAGTGAAGTTGGTCAATGTCAGGCTGATGAAAGATAACGTGCTTGGAAATCAATCGCAGCTTGTATCTTAACAGCGCAAAAGTCACGTTTCGCCGAAACACTTCACTTCGCTTTGAACAACCGCACTTTCCGTGCTGAGAACAAGCCAGATGTCCGCACGTAACAATCAGTGCTGGTGTTGGAGTGTTTACTTTGATGGATGCTCAAGACCTTACAAGTGCCGTGATGCTGGAGGAACGCAGAGAAATGAACGATGACGTGATTCGAGGCTGAAGAGACAGCCTGGGGAACTTAAATCATATGTTTTTAAGGTGTGTGTAAAACAATAGTTAAGCGTAAAATACAATCTCAGGTTCAGTGATTTTTTAACTGCGTGGGAACTTCTGATTCATGCATCTTTACTTTCCTTCGAGGAAGTTCGCTTTCCAAGAAGATTTCGAGAAATATACAACCGAATAAAAAGAAAAAATATGAAGCTGAAATACAAAACAAGTGAAAGTCAAAACGACGAAGGTGAAAGACTTGAAAGATTTTTTTGGAACTTTACCAAAGGACAAATCAACGCGAATAGCAACGAACAGCACGGCGCACCAGCGCATGCAAGTCGGTGCAAGTTTTGAGGCAGTACTGATGACGTAGCAACGAACAATCAAAATGGTTGGTTGCATTTTTTCTGTATGCAAATGACGAAGACAGACTTAGGCTTCCTGAGCTTTGTGGTGACAACAACAGGTTTCTGCAGCTGACGTTAAAAATTGAATATGCGCGTTCTTGTCAAGATCCATTTCGACTCCATCTGACTTCTTACAACAAATACATGCATTTCGGAGTTGCAAATGAGAACTGCAGGTGGAAAAACCTAAAAATCTGCTCGTAGAAAATTCCTGTCTGTGCATGGAAGAAACGGTCCAAGTAGAACAGAAGGAAAATGTTCTGAAAACGATCTCTCTCACCTTCCCTGCGTAGTGCTGGATGCGGAATGCCTCGTGCGGCAGAGACTTGTCTGCGAGGAATTTCGAATCGCGGCGACTTTCGAAGTGCTGGTGTTTGCCACACACCGATTCGAGCTTGGCCAGGAACGTAGCGTCGGTGACGTCACCGGGCCGCAGGCACTCTTCGTCCAGCATGGACAGGATGCCACTGTGCGGCTGCAGGGACAAAAGAAAAGACTGCTGTGAGACTTGGTGGCGAACGCGCGCTGGTAATTCATCAATTAAGTTTTGAAACGCAAATGTATTCATCTACCTAACAAGTAAAATACATTGTATAACAGTTGAAGTTATACCCATTTCCATAAGCAAATTTAGTATTTTACAAAAGCAAATTAATTCAAATTGCAATTAGATGGTGGCAAAGTCGAGACTCAAAACAAGCTTCAAATAAATCAAAGTCGCACTGAGAACGAGCCAGAACTTGGCAAGTGCGATCCTTTCTTTGTTTTATTGCAGTGGTGCTCAAACCGTGGCCCGTAAGGCCCTCTGGAGTGGCCCGCGAAGCAATTTTCATTGGAAAGAAAACTTAACACTTTAATCATTTAAGAGAATTTGTATTGAGATTAT
>JGI24158J21664_10002080_pt1 | contig 23808 bp, 12 predicted proteins | sample Ectturendosymbi3_FD_21664 | JGI IMG/M metagenome (IMG submission 21664) | reverse complement strand
AAAAATCGAAAAATTTGCAAAAAGTTGCAATATAAAATTCCTGGAAACAGCTCAAAACATTGAAACACAGATATTTTGAGTATTTAAGCAGCTGTTGGAAGTTGTAAAAAAAAGTTGCAAAAGTTGCAAAAACTTGACCTAGTGATGAGAAACCAACTGGTACATTTAACAAAATTGGTTAAATTAGCAGTTTGTTTCTTAGCCGACTGCTAAAGCACTGAGCGCATGCCCAGCTTTGAAACGACGGCTGCAAATGCACAACAAACTTTAGTGATTTGATTTGGCAGGTGAGATATAAAACAAAACTTACTATAATTTTAAGTAACTAGTCTCCACAAAGCGACCACAATCGAAGCGACTAGCAAAATAGTGTTTTTGTTGCACGATGTTTTACGTCAAATATTTCTTAAAAGGCAAACTCACAAATGCCGCTCGCAAAGTTTTGTCTTGACGAAGACACCGTGAAATCGTGCAAACCAGAAACAAGGGGAGGGCGTGCTAGGCGACCGCTGCAGGTGCAATAACAAAATTAGCGAAAGTTGGTCAAAATGACGCGCGAGAGATAAGGTCAATTCAGGCATCATTCAACACCTTGACAATAGAACCAACAAAGCAAGACACCGAAGCTGAAGATTTGCTGACGAGTGCTGAGATCTCGAACCAAGCTATCTTCAGGGAACCACATTTTAAATGCATGCAATTACAGTCGTTCGCTGTTCGGCTATAGCTCTTATATATTTTTTCCTTTTACAAGCTTGCGCTTGTTATACAGAGAAAAATTTTGCGTACTGTGTTTGGAAGCCATAACTTAGGGAAAAACGTGTTGGAATTTTGTTGACAGGTGGAGATGCACATTTGTCGAACACTTTGGAAATACGAAAGTTGGAATATTTGGCGCTTTCTTCTGTTTTACTGTAAATTTTTGAGGAACGCAATTGTGGACAAGCTCACTTGAATAGCAAAGAAATTACGCTTTACAGGATCGACAATGCAATTTATCTTAATCTTAGCCTCGAAAACATTTTTGCCATGTTTTGCATCATTTAGAAAAAATCCATTTACTGAAAAATGATACTTAATGAAATTATAGCTTATTTATTGTTAACTAGAGTCACGCCGGTTAGTTTCTAAACTAATGTTTTTATTAAATTTTTCCTGGTTAATGTGAACTTTTGCCCTCTTTATTTTTTATGAAGTTTATGTTTTGAAAGATGCTTTCATCTTTCTACACAATTCACGCATTTACTACATACGGCCATTTATTTACACATTACTAAAAAAATGAAGAAAAAGATATGGTGTAATGGGTGTAAAAACATCTTTCATCATTCGGCTGAAATAGTGATCTGTGTGAAGTGTACTTACAGCATGACTTCAGTTCAAACCGTTGTAACAAAGCATTCGGCCTACTGAAGACGGCCTGGGTTGTCGGAGAACGAGGTTTGGCGAGACATCCTCTCCCTGGTCTTTTTACAAAGGCAATAAGGACGAAGTAGCTTTTCATTTAAAGCAACACGGCTAATTTTATGCTGCTCAATGTTGATTTCCCTGAGTGTACTGCAATATTTGCCGCATCGAAAAAAATCAGAATGGTTGTGTCCACAGTTTTTCACCTCAGATTGTTATCTAAAATGATCGACACACCTTCACCACTGCGTTTAACACAAATTTAACTCGAAGTTTCGCATGGTCAACCTGTTTTTTCATTTTTTCTATCGACCTATGAAAACGGAATTTGTCAATGAAGTAATGGTTGCAGAATAGCACCACTGCCTAGTGATAGCCAACGCTTGCAGCTAAGCCGCGAATTCGAAACACTCTGAAACATCCTTGGAATTCACAGTAAATCTTGACCACAGGCTCATGTCAAAGTGTTCGACACTGCATTTGCGCAACGCCTCTTGAAAGTTGAAGCGACTGAGATTTTTCTCACAATTTGCGACCAAGCAGACATGATGGAGAAACGCCCACTGACTGCCTGATCACTGCAAGCAAAAAATCATGTTCTGCAAGCTATCAGCCGAGGATTAGCCGACTATCAGCGGTCTGCAAGACGCGCCCAAGAGCGTGGAAATATTGAAAGTAATCCTATTGCTGCTTGCTTGCGACGATCCTTTTTGCAAAGTCAGGTCCTGCCCGGAGTCTGTCGAGTTCAGTGCATAACCTACAGACCTCTCGCCGGAAAAAGTGTTTGAAGAGCGTTCAGCGCCGCAGCAAACATGCAGTGAGCGCACACCTGCAGTGACATAGTTCTGGTGACAGTCGCTAGAGTTGAAGATGATCGCGGTAGGCCGACGGCAAGCAGCAGTGAATTCGACGTTGAAGCCATTGTCACGATTTTTGCGCGAACAAGCGTAATGGCTTTTTCTGCACCTGCGTTCGAGATTTACGTCACAATTGATGTTCAGCAGCTGAGCAAGAAAAAAATGCGTCTCGTGTCGATCAGAGTTTAAAAATGTCAGCGCTAAAAAATTATAAGAGCTTATAATTGCGCGCGCTTGCCAGCAATCTACAAACTTAAGATTGGAGGCCGCGAACTCGCGACTGGGTATCGGCACTCGTGCGATTAAGCGGTTTTGTATGGAGGCTTTCGCTTAGGTAGCTTGACAATTTTAAACGGATTTGACAGTTCAAAGCTCGAGATTTTCCTGTGGCTCTCCAAGACGAGCATTCAGGTTTGAGATGTCAGTGACATTTCGGATAAGGTCGCGCACTGGTTTTAATCGCTTTTTCGTTTCGTCAAATGTCTTAAATTTTGCGCACAATCATCCATTGCAAATGCACAGCATCAATGGGATAGATGCCTTTTTTCTTCGGGAGGTAAAAAGATGCAAGGTTTTGTGTCACTCAAGTCTTGAATCTTTAAACCGACGCGTATTTCGGATCATTCAATTCTGAAAAGTCTGAGACTTTACGTCATGGCCAAAAAGAATGAATTGGCTAAATCTCTGAAATGTTGCTTAAATTGCTGACTGCGTGGGATCGTTTTCATGGCATTTGCGGTCGGTGCGAGAAATGGCCGCCTTCAAGTCCTATTTCCGATCCCCCAGGTGGCAACCAGTATCGCTCCATTTAACAGGCTCAACTCCCATTCAGATACTTTGGTTCAAGGTCTAAGTGCGATCGTGCAGGTCATCTAACGGTCCGGAAAACGACATCCCGGAATTCCAGACGTCGTTCAGAGTTCCAGCTTTCGGTCTCCTCCACCAACGTGACCGTAAACGAACTACTTGTACCATAAACAACTATCATCGCTGACACAGCTACATTCCGTGTCCGTTAAGCAGGGATTCGAAACATCAACATCGCTGTGTTGTCAAGCGTTCCCATTGGTCGATTCGACGCGTGCGTAGAGCAGCATCGCGGGCAGTCGAGCGGAACGCGCTTCCAGGTGTTGGTTTCACCGCAGATCCCAAAATGACGGGTCGCGCACATCCCCGAGTAATCCTTCCATTCAAGTTCTAGAAAAGCAACAGTCGCGTCTAGTTACAGAGTACTAAAGTTCTTTGGTGGCGACCGGTACCCTGCGACAAAGCGTTGCGCTCAAGCCCAAGACGCAATACCGCAACAATCCAGAGCTATTTTATTGGCAATTTAGAACGAATTGCGTGCCTATTCAAGTAGAGCGCGCTGTTCTCTGCGACGGAGCAATTTCGTCATTTTTTACATTAATTTCCTTCTCCCGTTGAGCCCTCACACTGGGACAAAAGTATAGAAAATCCTGAAATGGGGCGTGGGTTCTATTTATTCAAGAGAAGTTACAGTATTGTTGTTCATCTCGCCAAGTAGTTTTCCCATTAAAACGTTCTGGTGATTTTTTCCAGCGGTCGGTGGCGCTTAAATTCAATGCATTTAACTTTCGATCAAACTTTTTAGTTTTTCTGGGTGGCCGAGTGATCAGAGCAAAATATTGTTAGCAGAGGTCACGGACGACTTTCACTTTTTCTGAGAAAAGTGGCAGTTTATATTAGACATTTGTTGATGGCAAAGGGTATTGCACAAGCAAACTTGACATTATATCAGTTTTTTTCTATCACTCAAGGCACTGATAACAACGCTTCAAAATCCACCAGTGTCATATGCTTAAAAAGGATGGTAGCGCGCATCGAATAAGTATAGAAACAGTTTGCTACGAAGAACATGTTCACTTCTCCCTCTGAGAAAATCGTACACTGAGCAATATTTGTTTCAGTGAGCTTGCAATTGCGCAACCATGTAGACCAAGGGCGGATCCAGCCAGTAAGTTTAGGGGGAGCGATTTCAGTAATATTTTGCAGTCAAGTCTCATTACGAGTTCACTACTGTAAGCGACATGAAGTATACTTCACAACACTGCTGTGACAAAACAATGGGGATCCAAATGGGCCTTATATCGCGAATGCTGTTTTCCGAATTGTACAAAATCATGGTGAAAAATGTTACTTTCGTAGGTTTTACGGGGGACGATCGCCCGCCCCCCCCCTGGATTGACCGCTGATGTAGACACACAACTAGTGACGCGTGATATACATACGATATCAAATTTTGGAATGTTGCAAGTGCGTGAGAATGAGATTTCACTGCGCAAATGGTCTGGTGGTACTGCGCATTGCGCACCTCAGAAGGAAGCACTGAACGTGCTGACTGACAGCCATTTTGTCATTACGATTGAAACAAAGGAACGGACAATAATTTGTTGTGTTAAAATGTTCACAAGTAAGTCGACAAATTGTTTTCAAAAAATCATGTCAAGGCCATTATTAAATCTATTACTGACGAAATAAGTTGTGTTTTTGCCATCAATTCGCACAAACAGCAAATTAAACCAATTGTTTTAAGTCGATGCCGCGAACGTATTCCAGCATCACCGTGAATACTTGTGCTTGGTTGCGTACTAAACTCAGTCTCATGCAGTTCACAAAAAAAATGAAAAGAAATGAAAAAAGCTTTAAAAATGCAACATTGGAATGAAATTTGCATGGAACGGCCGACTTTCATTAAAGTTTCGCAGAAAAAGTTTTTTTGGTTCGTGAAAGCAAAACTTTCAGCAAAATCTTGGCAGATACATTTTGCATTTGCGACGAAAGCGATGGAAAATCAACAGTGGCAGGAAAATGCAACTTATAAACAACATACCCAAGACTGCTTTTTAAAATTTTTCAGGGGTCGGCGGTAACTTTTTCGGACTGCTAGCCCACTTCAGGGGGTCAAGAAAGCACACTAGGCCTAAAGACACAAGGTTTCCGAAGAGGGGTTGTTTCAGTTAATGAGTCAGACACGACTGAAGACATGCATGTTAGGCACACTAGCCGCGTAACGCAGTTTGCCACAGAAACAGGTACAGAACATTGTTTTGGAGACCTTTCAAGGTAATTGCACAGGATGACGTTAAATTCGCAAACGCTATTGGTCGGTTGCTCTTAACGGTTGACTGAACACTTGTACACACAGACCTTCATTTGCAGCTCACATTCAAGTCAGATCCATGCCAAACGCCGCGTGGGATTCAAACGCGCTGTAGCTTTCGAACACTGCGAAATCCATATAGTCAGTCGCAAAACAAAACGCTGTTTTAGTGGGCAAAGAAACGAAGTGAATACAACAATCAGACAGCATCAGTGCTCTCAACTATACATTAGTTGACTTTAATCAAAAGTAAAGTTGTTCGGTGAGAAACATGATGTTGACTAGAACTGTCTATCATTAACTCAAAAACTAAACGCCCGCGATGTGTTGGTGACTAATTCTACCCTGCTCTTGCGAACCAGTAACAATGCAGCACACGGACCCACGTTGGCACGGTGTTCTGCGCTCAAGCAGTAAGCATTTAATTTTAGCAAAGTATAACATCAATAATATCAACTCGACGACAGCATTTGCAACCGTGAACAAATATGTCCACCTAAATAAACCCTTACCCCAGGCCCAGACACCAGCACGATTGATCAAAATCATGATTTTTTTTAAATAAAAAAATCAGATATTTTCGATTCAAATTCGTTTCTTTCATTTCAATCAAATTTTTTTATTTTTATGATTTTTTGATTTAATGTGTAGGGGGTGGCCACCAATCACTAGTCAGTTTTAATTTTAACAATATATTTTAATATAACTTTTTGTGCTTTCTCAATTTCATGATAGTGGCAGAAAATCCCTTGCATTTGGTGACCGAAAAGTGTGGTCTTCAATACCAGACTTTAAGTCTGTTACCTTCAAATGGAAACTTAAAGAAAACTTCTTACATGACAAAGATACATAATTATGTATTTTAGTAACATTTCACTTATCAAGAACAAAATGCTGAAATTTCAGTAATTTGGATAAATGTAATTTTGTTCGGTTTTCATGTATCTTTGCTTTTTTGTTTCTCGTTCTTTCGTGTGCACATCCCATTTTTTCGGCATGAAATTACACTGCATAGTTTTTTTGTACCTTATCAATTAGTTTTTTTTTTAACTTTATATTTTTATACTTTGTTTAAACCTGTTGTGACCACACGAAATTTCCTCAATTAAATTTGATCCACTCCTTTGTGTGCATAGACATAGTGTATTCATCTGTAAATTTACTTCACCATGTTCTATATTTGTTTGTTTGTTTTTCTAAATGTGCTTATTTGATTTCCAACTGTTGTTTTTCAACACTTTAAAAAAGTGATAAATGTGGTTGGTTGGCTAGATAACCGCCATGGTCCTTCACCAATCCTATGCGACACACTGACACTCTGTGCTTAAATTGATCAGTTATTTTGCCATTGTTTTCATTTATTCTAACGTTCACTGACAGTTGGTTTACTTATTGCGCGATGGCTCTTTGTATCGTTTCCGTTTAATAGCTGAGTCATATAAAACAATAAATAAAGAAATCAACCAATCAATCATGTACAGCAACTAGAAACAGCTGAACTGTCATTCAAACTTTCTTTACGCTTATGCAATCTTCCTTAATGCAAATCAGGTCTCAACACCAGTATACAAAACGAAATATTTATTGAATTGACAATATCTAAACAATCAGTTTAACAAGACACTCATGGCATGTTAAAAAGCCTGTACATAATACAAGCTTGAGAACCTCTTCGGTGCCAAGTCGATTACGGATCTTTGAATGTATATAAGTCCAAAAGTGGAAAATGCTCGGTCCACATCAGCGTTTAATTGCTTTTAATTTGTGTCTTCATATGAAGTCTCTCCTTTCTTCGCTAATGTAAGTGAAAACTTATTAGGTTGCTAATTAAATGTGTCATAGAAATCACACAAAGCTTTAAAACTGCGTATGATTTTTGCTTGATTTTTTTGTTTTTAAAAGAACACACAAAATCCGCAGACATCTTTCTGTGTCGTTCTAATATTTACAAATAGCGTAATTGTGACGTAAAGTAACCTTGCGAAGTTGGAAAGAAGCAGAATATCTGGATTGTATGAACACAGAAGGGTAAGTGTAATAGAACAAAGGCAAAGGAATAATAGAATGGCCCCGAAGAGGCGTTGATCTTGCTCTGGCGCCGTGGGAAGTAAAATTAGGCCGGATGTAATGGTAAGTAACTAGGAGTGCACTAGGACGGAATGGAACACTAGCTAGGCCGCATCCGGCCTAAAGGCCGAGGGTTGACGGCCCCCGAGGGTTGGCTTTCCAGTTTTCTCTTCGCCGTTTCGTATTATAGCTTAAAGATATGCAAGTTGTAGGTTTATCTCTAGTTTCATCAAAACCTTTGCCTGTTTGAATAAATTATTGTTAAAACACGACAATCTAAAAGGCATTCAACACACTTTTCTCACTCGAAAAAAGATTTAAAAGTGGCCATGTATACCATGTATGTTTTTTCAAAATCAGCTCGTCGATTGAACCGCAACTTATTCAAATCCAACCATTCATCCAAGAGTGGCAAGCATTCGAATCACCTGTAATGAGTGCAAATCACCTTTAGAAACAAAATAAGAAAGTTTGAAAAAAATTTCCCATACTGTTTCTCGAAAGATAGTTCGGATAAAAAACTCTTCGACAAGCTCTTGGCTGAGTAGCATATTCGGTAACTCGATCAGCTTGTGCTTTTTTCCGAGTTTCAAAACCTGCAATTATCCAATTCCAGACGAAAACACCTGGCAAAGGAAAAGAAATGCGTGATGCGAAGTATTATGCCGGCACCATGCTTTCGCGGTCTCTCTGTCAGAACACAATCAGGAGTGGCGGTTGGCACGTTGCGAATGGCATGCTGAGGCCTCTTGAACTTTGGCTACGCATCAGTTTCCGAGACGTGGGAAAGGAGAAAAATTTTGGGCTGGGTACGCAGCGGTGCGACTTGTCTTCCTCTGCTCTTAAATAAGATATGTTAATCGAAGATGGCGTTGAAATGTTAATAGGTGATAAACGCGATAAAAGTTGCATTCAGATATTTTTTTCGAGGTTGCTATCACGCTGGTGGAAAATGTTTGGGACGAAGCTTAGTATTGTGTTGGGCGAAATCGTACCGTGTACTGCTGGCCAAACTTTTTTTTACGAAAACCACAGTCCTCCTCGCTATTAGGCATTTGCCTCTGCACATGCTTGTGGTTGTCGGCTGGAGTCATCCATGATGCTGCAAGATCATGGCAGGTGCTTGTAGAAAAAATCGAACTTTTAAATAAAAGTTTTATCCGCTCAAGTCAGCGGTGCGGATTTTGTCGCATGAACGTAAATTTCCAAACTTTTTGCTGCGGAAGCGCCGCTGAAGTAGTCGACTAAAATTTCCACGGATGGCACGGTCTTAACACTTCCGATGGAAAGGAAAAGCTGCGAGAACATACTTTACTTTCGCTATGAATTAAGTAAGTCCATGCCGCCGAGGAACATGGGCTGCTGGTATAGGAACTTGAACGAAACACAGACTTAGAACTTTTTCAAGACCTTCACGGGTCCAATGCACAAGCGGTTAGCACATGGAAAAGACGGATCGATGAGCAAAGGAATAATACGAAGACACTTACCCTTTTCGTTTAACTCGAAAGTTTCACCAAAGGAAAAACAATGTTAGAAAATATTTTCTTAAAATCTAAAGGTTTAAAACATAGGCCTACAGGCAGGGGCGTAAAGAAGTTAGATGGCGCCCGGGGCAAGAAGCATGTTTGGCGCCCCATGTTCGAACTTGAGGTCTTTTTGGAAGCAAATGCACTGCATTCAAGAAAGCACTTGTGACATTGTTGGGATTTTTCGGCGCCCTCCGCAGTCATTCGGCGCCCCCATAGTGATTCGGCACCCGGGGAATTGTGCCCTCTTGCCGCCCTCGTTACGCCCCCTGCCTACAGGCTGATGGAACTTACACAGTAGGCTAGGTCAAAACTCGGTGTTGCCTTTGGTGCTTTGTTTAACACACTTCTTCGATACTGTTTTGTTAGTTTCAAAAACCTTGTGAAAAAGTACTATGTCTGTAAACTATTTATCAATAGACCTAACTTCGAGCGCATCAGTTGAGAATAGAGAAATTTGTTTTTTCGATTATTGTGAATGAATAAAAAAGCAAAAAAAAATTTTGAATTTGTTTTACTTTCAAATAAAATCTCCACATCTGAACGTAGTGCGGCTCTAAAAATTGCTAAATAAGAAGTCCATGCATTATGATTCGAGTAAGTGCTTTAAATAAAAGATTGAAAAAGACTCAACAAACTCAACAAAACGTAACCAAAATCTACACGTCTTTTACCATTTGTCTAACAATATAAAAACTTATGACGTGGGCGGTTATACCACTATTTTCAATGATAATGACTGCCCGAGTGATAAGAAAGACAAAATTGTCTAATTTCAAATTATTTCTCATGTTCCTTCAGGAATCACAATCACGGCTATGATTGAGTGGACAGTGCACACATCACGGGAAGGCATCGCCCTCTTGTGGCGTTTGTGTGACTGCTGCGCAATAAAAAGCTGTCACAGCCTTTGTTTTGCTTCATCGCAACCGTTCGTCGTATCAGTGGCGTTGTGTTTTGATTATGGCGAAAACTGCTCAGGTTGTCAAACGTCGCCTAAAATATATTCTTAGCAAGCGGTACCAGCATATAGCGTGATTCTTGTGTGAAAAATACCTTGTTCTTGAAGACAATGCGGGATTTTGATGTGTGAAGGCCCGTGTGCGCAAAGCCATGTGGAAGCCTTTTGTTCCATGTGAATAATCTTTAGACTTTGAACTGACAAGATGACTGAAAATTAGTCACACACACACTGAGACGGAATCACGTAACGTGTTAAAGGAGATCTGTGACTTAACGAGTTTTGGCGTTGTGGCAAAGTCGCTGATGATATCGCCGAAGTCAATTTGTCGCAACATGTCATCTTCACTGCTCATCAGTGTCAGATTATCCATAAATTTCAGTTTGCTAAAGTAGTCTCAAACCAGCTCCGCACTCTACCATACCAAGCTTTCCAAAACAAAATGTTATAACGAATTCGCGTATTCGTTTCACAAACTTAGCAGTTTGCAAATTTCTAACACAAGTTTATAAGTTAATAAAATAAAGTCTAAATTACGCATTCATGTGAAGGTCCGTGTATGGCCGCACACAGCGCACACGCCTACATTTGGCAAGAATTAAGCTCCTTTGCTATATATCTGCCAAAACCACAGCAAACACTGCAACCAACCGCTGTACTACGCTCAAAATTTTACAAAAGCTCATTGTTTATCACTGCTCAAACAACGTAAGGAGATTCGCGCATTGTCGTGAAACTAGCATCGAATTACCACGCAAAGCATTTTTAAAGAGTGTGATTAACATGAAGCTTTTTCGTCAAGTCTCAAGTATTTCAAACCAAAGCTTCTACTGTAGTGGGGGCAACTTTTCAAAGATAGAGGGTGCCATCAGTGGGCCATGATAGAGGGTGCCATCAGTGGGCCATGAAACGTCAGAGGGCCGCTCCATTCCAAATCGAGCGGGCGATGCGTTTTAAAACAATACAACATAGACAGCAGGTTGACAAAAAAAAAAAAACAAATAAATTTCACAAACCAGCACAATCAATTTAATGAAAAAAATGTTTCTGGTCACAATTTTGCAAATCTTTCAAAGTCTGTCACAAAGTTGGTGCGTTTACATTTGTGTCTGCATGACACCACCGGGAGCGCCCAGAAGCCCGTACAGCAGTAGTTTCACAACTTGTTTGTCGGCGGCAAATTTGCAACTCCGTTTTATTCACGCGACACACCGAAGCTATTGAGTGAAACGGAGCTTATCGAAACGACCTCTTTAGAAGCGTTAACCTGAACCTTGCGCTTATTGTTCCTGTATGTATTACATTATAATACAAACATCCTAGAGCAGACCTGCATAACCCAGAAAGTTCGAAGCTCCGAATTATCAACATAAATTTGCAACGGGCTGCAAAATCTATTTAATTTCGATGTAGAGATTTCGTTGCAATATGGAAGATATTACAGAAAGACAATTACGTATTCGAGGTCAAGCTTTTGCAGCATTTTTTGCAATTGAGAAAGCTTTCTCGGGACGTATTTTGTGCAGGCCTGTCTTGGAGAGTAACGGACACAACTGCATAGTTTCTTGGAAGCTCAACGACACAACCACCAACCGCACTTATGGCGCATGCCAAAGAATACAAAGCAGTAGCAGCTATAGACACAATACAAACTCACTACAAAAATTTTGCGACACACCTGGAAAGCAGTGCTGCAGTGGGCCGCAGTTTGTCCACCACTGCTCTACAGTATAACAGCGAAAGTGGCCATAGTTACCCAATTCGTTTCTGCGATGACCGCGAGCAGGCTTTGACTGCGATAAATGTGGAACATGATCTTTCGGAGCGTTGCCAGAATGCCAGGTTGTACCTTTCTGATCCACATTTTTAGAAACAAGTGGTTTTTGCCGTTCTTGGACCTCACAAAAGTTTTCAAACTTTTGAACCTTTCTCACTCAATATTGACATAGTTGCGTTCTGTTGTTTGAAAGTACAAAAAATGACTGAAGCCTTGACAGCATAGTGACGTTTCCTTGTCAAATTACGACTTTAATGATATTTTGTAGCCCCTCACTTTTATCAGTATCATTCAGTCCGTTCAGTGACTGGATTTTTTATCATCATTGATCCATCATGCCAAGGCCTTCGCCAATAGCGTGCCCGGTTAGCATTTGTAGGTGCTATAGAAAATCCTGTCCTGTGTACCACGTTATGAATCACTTTGAAATCTTGTGTTCTACTGTTGCTTTACGTTGAAAGTTACGGAAAATTTGTATTTTAGCTACTGGGGCAGATTTGCTTGAACCTTGAAAATTTTGACCGGTCTGTTAGTTTCCAAGTGTGAACCTTTTCAGTCTAAAGTTGCGACCTCTTTTCTATTCTGCATCTGGCAACCAGTGACGTAACCAGAGGTTGGAGTCAGGGGGGGCAAAACTCAGCTGAATGGGTCCACTAGCCAACACTCAGAAAATCGTTAAGAAATGATAGTTATTCTTGATTTCGTGGATGTCTATAGCTAAAAAAACGAGAACACCCCGAAAAACACGAAAAAACAACAACCTACTGAAGACCAAAAGAATACTAAATATCAAAATGTCAGCTAAAGGGGCCCAGTTTTTAGATTTAGCTTGCCAGGGGGGTAGCTCTCCCCCTTCCCCCGTCACTTACACCACTGCTGGCAACCCTATTTTATTGCAGAGAGGCTGTTAGTAATACGTTAATTCGCATTAGTCCTGCATTTTTTTCTTTTGCCCATTTGTTTGCAAGGAGAGGATTTACTAGCGAGAAAACGCAACTGGGCCCACGTAGCTTATCAGTTAACACATTATTTTACGCCTGTTTAGCAAAACAAATGCCACGTGCCCAATCTTGTAAACAGAATAGTTTATGCCTATGGGTATTTTCGAGGTGGCACATCGTGCGAGACAAAGCGTTTGCTTTCGTGCTTAGCTCTCCTGGATACTCTCCGCTAAACACCTTCGTCTCCACAGTCTTCCATATGGGCAGAAAATTGTGAAAACGACACTTTCACCTCAAAGCGGCAACTGGCACTTGTGTGCAGTTTCAAATTTGGTTGGATATCAGCGTGTGTTGAAAGTAGACTACGATTCTGAACAAGCCAGAAGATAGCTTACAAAGGGACAGTGCAGTCTCTTGCACAGGAAATGGATTATACATAAGCAGCCACTCGCCGGTGTCCGCACCTGGCGCACACACTGCGGTGCAAGCCCAAAATACATCCGGACTTTGAAGAGAAAAACCTCGGCCAGACAAGCGGAAGACTTTTTCCGGCAACTTGTCATTACAGCTGCATAAAAGGAAACCCGGCCGAAGTGCAACGACAAGTCACACGAGACCGGCCACTTGAACTGCTGTTAAAATTTCTCTCGGACTTAATAGCGTGATTGAGAATTCCTCTGATGACGGTAAAGCGAATGCTGGGGAGGGCTAGCAGTAACCATTCTCGCTGCCATTTGCTCGACCTTCTATGTGAAAAACTGACTGAGGTTTCCTCTATAAAGGCCCGCAAAGTCGCCTCAACCGCATTAATTTGTACTTGCCTTGGCCGCAACAACTTGACTATGAAAAGCGAAGCGGTTAATTACAGCTTTCTAGTCCAATTTCACAGATGCACCAGAATTTTTTTACTTGCAGACGTGAAAGCCGGATGACATCGTTCGGTATTGGGTCTTAAAAAATCCACTTTGTCATTGTTCTGGATCCTATATTTTGTCGAAAACATCTCAGTGGATTAGTTGGAAACGCACATTTGCACTTGAGCTTAGCATCTGTTTTTAAACTGAAGGTTTAAAATTTCCAAAGAAATATACCGGTCGTCTTCAAATCCGCACTTTTACAACCAAAATCGGATTTAAAATCAGGACGTATAGGTAATAGGGACGAGTCAAACCAGAAGCAAGTTTTGATTTTCAGATTTCGAGAAGGACGTAAGTGGCAACCCATCAACTTAAGCAAAAGATGAGGGAAATGGATATTTGCTCTAACTCCCCAGTATATAAAGAACATCTTCGAAAAACTGCTACTAAACAGTTTGTTTCATTTAAGGAGGGCAGGTTCTTATGAAATAATCTGCTTCCTTTGCACGCTTTTTGTAATGCGTGATCAAAGACCACGGAAAGCAGAGTGCGAGACGAAAAAGTGGATATCACATAAGCGTAGTGCCGACAGCAATTTTCAGTGCCGCAACTCGATCGGAGACAACAAAACGACACCGCTTTAATTAAAATCCAGTTTCATCGATTGTTGTACAAATCATCTTCGACAAGAAGAGAAGATTTAATATCTTGCTTTTGATAACTGTCGGCATTCATGTACTTTCGAAGTAAATTTATAAAGCGCATACTTCTCAACTTACTCACATTCAAAGAAAAATAGGGCAGATCTCATTTTCAAAGGTAAAAGCAACGAGACGATTAACTTTCTTGATAAATTCGCAATATTGTGAACTGTAGCCCTTGTTACGCCCAAAGGTCGTTACGCGTGGGTAACGCAACAAGGAAAATTTAAATTTACTAGTAATGATAACCTGCACTGTCTGCGACATAGCAGTGAGCTCGTGATGTTATGCCTAGTCGTTGTTTTGTATCAATCTAAGTTAGATCTGCTTACTGCTGCGGTGCCCAGGTTCGGGCGCAGGAGATGGGAGCGCTTGGAAGGGTATCGCCCCCCCCAATATTTTGCTTTCCGGAAAAATCATTTCAAACACGGGAGAGCTTTTTATATCGAAATTGTAATCTTTTTTAAAACTTTACTTCAATTTAAGTCTTTTCTGATATTGATAGGGTGAAAATTGCATTAAATGTGTCTTTTAATTGTATAAAGAAGCTAATTGCAAAATTTTCAGAAAATCTACTTTTTGGGTATGAACATACTTTTTCCGGCAAAACAGTGAACCCTCAAACCTCAGGTGTGTTGGTCCCACGCCTATGGAAAGGTTGTGAAGCCCGCAGAACAAAGGTGAGTTAATTGTTTAGCCAGGGTTTCTTGTCCAAAGTGAATACTTGATCTACACCAGAAAAAGCACTATCAGCAGGATGCCGACCACAAACTGAAAATAAAGAAATCCAGAACTAAATCCAGGGTTATTTACTCTGTTTTATGTTTTAGTGCAACAATCGTGAATGAATCAAACTTCAAATCAGTATATAACCCATTCAGAACCGTCGCCAGGAAGTCTTCACTAGGGGGCTTTACGTTCGTGTGGGGTTGCTTTACGTTTGTGCAAGGGGGGCATGGTATTGAAAATTTGATAAAATCTCCAATGATTTATAGTGTTTCATATTTCGATTTGGGGGGCTTGGCACTTTGTGTGGGGGGCTAAGCCCACCATAGCCCCCCGTGGCGACGGGAATGAACCCATTCCGCATCCTTGAACTCGACCATTACACACGTGTACGTAAACCCTCTCCGAAGCCATGTCGTTCTTTTTCGTGATTTAATACTTTTTCACCTCGGTTATCGCGTGCTTTGGATGTATGACAATTATAATAATCTACAAAATTCCAGCTGCATCGAAATGCAATGGTACAGCGACTCGTCAAAATGGTATGTTGGCGTGTGTGCAAACGACGCCATTGTTACCACCGTCGTAAAATTTATCAGCTTAGAATTTTCCTTATTCGACAGTAAAGATAAAGGTTTTTGGATATGAATCAAGAACACCGTGTGTGTTTTCTAAGCAAAGAAGCTTTGTGTGAAGTATGCACTTGGCACCAAACTTCCCCCGAACTCCTATCGCGGACCTCATACTGGAGAGACCAAGCCTCAAACAAATCAACGAACAACGTTGTAAAATTTTGAAATCGCAATTCCTCTTTTGTGAAAAGACCTTTTACAGTCTTGTCAACATCTCTCGGAAAACCGAGGTTTTGTTCTGATGTTGGGGAAGAGGGCATGACGTTGCAAATGTTCAGAGTACACATTGCCTAATACTACTTGCATTAAGACAAGTCACAGAAACACTGGAGACACCGCTGGTGACACACTTGGACTTGAGCCATTTGCTTCCACAGTAGCTGGACCCGGGTTTGAAACAAAGTGCACCATCGTGCGATTTCTACTTGGACCTGAAGAGTAGCTTCCCAGAAGCAGTCCCCCGAAGCTGTTGTTCATAGTTTAAAGCTTGTGCAATGATTTTTATTGCAAGTTGACATTTTTACAGCCTTGCTAGCATATAACGCAAACACTGCTGTCCTGATCAATTTGTTTCATTTGCACAAGTACAAGTACATTTGAAGCGAGCATGAATGGCGGACTGCGACACGTTGGTAAATAAGGGTTTTCAGTTTGTTTACATGATGTTTGTCGTGTTTGTGCGATATGAATAACGCGACCAGCTGGGCGCCGATCAAAATATACCCATCTTTCAACTTCGGCTGATAATTTGTTTGTCATCTTACTTTGATGGTAAATGAAACATCACTAAAAAGTTAACAATTTGCGCTCGAGATGTTTTCTAATGTCGATAATGACTCGCTGATAAGACTGTTTCGTCATAATCCAGCTTGATGAATGTGGACTGTCTGCACACAAAAATGTTTTTGACCTTAGATTTTCTCTCAAATAAATGAACAATTTCTTTTGTCGTGTTCCTGCACAGTCGATTTAACCGGATCAATGCTTTTATATGATGTCAAGATTTTATGGGTGCGGTTTGTTTATCTTAATCCATGATTGATTCTTCTTATTTTGAGCCTGTTGTTCAAACCACTACTTGGCCTCATTAGATCTCAGGGCAGGTGTTGAGCAGCCATTCGATTATCTCATCGTCCAGAACCGTCAGGCCGTGCAGTCCTTGGGGAGGTCGATTGATTGGACACAGGAGGACAACATGGTCGACGGTTTCTTCTTCTGCGCCACACTCACAGGTCGCAGAGGAGGTGATACCTCATTTGTACAAGCAGGAGCGGAAACGTCCCACACTGGTGCGGAGGCGGTTAAGTCGGACCTAGACTCTTCTTGGGAGGGTCACTCCGGGGGTGGGTGCCGGTGTCGAGGATGAAAATGCGGAGTCTTGTGGGGTTGTCCACCCACCCCGCATTCCGTTGGTGATCCGCCCACTGCGCCGCACGTATGTTGCTATTGTCAGATGAACTGATGAGTTGTTGTCCGGCGGGTACAAATGGGTGTCTCCATTTGAGACGCCGCGCATTTGCACTCGATGGACGGGTGAGCGTTGAGTGGAGCAGGTGTCCAGGCTCCATGGCACGGCGTGCTGGAGACAGTGTGGCTCCAATGCGACGAAGCCCAGCAGGTTGGATGCCTGCTAGGATGGGAAGCTTGTCCGCTGGCGTAGGACGCAGGCATCCAGTCACAATTTGCAAGGCGTCGTTGATTGCGGGGTCGATAAGGCGAGTATGAGCACTGCGGCACCAGACAGGAGTGCGGTTGAATTTACCAGGGCTAGGGTGGCTGTTGGCAGAGTTGATACTCCAGCACCCAACCGGAGCCAGCAAGCCGCCTCAGGAGCACGACGTGAGATGTCAGCTTCTTGCGAAGTGACTGAAGGTGTCGGCGATACGTGAGCGACCTGTCCAACGTTACTCCGAGGTATTTAGGCCCGGAGCAGAAGAGCAGGGTCTCGTTATTGAAGTTAACTTTCAGCTCATGATTGATCAACTGAATGTTTCTTCTTTTGATAGAAACAACTAGCAGCAACCTTGTTTTATGCAAGTCGGGTTTAAAAAGCAAGAAAGTGCATCAAACCACATTAAGCAACGTATAATGACTAAAAAACATTTTTTTAAAAATAATCTCTCTATACAACTGTGAATGAAAGCGACCCTGAAAGCTCTCAGTAGACTAGGTTCATTTCAGACACCACATCAGACCTTGGAAGTTGGGAGGGATGTTGGTGGGGCGATGTTCAATTGAAAACCAGGGAAGACATACATTGAAAGAACTAGAAAATGTAACTACGTAGTTGTAGGTGAGAGATCATATCTCTTGTACGGATTTAATAAGAATGCTGTTTATAACGGTGAAACCGATTTTAGCGAATCCCCACTGCTGAACAATTCGAAAAACAATGCTTGAGTGATGCAAAAGAAAACGCCAAGATATCTAAAGAATTGGCTAGAGAGCAGCATTGTAAAAGAAAACTTTTGTTCCACGTATACAGACAATTGAAACACAAAGCTTGCATGATTGGCTTGGCTTTCGTAGTAACTTGCTGGTTTAACACTTTCGTTTGCTCTTTTCCAAAACAGAAGACATTTTTAAGTCTAGGACATGAATGAGTCTTATGTCTAAGAGGACAAAAGTTAGTTGGTGGTTGCAAAAAAATGGTCCCAACAGACGCAACTTTGTGCATTGGTTATCTTTCCTGACTAAAATATAAAACGTGCTTCGCAATTTTTTATTCAAAATAAAGTTTTTAATGTATGTCTATTTCACTACTTCTACAGATCAGCAAACTACAAGATCAAGGATGGTGTAAAGTTGTATAGAATTAACTGAACCAGCCCTTGCTGTTTGAACTCATAAAAAAGTAAGAATGTATCAAAGCGCAGCTCTGGATATATCCGGAAAACTTGCTGATTATGAGGTTGGTTTGGGAAACTTGTCATTAAATTCTTGTCAAATTACCAGTACGCGAAAATCTCGCGTTTTTGCTCTTTTTAGCTACAAGCTCTCAGGCTATATATACATTTTTGTGAAACAGTCTGCGTTTTATTACTTTACTGTTTATAAACAAAACACTCTTTACCTCAAGAGCATTGTCGACCAATGGTGGAAGGCAGTGATTTTTCGCCAACATTAACTTGTAGCGGATGTCAAGAGGTATTTTGAGAAATAAATTATTAAAAGTATGCTTAAACGTTCGAGTTTAACCAAAAGCAGCGATCATTCTCTAATCAACCCACATCCATGCATAGGCGTAGCTAAGGGGGTCCAGGGGGCCATTCCTCCCCAAAATTTGTAGAATGTCTAGTCATTTTGTGCTTTGAGAAACGATAATACTATTGCTAGCCGAAAATCCAAAATTTTGGGGCCCACAAATTTTTTGGCCCCCTAAAAATTTTGGGCTGGCTACGCCACTGCACCCATTTGTAGCAACTTTTCCCTGCATTCCACTGACCTGCTACAAATATTTGCGGCCACTCAGAATCTCAGTTGATAAAACTTTTACTAATTCCATTTCATTTTCTTAATTTTTTTAGAAATTTGCTTTTGGCAAAATTTGCTTTTTGGAAATTACGCTCAAAGTAAAATTGAAGACCGCGCTTGTGTTTCCACGTGTCCATCCCCAGCACACGCGCATCGGCATTGCCTTAACGGAAAATGTGAGAAGGCAGCATTTCTTCAAGTACAAAGTATGTTGGCCCAACAAGATCGGGCAGTTTTAATCAGATGAGTGGAGCGAAAAGCTGCATAAAGATGTGTTCCACTTGGCAGTGAGATGCGGTAATGCTCGAGGTCCTCACGATACTTTTCGCAATATCGTCGTCCTGATGATGTTGTACGCTGACCTGACGTAAATCGTCTGAAAAGTTTGTGATATTACAAACTTTTCAACAGAAAGTCAATTTGCTCGTTTGTCTCGGTAAGTAGATTCGTTTGAGAAAATCCTATCGCTTTGCGGTTATAATCATAACGATTGCAGCAAAAGCGATTAAAACTTCACGGCATGACAATTCCTTTCGTTGCGCATAGAATCTCAATCTTTTCACTAAAAGTTCATAAAAAAGTGCTTCAGCTCAAATGGCACTTGACGTTAAACTTGACGTTTTACAGATCGCCCCAAACCGTTTTTTTTTCTCTTAAACATTGTTTACGTGTTTAGGATTTCAACGCGATTTATGACGTTGTCGCGAGCAACATTTCAAGTCTACAAACAGCATTTCACTCTTATCACAACAGTACAACCTGATGTTAATCATGTGTCATTACGTCTTCTGCGAGTGTTGTATCATGTGCTCAAAACATGATCAACGATAAGGCGGAGTTTACAAATCTGAGTCAGCAAAAATCATGCCTATTAGGGGTTTCGAGCTATTCCATATTTTTCTGCAAAAAACAACTTCAGGTTGTTTTTTTTTCACCTGCACACTCGACTACTACATTGAAAAATAACAGATTGCGAAATATGTTGAAAGTTATACTCAAGAAAACTTTGAGGTAAAATATAAAGTACAATTTCGTCACCGGAATCCACAGTGAAATTACTAATTAAAAGTTGCTTAACAATCACAAATTTAGGTTGAAGTGAAATCGCTTTGTTTGGTAAGTTGATGGGTTCTAGGACTACAGCCACCTGGACAACTGCCACCTGGACAACTGCCACCTGGACCACTGCCACCTAGGGCAACTGCAAACCAGAACAGCTGCCACTTAGGACAATGCCACCCAGGACAAGTGCCACCTAGTACAACTGTGGCAATCGCCACCCAGGACAACTGCCACTCGGACAACTGCCACCTAGGACAACTGTCACCCACAAAACATGAAACTATTCTCTTTGCTTGCCAAGAACCTGTTGTTTTGACGGAAATGAATAATGTAACTGCGGTGTCGGCACTGCTTTCATCATACTGTTATAATTTGTCTGTAAAATCTGTGAAAAATAAAAAACTGTGGGCAATTGACAACCATAAAAAGACTTAGTTTGAAAGTTATATTCTTTGCAACGAAAGCAGTGAAAACTGTGGCGCAAATAGAACTTTGAGCCAGGGGGTGCAAAACGTTGCTGAAGGGGGCCCACTAGCCAACACTCAGAAAAAAAGTTAAAAAATTATAGTGAATCCGGATGTCGTGGATGTCTATATTAGCTAAAAACGAAAACACCCCAAGAAACACAAAAAGTCAACAACTGAAAACCAAAAGAATACTGAATATCAAAATGCCTGCTAAAGGGGAGTAAGTTTTTATGTTTAGCTTGCCAGGAGGGCGGATCGCTCCCTGTCAGGTACACCACTGAGTGAAACCAGGGTTGATAAAAATCATGATTTTTTTATCAAATCAAAAAATTCAGATTATTTTTACTTATATCGAATATTATTATTTAAATCAGATTTTTGTGATTTTTTTTGCTTTAATGAGGAGGGGGTGACCACCTAACCTTTGCAAGTTTCAATTTTAAAGAACTTATTTTAATATAACGTTTTTGTGTTTGTTAACTTCAAGTATATCAAGTGGAAACATCTGAACTTTCATTCAATCTATCTTTGCGCTTGTGAAATAAACCTTAATGCAAATCAGTCCACAACACTAATATAGGCGTACAACAAAACATTTATTGAAATAGCAATTCTCAAACCATCAATTTAGCAAATTCATTGACACTCATGGCATGTTGCGAAGCTTGTACATACAAGCTTGCCATCTTTTTTCGGCGACGTCTATTGCTAAAATTAATTATTGTAATGCAGCTTTCGCTGTTTTTTTTCTGTCATTTTTCAGTCACAGATTTAAATGTTTTTGAAATGACCGAAAAAAAATGCCAACAGCCTACATGTTTGATGGAGTTTAAATGCAAGTGCAACTTTCACTTTGTGCTAGTCTACACCAAATTTGTGGCATTCGAGCAGTTCTGAGTCTGCAAGGGTTAGTGATTTCAGTCTACATGTCATTGCTGCAGTGAGTTGAAACAGAATCTGTGACCTCACAGCAGCTGTCATTAATGAAATTTTAATTGCTTTGAACTTGTGTCATCATAAGGACGTTTTACGTTCTATGCTGATATAAGTAAAAACCCACTAGAATGCTAATTAAATGTGTCATACAAATCACACAGAACTTCAAAATTCCACAAGACTTTTTTGCATGATTTTTTTTATTTTTATTGCTTAAAGCAAGATTTAAACCAGTCAACCCTGGTGAAAATGCGATGATTTTGCCGACACTGGTCACGTGAATAACAAAAACATGAGCAGTGTTGTTGAAACAAACTTTTATCAGCTAACAAACCGTTCGGGAAAACTTAAAATTAACGCAAAGCCAGTTTCTTCAACAGATTTTATTCACAGCACGCGTCTTGCGTTGCCTTTGTTCCGTTTTCTTGGAATTGTAGGTCTTCAAACTGCGAACCACAGCGAAAGAATTCGCGCAATGAATTACAAAGAAAGCCGGCACGTCGCACGTGCCTCGCAGTTCCAGTGAGCTGCAAAGCAAGCAACGGCGATTCCGACGACATTCTCCTGTTGTCGGCGACGTCCAAACACTCTCAACTTTGAGAGGATCACTCTCGTCGAAATCCGCAACAGGCCGCGCCTCGCAACTTTCGCGTTTGCTGAGAAATTAATGTGACCACATTACATTATTGTGTTGATATTGATCGCAAAATTTGCTCAGACGTCATTTCGTCATACATCCAGACTTCCGCACTATGGATTAGCCGTTACTTCTCCCACTGGGTATGTCGCGATTTTCGTCTTGAGATCGTTTGTAATGTAAGGGCGGCCTGACGGTGACAAGCACCGTGGTGTACTTCGCAGTGCTTCGTTTTGTGACAGTACAAGATCTACCGGATACAGTGCTCACGAAAAGTGACAGATCCACTCTGATGTATATTTGAAATGTATGCATGTTACAAAAACATGTTTCGACATTTAAAGAATAACTCTCAAAAATAAACACGCCCTGAAACTCTTTGGCTGGTTCTGTGTAGCGGTTTTTACGGAAATGAAAAAAATTCCAGTATCATGAAGTGCAGTTGGAATACCATCAAGGTTACCTTTAGGTTCTTCCACACAGAATAAACGTGCAGTCACGTGACGCAGCAATGGTTGACTACCTTGCATATGCGGGAGAAGCCACTTTCCTATTATATACACTTTGCACGTGACTTGAACCAAGACTCATTGATCAGCAAAGCAAAAACCATTTGAAAAAGTGATGAAAAACTGAAAGATTGGTTGAATTTTGAGAACGATTTGGGAAAATCTGTGACGTTTGAAACATGCTGGAAAAAGGGAAGAAAAAATCGCCAAAATTAAACGGTTTAATACTGTTTCTGAAAGACCTAAGCCTGTTAGCGTTGTTGAATGCGGTTTATGAAGATATGCCACCAACCGATCCAAATGCATTTCAGTGGATTCTAGTGTTTGAACAAAATGCGAAGAGCCTCAACTACGTGCAAGTTTGCAAAATCACCAAATTGTAAATCAGGCCCTTAGCCAGGTTTTGAGGTTTGGGGTGCAAAATATTTTTTTGGAGGGAATATGTATATCTAAAAATAAATATAATAAAAAATTTTCTGGGCACAACAACATTTGGGAGAGCACAAAAAATGGGGTCACTGCTCCCGAATACCTCCGTGCAGTGGCGTGCAGAGGGGGCCATACGGGGCGACGACCCCGGGTATCCAGGGCAGGGGGCATCTAAAGGGTGAAAATTAAAATGCTGATTTACAAAAATTAAAATGCTGCAACTACTTCACACTACAGTAAATGATTTTTCCTATTGTAAGGCTACGAACACATGCTGCGTGGATTTAAGTTTTCGAAACTTGTTTTTTTGTCAACAATAGCTTTCACGTATTCAAATGTCAGCAAACCTCACATTCGTCAATACCAGCGACATATACTCTACAGTAGGTGTGCGGTGCATACCCAATCAAATCGATAGCGACGTGACTTTTTCCAGATCGTGTGATCAAGGGAAAATCACAAAATAGGATTGAAAGGTAATTATGGGCGTTTAATTNATTTTTTGAGCTAAACTTCAAAAATGTCTTATTTCAACTTGCTTGACTTAGCTGATTTTGTGATGCATCACTAGTTTCCCGTTTCGTTTTTTNGATGTGGAAGCCCTGGGTGTGAGCCAGAGGTAGCCGGAATCACTTTTTCAGACTCCGACTCCGCTCCTGTTCCAAAATTTTTCAATCCGGATCCGGGTCCGGCAATTTTTCAAATTTGAGAATCCGAC
>JGI24158J21664_10002079_pt1 | contig 23812 bp, 17 predicted proteins | sample Ectturendosymbi3_FD_21664 | JGI IMG/M metagenome (IMG submission 21664) | reverse complement strand
CACATGCGAACTCACATTAACTCGTGTACTCACATGCGAACTCACATTAACTCGTGTACTCACATGCTAACTCACATTAACTCGTGTACTCACATGCTAACTCACATTAACTCGTGTACTCACATGCGAACTCACATTAACTCGTGTACTCACATGCGAACTCACATTAACTCGTGTATTCACATGCGAACTCACATTAACTCGTGTACTCACATGCGAACTCACATTAACTCGTGTACTCACATGCGAACACCATCGGAAGTTTGGCATTTTCATCAGGGTCTGGTCACGTAGCTTCTGTTGGAAGAGAGCGTGGGACTCATCGTCCAGTCTGTTGCGGATCTGGAATGGGAATCAGCACCACATTAAACAACGGGCGTTTCACAAACAACGGAAAGAAACCATTAAACACCCAATAATCTCGCATTTTTCTGCAGCATGTGTATTTGAGGAACAGCGTTGACACAAAAGTTTTGGAGACATAAGCTAGGTTTTTGAATAAAACAATGTAAGCCTGTAATTTCTGCTTTCGGTGAAACAAAACACTGGTTGACAAGGTCTTCAGGACTGTTAAAATTACACTTATGCGATTAGTGTACACGATATTTCTAACGTAGTTATATCTTTATAAGGAAAATTGTTTGCATAATTATTTTCTCAGCTGTTTAAGCAATTACTTTCAATCTTCTAACATCAGTATGGGATAGGGGTCGGCAACTTTTTTCAACAAAAGAGCCATTCTGCTTCATCCTCCAGCAGATATGACCGGCGAGAAGCCACAAAACGTTGACGTCGTTTTATTTTTCATGCAACTTCATATGGACACAAGCTAAATTGTACTCAACTTAAACCTCAGTAATCATAATAAAATGCAAATTTAAATCCCAAGTTTTGTCAAATCCAGAAAGAGCAACTTCAGAAGCGCTAAAGAGCCGCAGGATACCGACCCCTGGTATGGGGGGTAACAACAAGCCAGCGTATGTTGGCGCCATTGATCAAGAACCTGCTCCGAAACCGAAGCATGCGTTTCTGACGCTGAAAAACTCACCACCACGTCCAAGTAGTTGAAGTAGTTCGTCGCCGCTTCTTCGTCAGCGTCGATATCAGGCATTTTGCACACGGGACAAACGATGTCCCGGATGTGGCCTACGTTTATTTTGAAACGAAGATAACGCGCCAGGCATTCATGACAATATTTGCATTCACTGTCAGTGCATGTGGTCATACATTCAACCTGATGAAACATAAAAATAAGATGAGAATAACAATTTAAAAACCGGCAATGCGAATGATCTCGAAAGCATTGTTTTCAATCCAACATTTTCAAAAAGATAAGATCATTACTTGTAGGGGGCTGTAGGGAGTGGGTCGAATTTTGAATTGCGTCACCAGATTGGACCAAAGGTTTTCCTTTATTCAACCGCTTTCGAAACCAACCCCAACACAGGAGTTCAGCCAAATTTAAACAAACGTTTATTTCGTTGTAGACAATGCATGACTATTTAAGAGATTCCCACCAGAAGTACCAGTATGGTAAGTATTGAAAAAATTTAAAACCTCCCACAACTATTCGCCGTCTACCTTGCTCCGTGCAAACGTTTCAAGACAGAGCATGCATCTATTCCTCAGGTACTTCATTGCTCCGTCAAGGTTATCTGGAAAAGACTGGGCGGCTTCGACAAAATCTTTCAAATCGTAAGTGCTGAGATCAGTTGTTGAGTCTGAAAACAAAGCAGTCAAATTGTAAATGTTTGCAGATGTCTGGATTAATTGCACGTCGATTAATCCGCGCAACAAAAATAAAATTATGCCTCAAATCAGTGATGTTGTTTTAGTTTCATGTGAAACCCACGCAGATCCGTGTGTGCAAAGGCCACAAATGCGGCTGATTTGTCACATTTTTTTATTTATTGGATGTAAAAGAAACCATTACTCATGTTTTTTGTTTGGAAATCCACAAAACATGGATGATGAATTTCATAACCAAATTGTGACAGTAGCAAGCGCACTGCAAATGCTATTTCAAACCCCTTGATATATTCCGTAATATGCGTGTACGCACAAGTTGTCCTTAATCTACGGCTGGCAAAAAGATCTTGTTGCCAACTGCGGGCCAATCTCTGACCTTTCACTCATTCACAAAATATTTGAAAAACTACTTTATATCCGACTGCATACTGAAATTGAACAGCACAATCTTCTCTGAACACCAATATGGTTTTATAAGCGAATTGTCAACATCTCCAGCTATATATATGACACAATGAAAGTTTTTGCGAAATACAACACAGCAGCCCAGTGGTTCTCGAATGGAGATATGCGTATCCCGTGGGGTACGCATAGGTGCTTTGAGGGGTACACCAATTTTTTAATTGTCTTCATAATGAAATTTTAATGCAAGAGTACAACGAGAGGTACATTTCTAATTAATGCGCTCATGATTGAAGCGAAGAGGTACTTGATAGACAAAATTTTACCCAAAGGGTACATCACTAACAAGTTGACAACCACTGCTATAGCCAACAGTAGTTGGGGAAAAGGTCAGTTACCCGGTAGGTAAATTTGGGGCTTCTCCAGGGCTCTTCCTTTGGGCTCATACTCTTGTTTGTACGTGGATGATCTTCCTACATCGTCAAACTTAAAATCCTACACTTTTTGGTGATGATACATTGTTGACCATATCTAGTGTGGACTCAACCAAATTAAGAGTTGTGAGCTGCAAGTAATTGATGAGTGGATGCAATAGAACAAGTTGTCTGTAAATCACGTAAAAATCACATATATGCTCATCAACAACAAACCTAACCAATCTTTATGATGTTAAAGTTAAAACTAATGACTGTAAAATAAACCACAGGACCTGCAGCAAGTACCTTGGAGCATACATTAATCACATATTTTCTTGGTCAGACCACATACACAACCTTGAAATAAAACTCTCCAGCGGTGTTGAAGTGTCTTATAAGAGAATACGCTTAGTAATAATGTATTGAGATTGTCATCTCCAAAATGCATTTGGTGTCTTGGATGGCGAGCTGGAAAAACTGTCTTGAGTGTTTTTTGCAACGAACAATGACCTACAATTCTTTCAAGTCGCGAGTCTCTCCACTGTACAAAAAGTTAAACTTTCTGAAAGTGAATGACATCAGTATTCCCGAAATAGGCAAATTTATGCAGAGCTTTTCAATGTCGTAACCTTCCTGCTAATTTCTTTAAGTCACTGTCATGCAATCCTTGGAGCTAAAAGAGGTAGATGACATTGGCAATTAGCTTCACTAACTAAAGGGAAAAGGCATGTAAAGCACCTTGGCTCAAAAATCCTTGACTGCATTGACCTTTCTTTTCTAAAATCTTTCGATTTGTTTTCAAAACGTTGTTATAACGAACTAGTTTCTGCATATGCTGATTGAAGGCACGGTGCTGTGGATTATCGAAGATTAGGGTTGTACAACATCGATTCGATTGCTTTAGTTTATATGCCAATATATCTTTAAGTTTGTTTGTCCTGTATATGTTGTAAACCAAATGTTTCTTGCTCTTTATTTGTTGTTGTTGTTTCCGCAATGCTTTTGTGTTACAGGGACATTGCGGCAAGAGCCCTTCTTCATCATCCCCAATATAGGCTGATGTCCACTGAAGACTCCTGCACCACACTCTATACACGTGTGTTGGTGTTCGCTGGGCAATCACTTCTTGAATGGTACAACACATCTGCAGCATCTGGACGCTAAGCCGCATAACATGAACAGACCACATCCGCAGAAACTAAATCAAGCTGCCAAACGTAGCAGCAAGTTTTTCCACTAAGTGGACGAAAGATTCGATGCTAGGAACGCGTAATAAAATTAAATACACTGTCGGTAAAATATGCGATGTTTAGCTTTAACATTTGTTTATCCACACCCCAGGTCCACTCAACGTGATATTTCTAACAGAACGGCAGCAAGATTCAACCTACCGGAACCGTCGTCTGTGACGTTTGGGTCGTCTGCAGTGAAGTGTGACAACAATGCGCACATCATAACAGCAACCGCTTCACTTTGCAACGAGAATGCAGCAATCAGGGCGTGCTGCATTCGCTGCAAGAAAAAATTGATAATGGCAAGATTCAGTCAACACGAACATCCATGGTTCGTTTCTCACTAAAGAAGCTGAAAGACAGAGCAGGGCTACTGCGTGAGTACTGGTCCTTGCTCTTCTCACAGCCATCGACACTTAGCTGTCCAAAAAGTTAAGGAAAACAGCAGAAGCTCAACTAATCTCGAACAAATACCTTTTTACGCAACAAATAAACAAGGAACGCGTATGAGCAACTAAAAACGCAGCTATCTATTGAAAGCAGCTCTTCCGCACAAAGAATTGGTCACGTTGATTTTACCAAAGTATATATTTTGCCTACTGAGCAAGCATCCTCAGTTGTTTTTCAAGTAGAAGTCGATAAATACAAATTTGAGAACTACTTCCAATTTTTTTCGAATTCTTCAAGTGGGCGTTAGAAGATAATAATCAAATCTTGTAATAATCAAATCTCAATCATGACAAAACGGCACAGGAATTACAGGCGAAAAGTTTGTTACCAGTTTGTCCTTCATTGCAAGCAAGTCGTTGATGGTTAGCAACGTTTCATCAAACTCCTCGTTATCTGAAAGAAAACCAACCTATAATTTAGATACTTGTCAATAAAAACTGTCTGTAAACAATCATCTCGGAATAGCGGTTACTCACTTAGCTTTAGCTCGATCTGCATTAACGCAGCTCCGATCAGTTCATAGCATGTCATTAACATGCATGACCACCGCTTTTCTCGGCAAGAACTACTCTGTATAACCATACAAATTATTTTAAGCTTGCGTCTCACACATTGTCTCAAAGCCTCTGCATTTCATTGCGACTGAAAGAAGCTCTTTGAGGCATATTCTAAACCCAAGCGGCCGTGAGCAGGAATCAATGAACACGTCAAGTTCAAATTTTGATAAAGTTTCAGTTTTTCTCCTAATTTATAATGATAGCTTCATAATGGATTAATTAAAAAGAGAACCGCCAAATAACTAAGTTTATTTAGGCATCGAAACGAGTTCCTGTGTACTGCGCATTGGTTTGATTCAGTAAGCCATGGTTGGCTTGCTTTGAGATTTTCCGAAAGTGTTGACATAAACGCGCCTTGGCCTACTGTTCATTACCTACAGGAGAGAGAAGCATCTGTACCTACCTAAGGAATAATGGAATTCTTTAACTAGAGGCAATTGCAACGCTTTCAATAAAGCTTTCCAATCCCCAGTGCTTCTAATCATAGCTTTCTGAATAGTATCTTCATCGAGCAATTCTCTAAGATGAAGCTTTTCGACCTAGAAAATTCAAGGTTTAAGGTGAGACGAACAACAAACGCCTTTACCGCTTTCGCCGTTTAAACGCAACGCAAATTCCCCTTTAGATGCTGGCTTTTCATAGCTGGACATACAGTGTTAGGAGATGGCTAGGCTTACGCAACACAAAGCAACAGAATACAAGTTTCGTTACGGGAGTTAAACAGTCTCCATCAGGCAGACCGGGAGTAAAAGTTCCAAAAAAGCTAAAGAAAGAGCTTCTGTGAGACACATTCAGGCATGAAAGCTTTTAGGACATCCGGGCGTAATCATCCAAGCATGGATATCACTATTCTGTGCTTTCAAGCTGGTCAGTTACCAAATCACGGGAATTTCCGAGGAGAGTTCAGCAGATGTGCAAATTTAAAAAAAAACGAAGTTTAACTCAAACCAGTTGCAAAAATGTTGCACTTGTGTATCTCTAACAAACTCCACCTAAGCCGCTCTATTTGTTCATAACAAAAAATCGTAAAAATGGATTCCTCTTTGGGGGCCACTGGGCCCCTGTTGAGAAACCCTGTACCTCGGCGCCAAATCTTATTGAATTGCAGCAAGTACTTACGTATAAAATTGACGCATCCGCCCATAAGGCATGGCGTAAACTTGACAAGGGATACAAGCTCAGTAGAAGTGATGCCGAATTTAAACTTCAAACATAATCAGTTTTAAACGCAACTCAAAACTTAACGATCCAATGAAATCGTGCAAAGCACTTTAAAAATATAATTTCTTTCAAATTATTGGTTTTTCCTTTGTTTCTTATTCTACTTTGCAAAACCACTCCGGTTTCATTTGTTTCCATCTCTTTCATTTCCAGCTTTGATTTTGGCGAATTTGCTCAAAACTTAAAAGCATTTCCCAGCGTTGCGTTCGGTATTAAATATAAAAGGAACTGCGTAACTATGTGTCTGCGAACAATTCCGCTTTTAATCATCGAGCATAAGCGACAACGTTAACACTGAAAAGTCAACCCGGACAGAGCAACAAACTTCAGATTTGTTGCAACAGATCACATAACACGTTGTAGTCCGACACTTCTTGCATGGTGAACACTGACAGTATCCGCCACGCAAAAGTTGTTACATTTGAAAAAAATTCTCTTAAAATTTTTGAATTTACACAATACGCGGTTAATTCACAAATTTCAATGGGAAACACTTCGTTGGCGGAGTTAGGAATATTTCAAAGATTTTTTCAATTCAATTATTTCTTTCAAATTACAAATCTTTTCGCTGAGATTTTTAAGAGCGATACTTTCTAAAACAAAATTTTTACAAACGGATCACCATAACTCTGTCCCTTTGACGTGTTCAACGCAGCGTAAATTCATTGCTTACGGAATCAACAGTGACACTTTTTTCAGTCACGAGATAACATGCATCTCCATTTGAAATTAAATCTAACGTGTTAAAAACGCAAACAAAAATAGATCACCTTCGCACGCGTGCGATCAAACAGCGTTTGTCGAGCTTCTTCAACACTGCCATTGCATGACGTCAGCAGGTCCGATGCATCGTCATAAGACGGAAGTGACGTCTGAAACAAAAAAACAACCAATTTATATCTTACAAAATCTTTTGAATTACATCATTAGCAGTTTCAAGCTTTGACTGGTGGTCGAACAGTGCATATTTTCATCAAAGCATCGGAAGCAGAAGAGCAAAAATTGAAGGGATTTTTGAAAAATGCGTAAACTACAATCAGTTGGCTATTTCGAAAAAAGCACGCTACGTTACTATGACAAAAACTATGTCTACATAAAAATGCAAAAAGAAGATTCACAACCATGTCCAACAACTTTCATATGGGGGCAGTCGATGTGTCGAAGGTGAAACAGCAATAACCAGAACTTCAAATGGTTTCGATGGTGGGATTGTTTGTGCGTCACTCAAAAGCAAAGTACGTTGTGTCCAAGGTTCATTTGCTATGTGGATAGCTTCAGCCCATTACCACAATAAAAAAACATGTAATTTCTCGTAACAGGTCGAAATAACATTAAAACGAGACAGTCTTAATTAGGAAGGCTTCTAGCGTGTGCAGGATTGAAATCAACTTTTAACTAGCAGGGGCATACGAAACTGAATGCGGTGAATACATAGAAAAAGATTCGCGGAAGCAAAAAAAAGCAAAAACCAACATGAAAACAAACAGAGTTCGCAAAAAAATTAACCGCAAAGGAAACAACAACGAAGCCGAAAGCAACGTTGGAAGGAAAACCGAACACGGAGCGCGCGGAGAAGCTGGAGGCGATGCATCCGGTCACAAATAGCAATAGCTTGGTCGAAGCCCATCGTCCTTGTGCGATGATGTGCTCAGTTTGCAGTAAAAGTAACATTTCCGATGGTACGAACAAAGCAAATAAGCTCAAATCAGATAGTTGAGCTATTTGCTTGCATGCTGAAAGCTTAGCTCGCTTAGCTATTTGCTTAGAAAGCTTAGCTCGCTTAAGTACAACTCATTAATTGTTATTTAATGTGACACAAGTCAGCTGCACACAGACTCACGCAAGACATCAGTTCTTTAATCTTTTCATCCCAGTTGGCCTTAAGCCAGAGCGCCGGGGATCCCCCAATGCCGCCAATCCGGATCTCTTCCAAGGCAATTCGAACTTGATGCAGGCTGTACCCGCTAGCTTCAGCCTCCTGCAACAGACATTACACCGATATTATTCACATTACACCGACATTTTCTGTGTAGTTGTAGTCTCCGTGTTAGCAATGGCCGCAAACTACAAGCTCGTCTTAACCGCTGCTGCGCATGCGAGCCGTTTCGGTCTCTCAAAATACAGTAGAACCTCTCTGCATANCCACCACTAAAATACACTAAAACCTCGATTTATGACCACCTCGGCGTTCTGATGAAACAGTTGAGGTCTCTTAAAATGTCTTTATGGTCACCAAGGCCACAGCTACGATGGTTCGGCCACGTGACCAGAATGCCCGGCGGGATTGGTTGCTGGCGCTACGGTTACCCACCATACGTACAACTGATAAAATCATGTCATTGCCAGCTGAGATAAGTAGTACTTGACTTGGGTAAAGTTGTTTGGAAACAACAGAGCATGAAGTGTTCATTGAACATGGCTTATGTTGATACACAACGCAGTTGAGTGTTCCAGTGGGTTCAGAATATTAACATCGCAGTCCGCACTTGGGTGATTGTGATGCAATGTTAGGAAAGCTACAAGGAAGTGCCATCTAGTCTTGGACCAAGTAATAACGCTGAAACTGAAAGCTCAGATTCAGCCAGAGCTGAACTCAGCGACCACAGAAATACCAGGAGAGTGCATGGTGTGCCATGAAGCCAATCAACAGTGGAGAGATCTGGGATTACATGCCACTTTATGGCGTCACTGTTGACTTCAATGGAACTGCCAGATATCAAACATCTGAAAATATTTTCGATTTTTAGTGTCTGCGCCGCCCATCTCGACTTGCTTGCGCCGTGGACCACGTGACTACTTTCGCAGTGAATGCTGCACTGGTGGCGAGTCAGTGGCAGCGCCGCGCGTGGAGCTTCCTCATACTTGTACCCTTGCTGAGAAGGAGGCTGTAAAAGTGCCAGACTTCGGTTTGACCCGAGCTTGAGTCGAACCCGTCCCACCAGCTTCATACATTCCTGCTCACTCCGCTGTACCACACAGCCGGCCACCAACAGGTAATGGCAAAAAGAAGAAAATCCCGGCATGAAACTGCCCATCGGCGCAAGCGCCAAGTACAATGACAAAAAGCTAAAGTTTCACGTGAATCCCACAAAAACAATCTACAACTGACTGATGTCTAAGACTAATACAAACTCGCGCTTAACACATGCACGCGTGGAGATACTCACTCACCCTGATGTAATCCACCATTTCCATGCTTTTAATGCGAAGGTCTTCCCTTTCTGCGTGGATTTGCATTTCCTGCAGCGTCATGGTCGAACTGCATAGTACAGGTCAACTGAATTTCAACAATCGCAAACAACCATCTGAACAATCAGACGCTGCTGTGGGTCGCAACAAATATCGCAAGATGTCGCGACAGCGATTCTGCCTTTTGTCCCCTCCCCTCTCTGCTACACAGAAACACCAACGTTGGTTCAACCGTAACATCTAGTTATATTTGAATTGTTGTAAGGTTTCATGAATAGTTTAGCAACCACTTCCAGCTCTTAACACCTTTGCAGTGCTAACATCGTAAGGTTAAGAATACAGAGTGAGCAACCCGGATTAGCCCTAAAAGTGACAGTAGATGGAGTTTACGACAAACAATTTACGGTGGAGCAGGCGGGTCGGGTGAGGTGGCTCCTACCCTCGCCTGGCACCCAGATGCTGAAATTTGTATTTTGGTAATATTTTTTAAGTTTTCGCTTATAGAATTGCAAGGAAATGTATTATTGGTAATATTTTTGATATTTTTTAAAGTTAATACAGCTGAATTTTTTTGAGATGTCATAAATTGCGTAGATTTTGCCGAAGCTGGGTCCAGGCGATTGCAGGGATCGCCTGGACCCGCCTTTTATGCGTCGTGTTACAAACGGCATTGGTTGGATACACCCAGTTTGTACACGTCTGTCTAGCTGTCGATAGTAAGTACGCCTTGCCCGGTGACATTGGGCGCGCAGGATCAATATGTCCACGTCGTGCTATAGACATTGCTGAAACAGGAAATGCCAATCTAGCTTATTATCATTAAAGCTATTTTAATTTGTCTTTGAGTATAATGTTTTGAGTTTACGTATGCAAATTGTTTGAGGATTGTTGTTTGGAATACTTTTCCTACAAAAAAGTTAATAATTTCGCATTAACGAATTTGTAGACAAAAACTTTCGATTACTAAGATCTTTTTGTGGTGTTTTTAGAGTATAAACGGCTTACAATTCGCTTAAAGATATTGTACCCTGCCAGAATAAAAAAGCTGGGAAAACCATGTAGTAAACGTTGACTGCTCACAGGCTTCCTGCTGCCATGAAGGACAAAGCTCGAAAAAGTCTTCCTGAAAAATTTTTGTAAAATCAGATTTTGCAAAAACTGAGCAAAAGCATCATTAAAGTTTCGGCCCTAAGCACATTGTACGTCGTCCTAAAGGTTGCGTTTACAGTATAGCTTATGCGAATTATGTAATAACAACTGTTGCAACTCAAATTAGCTTCGTTGTTTCTAATTTTGAAGAGTCGTCAGGGGCTGTCAACAATGGCAGTTGTACTGAAACTACAACCTCCATACTGCCCTGGAAGCTTAAATGTACTTAAAACTAAGAGCATACGGTGCCCCGAAGTTAGCACAGGGTCCTGTGTTCATTTCGTCATGGCATGTTACTGTATCCCTTGTTTCCAGTTCACGAAAGCTCGCACATTCTTGAAGTCAGAGACTTTCCCTAACTTTTATTTTAGTTTGCGGATCTACTTTTGTCAGCAGTGCAAGTTGCTCTGAAATTGACCTATGATCACAATAGAGTCTGGACATTCCCCGAACCGCGAGAGCATCGTCAGTGGCTCCATGACAACCAATTGCCATCACAATTGTAAGGGTGTCGATTTCAACACATAGCCTGCGTTTCCCTTATAAATTAATTCCGGTATTTACCAGCACTGTTACCAGCGGGTGGCCTATCAGTAAGTTTGCACTGTTTATGGTCACGACAGTTACTTTACATGGTCTGCCAAAGCAGAAAAGCTTGCAAAAGAAAAATTTCCATTGTTGGAACACAATATAAAAAATCGACAACAACAGTCGAAAGAAACGGCGGAAAATGGGGTTAAATCCCACTCACTTCTTTAGAACAAAATCAGTGAAGTACCTTTTGTAAAATTATGAAACTTTAGGTCAAAGATAAGCTTTTCCTTCAACCTGATGCACAGTATTCGATAGTTTGATACAAAATACGGAAGGGGCATTTACGTGACGTGTCAAGTATCGCTGATAAGTCGAAAGGTTGTGGATTCAGATCAGACGTACTGCAGACTAGAAGTATTTTCTGAAATAACTGCGTTTTTAAATTTTTGTAGCAACAGATAATTACGTTCCAGTAATTTATCGATAGATTTTTTTAAGTAACCAGTGATTGAAGTGGATAAAGATTTTGCTACGCAGGGTGCTGCAGATAAAACGGCGTCCTGGAAACAAATAATAATTGTTCCGCTCTGCTACAGATATTTTGCAGGCAATGCAGATGATAGAACTTCTGTGTTTTTGCCAAATCAGCTGTTTCAGATGAGGAAAGCAGTGATGGCAGCAGCAATGAACAAGGCAGCTGCTCCACCATGCAACCATCTTATCAATTTCCAACAAGAAACACTGCTTAGTGGGAACGTTTTCCACCAACAGAAAAGGTCAAAGGCCACAATTTTTTTCACTGCATCTCCCGGAGTTCCAAAAGTAGTTGTAAAAACTATTGTGACGTTGAAAAAAAAACAAAAAACACTGCGACTCTGTTGTCTTGTCATCATTGAGAATGATTGTTAAGTACAGCAATAAGGTATCCCAGCGCAGGAGTGTTTTGTGTAGATTTGCAAAACTAGATGCGTTTAAGGACTTTCGCTGCCACGAGGGCCTCTACGAAAAAGACTAGTTGTTGGCACCAAAAAGAGTTCTTGAAACGTTCTCATTGTGCCGAAGCAAATATGTTGGTCATTTCTCACTGACTGTTGACGAACAACCTGTACTTTGGAAGTCGACATCGGCCTTTCTTTAGCTTATTGCGGCAAAACCCGAGTACCACGATATATAATTTTCGGTTCTTGTTGAGATAGTTTCAATGTTCATCTCTAATTTTGTTACAAGAAAGTGTTGTTTCGTTTGTAGTTTGCAGTTGTCGCTACATAGTTACTGTGATTGTAGCAACTCGTACACACCAAAGGTAAGTCAGAGCGACGCAGAGTGCGTGAAATAAGTTCCATACCTCTCTACACAATGTGAAGCGATAATGGGCTCCATAAACACATTCCCGGAGAGCAGATCGTCGTCTTGTTCATTGCCAGTGCTGCTGTTATCAGGTCTGAGGAGAAATTTCCAGAATAACACGTTTTGAATTTCACACAAATAACAACTAGACACGGCTGGTGAAATGCAGTGGGGCGGAAATCATGTTTCTGGTTTGGTTTAAATCAGGAATTCCCAACCTGTGGTACGCGAAGGTCTTCCAGGTGGTACACGAGGCGAGTAACTTACATTTTTTCACAAAAACCTGGATTCAGAGCTTCCAAGTTTACGCATCGGGTTTTGTTTCCAAATAAATAAATTTTCCTGTAGTCTGCTATTCCTATTGTTTCGTAACATAATGAGTTTCAATGCGCTGTCAGCAAATTTACGCCACGCATCGACCAATTGGTGGAAGGTAAACAAAAACAATAATCTCATTAAATTTAGTTGTGGTCGTTCATTGTTATTTTAATGTGTATCATTCTTCTGAATAAACTAAGATTAGATCAAATTAGTTGCTCTGTAAGTAGTGGTACGCGTTGACAGCACGGGGTGCCCAAGTGGTACGAGATCGTAAAAAAGTTGGGAATCCCTGATTTAAACAATCACAAAAACACCGAAGTACTTTCGATACCGTGCAATGATGGGCTACTGCCGCATCCGTGCTGCGCGATTGTACGTTTGAATCGGTACCACGTCGCACAGCATCACTGCACAGCAAGGGAATCAAACGTTCGATATGCTTCTGCAGCTGTCACTTTTCGAACAGAGCTGGCGTATTTTCACTCATTTCGTTGAAATGAAATAAAAAATAATACTTCACGCATTAGTTTTGATGACACTCGTTACGAAAACTAACGCATTCTCACAAGAATCCAGTATCAAGTAGAGATCCGGTAGTGGGTGCACTTGTCAGAAGTGGACCAGGCTGAACAACTGCAGGACCCCGACCAGGACCATCTGCAACACAAGTCATAGCATTTCATTGCAACCATTTAACCATCTGTCAGTGTTATACTCAAACAATTCTGTGCACATATGGAAAAAACAGATGGCTGATAACAGTGACTGCTCACACAGTCAAAATGCGTTTCTTGAAAAAGAAAGTAGAGTCGTTTCAACATACTCAATGCACGTGTATGCGAATATAACATTGAACAATCACCTGGGCAGCAAGTAAGTCACAAAACTTATCGAAATAAAATCTAAACATACAACAAATCGATAAGCAGGTGTGCTTATTATATTTTCCAATAAAAATAAAGAAAATCACGAAGTTTATCAACAATATCTTCGTTCAAACATTTTGAAAATGAAAACTGTGAATGCAGAGAGTTTTCCGAAAAGTTTGTTATCACCATGCAATCTACTAATTTGACCTTTTTCCCCAAATAACCTCCAAATTCAACAAAACGTGTTGAAACAACTCAAAATCCCGTGTTTTATATTTCATACGTTTATCTTTCCAGGTATAGAAATGGCATTTGCTTTAATATAAATGGCCTTTTGTGTGTTGTTAGAGTATGACTCCAGTGTTTTCTCAATTACACCTTGCGACGCTGGTTGCCAACAAGATGCATTCGTCTGGTTGTCACAGACAGCCATCCTCTTTAAACGTTCAGGGCCATTTCCAAATCTGCATCGCAACCGATACTTTTTGATGAAATTACATCACAATTTTATGCTTTGCAGTCTTATTTATTTGGCTGTATTCGAGCATAGCCTAACTAACGCACCAATGGCTTTTTCTATTGGTAGAATTTGTACCTTGCCACGTTTGTACTGAGAGCCTGGTATTTTCGTAAGTATTCATCAATGAAAAGGGTGGATGATACTGAGTTCTTGGCGGACCTCGAAATGATGCAACAGAGTCGCTGAAATACATGTGTACGGAGTCATCATCATGCTCATCCAACGATGNTAATTTTCCAAANAGTTTGTATTCGTTTGCTGAAGAAGGCAACGTAGCTGCAGACACTTGAGAATTCGCTGGTGGCGATTCCTTNGTGAAGCTTTCTTCTGTGTCACGAAATGAGGAAGTAAATAACTTCTTGAACTCATAGAGTTGAACTTCTAACACGGATGCCCGTTCCAGAAGGTGTTTGGACAAGATCCCAGAGTGACCAAGCGTTTTGGCACCACTTTTGTATTTATTAATTTGCTCAGCCACTTCTGAACAAAACTTTTCCACTTCTTTCCGCTGGTTTTGCTGATTTTTAATGTCCAGCAACTCTAATGCCTTTTGCGCAATTATATCTTCCCATTTGGTCATTTCTGATGATCCACACACTGCAAAAATAAAAAACACAGTTGAACCAATTTCGAAACATGGTAAGTATACATCTACCAGAATTGACTCAGTATTAGACGTTTTAACATCAGACAAAATACCAGAAACTGCAATTCATCATTGGTGAAACGATGAAGACCTATTGTTGACAAGAAAAGCAACATCTAATCTCAAGGAAATTTCTCTAACTCCAAACGAATTTTTGTAGGCCAAGCGCAATGATGCAGTCAAACAGACGGATAGAACATAATGCGCTTTCTGATACAAGACAAATAAAATTTCAGTGAGATTGCGACACTAAAGAAAAATCAAACAACTAACGTTTCATACGATAGTGTACAGTTTGAATGCAGATCAAACAAAACTTCCGTCAACGCACACCTTCCGTGTACAGTCAAAATAACGAACATTAGAGACTTGTTGGTTTAAATTATGTGCAAGCAAACTCAAGATAAACAAATTAATGCCAAGTGTGCCACCCGTCCTTTTAAAGAGAGCACTTTGATCAACTGCAACTGTTTGGGATGGCGAGGTATGGTAAGCCGAATCTTTAAAAAAAGCTTTATAAAAATGACGTGTGCCTTGACAAAATTATTATTACTTCAAAACTGATTTCCTTAAATAAGAGGTGAAGTTTTCCCACGGGGACAAGAACATTTTTCTAAGAGATAAGACGTCAACGAAGTTACCATGACAGCAACGACATTTTTACCTTCTTTGTCTCCTGAATGTTGGAATTGAGAATTTACTTTGCTGCCCAAATCTGAATGTTGAAGAAAACCTCCGGACATTTGTGGCCAAGGTTCTTCCGGTGCTGGACTGTTGGATGGTTGTTGCTCACGAGGCGCATGCTTGTTGATTTGACTTCCGTCTTTTAAGTCCTTGCTGTTCAATAATCTTACTCTCTCGTGATTTACACGATTTCGGTTTTGATGCCATATTTTGTCACATTCCTTGCACTGGTTCTTTTTGCAAATATCACATCGGAAGTCAGCTTGTTTTTGGCCACATACATCACACATGCCATCCAAGAACGATGAATGCTGTACTTGACTCGCATGTTGCGGATGGTTGTTTCCTACAAAAATAAATAAAACAAAATAATAATCAACAATTACCTCCAAAAATAAGAAATGAGTTCCTGCAGAACTAAAGTAATGCGTAAAAATAATGATTTACACAGAGTGATCCGAGTTTACAAGGCAAGCTACATTAATTCGGGTCAATTTTATTGTGAACAGTTAGGTGAAGTGTACCTGCCATGCAGTTAACTCTCTTCCCCAAACATATGCTATAGGAGGGCCATGTATCAGCTGTTTGTGGTAGTTTGCAGAAAAAACTCCAAATTAAATAAACCAAGGAGGAACTCGCATAAGTCAATTATTAAAAGCAAATTGTGATTTAACACCTTTCACCAAAGACATCCTTGTAAACTTGGCTGTGGTTTCTTTTTCACTGCACTGATTGATTTGCAGTAGTCAGAGCAATATGGTTGCAAGACACAAGAAACATCATTACTTTAGTAAACTACAAATAATTCACAAGCAATGGTTTTCTGCTAAATGAAAAATATTTGTGTGCTATTAGCTATCTTCACTGATGTATGAACACCAGAAAAATGCAGCCGCCATGGAGAACACATTTTGTGATAAATAAATTATTGCTGCATAAATAAGATATTTTGCATTTTTTGAACAATGTCATCTGCATTTGTGGATTGTGCCTCATACCTGTGAGGTCTGACTGGGACCATTCATTGAAAATTAACCTTACCAGCGTGAACACTAATATTAACACATACAACATGATTATTATCCTATGCACAGAACATAGGGGATAGCATTACACAACTTTTAATGTACAGATGCAATAACAATTAGAAGTTCAAAATATAAAAAACAAAAACTTGTCTGCAAAGCACAGAAACACACATTAAATCAACATTTACAAACATTGCAAATTTACACCAATCAGGATCCATCTTCATACTCTCTTGATTTTATTATAAATTTTATGAATTGATTCTGCTAACATCTGTAATAAGCTAACTGATACCACAGTAATTGTCTTATTGCGTATTCAACTTCATTTTAAGTTAACAATTTTGTTTGGAAGAGAGTAAAAATTAGGCTTCTTGCAAATTTAATATTAAAAAACATAGTAAAAACCAATGCTTTGAATGAAACATCGTAGATGCACTGAAAATAATACTGCCAAAAACACATGTCATGATGATTGAAAGAAGTGGAGCATTTAAACACAAAACGTGCAAATGGCATCGTATATAATCATATATAAAGAACCAATGACTGCTTGTCAATTACAAATACTGGCTGAGCTGTGACCAAAGCATTTCTTACTTCATAGTTACTTCTTAAAAAAGATGGACCCATGCTAACTGATGTGTCACCCAAGTCACTTTTTTATCCAACAATTGACTCTGAACCAATAATTTGTCATAGATTCTCTTTTTGTCATTTCAGCCTGCCACCGTTGAGTGTATTCACCACCTTTCTTCCATAATACTGCCATCCTTGCAGTTGTGACCTAATGCTTTGAAATATTCATTTCTTAATTTTTGCTGATGGTTAACAGGTTATTTTAAAACAGTGTTTCTCAAACTTTTTTGTTCCATCACCCCCTTTCTACTCTCAACGCATCATTTTCGCCCCCCAGCCTGATAAAGCAAACACAAGGTAGTAAATTTAAAGAATTTCATTTAAAGAAACACTACTGTCAATAGCTGAACCAGGCAATTGTATTACAACCAGGCCCGTAACCAGCTTGGGACACCAGGCGAGGTGAAGGATTTTCTGAGAGGGGCCCAAATTTTTTAAACTATGTAATATAGTTTTAAACTACGTCCAGTAATTTTCTAGGGGGGGATGAAAAAATTTGCCAGAGTGGCTTCACCCCCATGGTTACGGGCCTGATTTCGAATCTAATATTAAGTTCAGAATTCTTGTGAAAATAATTCAGGGCTACTGAGCCGGAGTTCAGTTTAAAATTTAGGACAGGATCTGGAGCTATGGCCATTTCAGAGGTAGCTCCGGCGCCAGGTCCCTTCCTAGATACTAGCGTTTTTGCCAAATAGACTTACGTGTGCTCTTTATGGCACACTATACATGATTTTTATGACACCAGAATGCAACAATGGATCTGCAAGCCTTTGATGTTTCTTTGGTTTAATCATCGCTATGGTTGTGTCATCGTAGCTGGCAGGCGTGTTGTTACTTGTTGAACAATGGTTCTCAAATATTGTTCTAAGAACGGCATGCAGCTCCCAGGCATCCTTTGTGGGGCTTTTAGCAACCTTTCAGAAACAGATTCTATTTGAATAAGAGCTGATGATGCCTACTTCATGGGAAAAATATGTACCCTGTAAGAGGTTAGTGTCTGATTTTTTGCTGGGAAAGGATTTCTTTCGATAGGCAGTGTCTTTCAGTAGCACCTCTAATATTTTGTGTAACAGACTTCGTTAGTGCAATAAAAGAAAGCATATCAATTGACTTGTGGTAAAATTTTTTAGTGCGGCTCTCTAACAAAATCGTAGATCTGGATTTGGCTCCCTTCAGCAAAATGGTTGAGAACCACTGTTGTAAAAGTAAGAAAAGCATTTAACTACACATCTTTCTTTCTAGTCAGAATGATCAAACCGTGTCTGTAGTAGTGTAGTGATCTAAAAAAACTGAGCTATAGTTTTTAGGTATATCACAAAACATCCATAGCTTTTGCAGCTGTGCAGTCATGCTGTTAGCAGGGATTATGAATAAGATATAATACCACTGCAGATTTAAGCGTGAAATGCATGGCACGCCATTGTAAAGCAGGAATTTTTATTAGAAACCATTGCGCTTACTAGCCAGGTTTACTAGATTACTGGCAAAGTTCACTAGGAAATATTACATTTACACAAGCAGTAGCATAACATGAAAGTTATAAATTATTGGTAGCAAAGTAGCATTGTTTTGCATAGCAGTACATTATCAGGAGGGTATAAAAATCAATGTAAACAATTGTGGACTTTTCTTGAAGTTTTCATCTGTGGAAACAAATTTTATGTTTTCAGCATGGTAAGCAGTCTGATTTTCTCTTAAGCTTTGCAGGTTAAATTGTGCTTTACTTTACGATTCATTGGTACTTATTATTGAGTGCAACAGATATGAAATCAGACATTTTCAGCTATTTTAAAGAGTCAAATGTGAATTTCTTATTATAAATTATATTATTTCTTTGAACAAAGGGTTTTCACACATCTTCGCATTACTGTTAATGCAAATGTGTCCGTGTTTGACAAAACTTATGAGGGAGGTAATCCAATGTGTTTTGCGCTTTTTGCATGGTTTGCCCAGGCAGCGCTGTTAGCTGGAATCGCCAAGACTGCAATGCAGGCAAAGCATGAATGAGTGCAAAACACTTGGTCAATTGGGACTGGTCTGTGTTTTACACAAATGTAGGTTTCCAAACAGCCATTTTCTCGATTCCGGTCATAAGAAATAACAAAAGATCCTCAGGCATTGATGGCAAAACCAGTGACTGCCTTTCCAGAATTTGTTTATACTACCCTTATCTTGAGTTACGTTTCTGCTAGTAAGTGTTCTCTGAATCGTCTGAACCTGTTATTGTTGTTTTCTCGCTGATTTCATCATAGAAAGAGCACTGCTTCTAAAAAACTACTAGATTAAATTACTCCCAAAAACGTTTGGTATATCCTCTTAGTTTTATGTACTTGATACAATTTATTTTCCAATCAACTTGAGGCACACCAAGACAATTGAAAATATTAATGTGTGAAAACCAACAAAAGCTGGAGCTGCAGCCGGAGCCACAAAAAAGAGAGCTCCGGGGCCGGAACCACACTCATAAAAACCAAGAGCTCCAGAGCTGGAGCCATGTTCATGAAAAGAAGAGCTCCGGAGCCAGAGCTGTGTCATTTTTACGACAAAGTTTGACCCGGGGGTGAAACTTGCAAATAATAAAATTTGGCCATAACTTAGTAAACTACTTGTAGTAGGAACATGATTTTGGTGTCTAACCCTACTAAAATACATACCAGCTATTCATTAAAGCTATCAGAAAGACTTAAAAAGTTAAGCAATTTCTATTTGTACTGATTTTTATTTGAATAGATCAAAATTATGTGTTTTTCGCAAGATTGTTCAAATTTTGTCATGTATTTTTCTTCTTGGACAAGTCTTACGCCCTAGTGGTGCTGCCAGTAATAATGTGTCCGAATCATATTTGTCAAGTAACAAGCCCTTCAAGTCGCTAGTGTCTAATGATGTTTCAAGCGCCTAACGAGCAAAAAAGTAGTGCCCAATCTTGTTTCAGCACTTTTGTTACTAGGTTACTTACATCTAAGTATTTGGCAAAAACAGCTTTTCAGGTTTCATTATAGTTCTCTCCTTCACTCTCAGTCAATTCCACAACTCTAGCCTAATCCCGCTGCAACAAATATAGCCTTTCCTACGTCACATGTCCCAACAAAAGACTCAAAGTAAATGTATGAGGCCGACTGCCATGATCGTAATATGTAAATACTTCATTGAACCATGATGTGTTGTGCAATGTATTGTGCGCTGCTGGCTTCTCAGTGAAAAGCTGAGACTCAGCTCTAACTCAGTGTTAGGTGGACCACATAATCCAGAAAACCTCGCATAACACCCCCAGGAGGCATAGTCAAAACAGGAACTTGACTTGAGTCATGCTATCACTGGGTACTGCTACCACCATTTTTGGTGAAATAAGCACATATGCGTGAAACTACGTGATAAATAGATGAGTGTGCAAAATTTTCACAAAAAAAACAAGCAGTGCATGGCCTCCAATACCCATGCTGAGGAAAGGCAACACAAAAAAGTGATATATATATAATTACCAACATGGTACAATTGTCCTTATTGTATTTCTTCTGTGTCACAAGACTTGGCACAGCAAAAATTCCTAAATTTTCTGTTTCTTGTTGCAAGCTTGGTTGCTTTCTTTTGTTATGTTCCACCACCTGTACGGAATTGTGTTGTAAGAACCTTGTAACAGAATTTTCACAGCAGGTGATTACCTTGAACTTGTTGAATTTTGTCTTGATTATCTTGAATAGGAAAACATTCCTAAAAGCAAGATAAACAGGCAAGATGCCTTGTGGAAGTAAAATATTTTTGCTTGAACTAGGATCCTATAACTACCCCAAGGTACTATCACAACAAGAGTGGAGCTGCTAAAGCTAAACATTATATAGTTTTGTTTGTCACTCCAATTTACTGTGTGTGATGGTTTACCAGCAATTGTACTGTTATGACCTTACAATGATTTGCGACTTTACAAAGATCTTCTGTTGCATCAGCATCAGCTCAGTTCCAAAGCATTTAGTCGCCATCTTTGGTATCTTACTTCAGAAATGGTTCCATTTTTATTGTTTAGCTGCATGTTGAACGAGGTGAAGAAAAGTGAATAGGCAGACTCCCTGTTAGCTCTCAATCCAAAACAATCCCTTTTCTTCAATGCCAGAATAATACTGGGTATGGTAAGCCAAGCTTCCAAAAAAAAACACTGACAGTTGCCCGACTTTGGCAGACTTGGTTATCTTTACTTTCATAAACAAACAATCATTCCTTTCTGGTTGAAGATGTTTTGAACTGGCCAGACCCACCAGTATATCTATCACAATACTCTTGTCAAAATTGACGCCATTAATGTGACAAATGAATGTGCTGCACGTAGTGTTAAAACTGTGATCAGATTTCTTTGCTGCAGTGGGGTCTTAGCGGCACTATCAAAATTTCGTACAAGTGTTAGAACAAGACAGAAAAAATACATCCTAGCTTGCGTCATCCAAGAAATAAGAAATTGAGATCTTTTTACTGTTCCAAGTCTTGTGACACAGAAGAAATACAATGCTGACAATTGTATCTTGTTGATGATTATCAATTTTTCTATTTTCAGCACGATCATTGGAGGTCCTGCCAGTTGCATAGCCAACCCAAAGCTTTGGGGGCCAAAAGTTTGACTTTAGGTGAACAACAGCATTTTTTTTGGGAAGCTGCTTCTCAAAGCACAAAATGACTAAATATGCTAAAAATTTGGGAGCATGCCCCCCCTGGCAACACCTATGGGTCCTGAACTGCATGTTTCTAATGAAAATTTTGCACACTCATTTTTTTACGTAATTTCAGGCATATATGTTTATTTCACCAAAAGTGGTATTAGCAATACCACCAGGACTTGAAACTTGACCAAGAAGAGTGCAGGACACAAGTCTAAATGTTTTTGCAAACAACACAAAATTTTGATCTATTCTAATAAAAATCAGTGCAAATGGAAATTGCTTAACTTTTTAGGTGTTTCTGATAGTTTCAATGAATTGCTGGTAGATATTTTAGTAGGGTTAGACACCACAATCATGTTCCTCCTCCAAGTAGTTACTAAGTTATGGCCAAATTTTATTATTTGCAAGTTTCGTCCCCGGGTCAAATTTTGGGAGTCCCGATGGACCCCTAAGCATCAACCACTTGTGAAAAAAATTTAGAGGTCTCATTTTTGACCAGAATGCAATACTTTAACGCTAAGTAAAAGCTGTTTGAAAAAAGTCAAAGGCTCCTGATGCACCTTACTGTATATCACTGTATATATATATACAGTATATATATATATATATATTGTAACCGCACTCTTTGCATACTCAACTCACATTGTTTGTGTCAGAAATGATGAGATATTATATTGGTCTGTTGGAAGCAACATTAACAGCACCATTTATATGAAGTAGATATTTATTTGTTGGAATTTTGTAGCATATTTTGCATTACCTACAACTGCGCTGTTTCATCAAAGACCTGTTATGGTGTTTGTAACAAGATTGATTTTAGTTTGAAAAAAATATTCCTGAATTCTTCTATCCAGACTAGCTTTTACTTAGTTTGAAAATGAATGCATGTTCAGTTCCCACAAAGAACTTACCGTACCTTCAGAATAACCAAGCTTCCATTCCTGCAAAATAACAAAAAGAATTGTTGAAAAGTGGTTTACTTTGAACTTCATCACTGAACACAACCTGATTGACATCATTTACTGTTTCTGATTTTGCTGGAGCCATTGAAGTGGCAGTTTGAGTGAACATGATCAACTCATCTGCATGAGGGTGGACATTCTGTAAAACAATTTCCCACAAAATAATAAAAAACGTACAACAGAAAAAAACGGAGCTTGGTGGCACTGACCTTCAACAACATGTTCAACTCATGCTTCAGCAGAACAACCTCTGTAGTAACTGAAGCTACGTTGTCCAAATCAGGTGCTATGACATGTTGTGGGAAGGCTAAACCATCATACACAAGTTCAGTATAACCCATGAGTTTCAGTATATCCCTGGAACCCTAATGAAATAGAAAAACATAAAACTTTCAGACAATTAGCTAATAGTCATCAACAACAGCTTTAGCAATGCAAAAAGACAACATTACTGCCAATTTTTTGCTACTAAAGCTGTCAGTAAGATTGTCATGTTAGCAACTGGGTTTTATTTCGGTCATAGGACGAAATGTTTTTGGAATGACCGAAAAAATAAAGTCATTTTGGTGAGAATGTCTGAAAATATAGGCTAATGAACACTGCTATGGCAAGTTTTAATACAATCGTGAGACAAATGACTGAAATGTTTCAGTGACCAAAATGTCTCAGCAAAAAATTACCGAAATGTCTCAGTGAAAAAAAAATCAGACAAGCAAATCAGGAACAAAGGCCAATGCAAATGTATCAAAAGCAGGTTATAATTCGACAAATTTGACACTGTTGAGCCCAAAATTTTGTTAAATGCAAATAGATGGATTACGGTATTAGAGGTAAGCGAAACTAGTGTTTTGAATATTATTTAACTAATTGTCAGCAGTGTACTAAAGTAAACAATTTTCAACGAAGTTTCAGAAACACTTCAATCGCCGCTTGTCTGGAAACTTGCCCAAGCGCAGAACGCCGGCCCACGATATATTTGTGGCTGGCGTACGATATACTCGTACTTCACTTCAAATGCCAACCGTTGAGCGCCGGTATGTATGTTTTCCTCTAGAAAGTACGAGCACTTCGTACAAGTCTCTAGCAACCAGAAACATGTGTTTATAATGTTTGTTAATGTACGGTGTGGTTAGGAGAGCATTTCAAAGCAACTGTAGTTTATTTTGCCTGCAACCATGGTGGTTTTGCCTGCAGTCAAGCACGCGTTTCGCCGAGTGCGGAATTAAGATCGGCCTGCTGTAACCCGAAGTAAGA
>JGI24158J21664_10002078_pt1 | contig 23819 bp, 17 predicted proteins | sample Ectturendosymbi3_FD_21664 | JGI IMG/M metagenome (IMG submission 21664) | reverse complement strand
AGCACAGGCCACATCGACACACAGCTCAGGCCACATCGACATACATCAACACAGGCCACGTCGACACACATCAGCGCAGGCCACATTGAGACACATCGCCACAGGTCACATCGACCGACACATACCAGCACATGCCACATCGACATACATCAGCACAGGCCACATCGACACACATCAGCACAGGCCACATCGAGACACATCAGCACAGGCCACATCGAGACACATCAGCACAGGCCACATCGACCGACACATATCAGCACAGGCCACATCGACACACAGCTCAGGCCACATCGACATACATCAACACAGGCCACGTCGACACACATCAGCGCAGGCCACATTGAGACACATCNCCACAGGTCACATCGACCGACACATACCAGCACATGCCACATCGACATACATCAGCACAGGCCACATCGACACACATCAGCACAGGCCACATGGAGACACATCAGCACAGGCCACATCGATCGACACACTACTGCGACTAACCTGAAAGCGTAACGTCAGCATTAGTTGTGAGGGAAACCTTGGGCCTTCGCTCGACGCTGACAAACAGATTTTCGTGCCGAATTAAGTACAAAACCTGGCGTTTGCTTCACATCTGCATCGATGTCGAGACGGAAATACGTAACGCACACTCACCGAGAGCGATGAAAATTGTTGCGACGCGTAGGCTCCGAGGATTCCGGCGCCGATAAGTACAGCCTCGCTCTCCTTGCCAAGTACAATCGGCCTCCCTACACACAGAAGATAGTTGGAACAGTCCGACGAAGCGGGAAGACGGACAGTCCTTTGCTCGTGTTTTCCTATGGATCTATGCACAGCCGAACCCACTGACGCAGGCTTTATGCAGAGGTCCGTGCTATCAGTTTCTGTACTTTGAGCTAACTTGATATACCTGTCTGCACAAATCGAAAAAATCAATACGAAAAACATTTCCTGGCAAGCTTCTCCCTCGGAGTGTAAATTCAAACAATTTTGAATAACTACTTGGAAAAAATGGAAGGACTGCGTCTTGTTTCAGGTTTTTCAAAGGAAACATTTTTTCATTTCGAGGAACAGCTTTCGTCATAAGCGAAATTGTCACCAAACATGGCAGAAGTTTCAAAGCACGCTTTCGTCCGGTATCACGTGAAGTTGATGATGCAACGTCATTCACAAATAACATATTATTGGAAACGCGTGGCTACGTTTGAAATAATTAATAAATGCGTTAAAACAACTTTCCCCTACATTGAGATAAGCAGATTAGTTTCCGAAACCTTTCCTTTTTTGGTACACGAAAAGCGGAAGTGCTGAACAGCCTTATAATGAAAATCACGGCCAAAGAAAACGATATAAACGACATTTTGCAGACGTTTCAGTAACTCCTGCTACCATCATCAGTGCATTTGCAATTACTGCAGCAAGATCGCTGCAAAATGTCGTTTTAATACCGTTTTCTTTGGCCGTGATTTTCATTACAAGGCTTTCCTTTTTTGCGCACGCATTCAAAACAAAGCGAAGAGCAATAAAGCCCTACACTCACCAAGCACATTGGCGTGAACTTGCACAAACAGTGGATTCTTGCTCAGGCCGCCGCACATAAAAACCACCTTAATCGAGTGACCCTCGCTTTCCATCGCGTCCAATATGTGGAGGGAACCGCTCTGTTGGCAAAGAGGGACAGTCAGTTAATGACAGAACTAACAGTTCATGCATGTGCATTTGTGAAACGCGAAAGTGTCTGAAAAAAGGCCAAGAAAAAAATACGCGCAAAACCAACAGGTAAGCGAAACTGTTTGAGATAAGCAATTCAGCGAGGAAAACGCGGCTGACAACTGACTGGATAATACTATCGTTTCGAAAGACTTTACAATTGAAGGGGTGCTTGGATGCAAGGTTGCGGAGGCGGTGTCGCAAGGGTTCGGAGGTTTTCGGGTGGAGTCGGACTCCGAAGAACACTAGGAGTCGGAGTCGGATTTTGCATCAGATTCCGGAAGTCCAATTGATCCATTTTTTACGTCGCACTCGTAAGTTAAGAATCCTAAGTTGTGCCTGCTGGAATGGTACAAATATTTCTTTTGTAACTTTTGTTGGAACAGATAATTCTTGCTCTGCACCACGATTTCCACTGATTACTAGTTGCTACAAAATTGCCGACAGCCAAACTTCATTCATGTTACGTTAAGGATTCGGGAGTCAGTGTCGGAAATTCTGGAAAGGTCGGAGTCGGACATTCTACCTCCGACTCCGCAACCCTGCTTGCAGGCGCGCACTCCAAGGCAGCGATCCGACGTGGTGAGAACATCCAGCAACAAGAGCAGAGCCTCGTACTGCCAGCGACTGGATGGTGGCGATGTAAAGCTGCGTCAAGCTGTCGAGAGAGTTGTCGAGCGTCAGACCGCATACGGCGCCACGAAGGTCCGGGTCGGCCAAAGGCGACCGGTTGCCATGGAAATCGGGACACATGTGCAAATCTTTCGCCAGGAAATCGGGACGTGACAGGCCGCGTGAGGTCGCCAGACTTCTAGCAAGTTCATTGAGGCAAATGTGCGGGTGCGTCTTCCTTCAAACAACAAAGTGTAGACAGATTGTCTATACACTAAAATGAAGTTGAAAAAACACAGAAATATAACTTACGTAAATAAATAAACTTGTGAAATAAAAACTTATTTAACAAATGTGAAATATTTTTGTCCCTGTGGCAATACGCCAACATCGCGATTTTTTAGAATACTTCAGCATCTTTGCAGAACGCATAAAAGCGATACCCTTCTCAAAGCGGAGCAACTGCGCGTCAACTGACGCAAATTCCTGAAAGTTTACCTGCGTTGAAATAATTAATGCAAAAATTACTGGCAACTGAATGGGCTTTGTCTCATACGAGACCAAACATCGCGTATGCTTTTCACGGCAGGCCGCGACCTCACCAGCTGCTGGAATTAGCATAAATCACAGGAAGTTGCATGCATGGGATCCGGTCGCTGCATCGTGAGTTGAATCATTTACAGCCAGGTGGACTGACATTAGTAATCCCGTTACTGAGATAAAACAGTGGCGATCGCATAGTACCTCGAAACGGCACAGGTCGAACAAACTGTAGCAAGAAACAAATACAATCGATGAGCAACAGAGCGTTTCGGAACGTGTGAAAAAGCAGAGGGCAAGGGTTTGAAATAAGAGCAGGGTTTGAAATAAGCCGTTTCACGATAATTGACATTTTTATGCAGAACGTAAGAGGGAGGTTTTCCCAGAAGCGTTAGAATCGAAACATTCATTTCAAATTTTTTATTGCTATTTCTTATTTGAGCTCCAGGAATAGCGTTCTTCTCATTTATCATTGGTAATTTTGAATAAAGAGTAGAATTTCCTTGAAATTCAAATGACGCCGCACAGGCAAGCTACACTGGCTACGTTTTGCACTTACGACTGATTGTGGGTTGTCAATGGACTTAAAAAGTCGTAATGAGTTTCACTGTAGAGATGGCTAATTTGGGTGCACAAGAATGAGCAAGTGTCCACTGAAGCCGAGGCCTCAAGAAGCTCGAACGGTGTAACAAAATCACCCGGCCCTCCGAAATCGACTGTAGCAATTCTACCGCATCAGCTGACTCGCAATAGCACATACAGGTCTCTATAGTATCTACCTTTCAACCGACATCTTCAGCAGCTCTGGGTAAGCGGGATGCGACTCGACAATGTGGTCAATCTGACAAAAGAAACAAACAGTACTTTAAACAATGACACAGCCAAACAAGCTCCGGAGTCCCGCACATACTTACCACTTTGCCCGTCGCGCTCTGCCCACCTTCGTTTAGCCAGAGGTTTGGAATCATGGCGGAAAAATATGGCCCCCACACTCCGGGAACGAAGATTGCTTTTTTGCTGACCTGAAAACAAATCAACCAATGAGCAACCCCGAATTTTGAAGCAACGTATGTTTCAAGTTGTAAAAAAAGTAATAAATTTACAATTTTTTTGTCTTTTTAAATGGACAAAATGTCCAGCACAGAACCTTTCACTTCCTCCTCATCTCCCGCACGCTAATGACCGCGAAACCAGGGGGTGCAGCGAGACGCCAAAGACAAAAACCAATCGACTAAATTCTGTCACGACTGCTATGTCACAATGCAGTGTTAGGTTTAGCCGCCGTAGAGCTCCGCGGCGAAACAATATCGGCTTTATTCATTTGCGGCGGCGATGGGGTAGTTGGTTTATACGAAAAACTGTACAAGCCATGGATTTGTATCAAACGTTACAAAACAAGTGTTCGAAACCTAGTGATACAAAAGCAGGCGTCAGAAATTAAGCACATGAAAACAAGCGTCTGGCTGTCGCTGCAATCAACACGTTGTCAGGTGCGTAAAGTTTCGAAAAATCTTAAAGTGCGCAGTAATGACATGTTTTGCAGGAAGTCGTGCTTACGTCACGGCGTCACGTGATCCCTGGAAATTTCTTGATTAATATTTGCGCAGTCAGCAGGATGAGAATCATTAGCCTGTTGCACAGCAGACGGGCGCGGATGACGAGCAATGGAAGCAGACAGGAGACTGTTGGTGATGATTATAGTAGGGCTTCTAACAAGCAGAATCCAGGCCAGGCGGCGTTGGAGAAGTGTTTGGAAGTGGTCGTCTTGGCAAAAATGCGACGACCCTCTCGCATGTGACACCGAGCGACATCTGTCCTGCAACAGGCGTCGAGGCAGGCCCTGCTCGTGGCTGCCGCGCGGGTCGCTCGTGTACCAGTCGCGGCTCGGATGCGGGACAACGTGCTCGCCCTGGGAAGACATTCTTGGAGTCGCTTGCGGGAGCGCAGGTGTGTGCGTTTGCAAGTGATCTCTGGCAGTTGAACTTTAAAGACGGTGGCTGTTAAACTAAGAGCAAGGAAAAAAGCTTGAATTGTTCCAAGCCCGTCGGATTCGCAGCGCAGTTTTGGCACACTAAGCGCCAGAGCAGCATTTTAGAAAAGTAAACCTTTTTCGTTTTTTTCGAGCTGTCGTTTTTCAGGCAGCAAGCTTCCCGTGAAGGTAAACCGAAATTACTTCACGCAACGAAATTAAATTACTTCACGCAACGAAATTAAATTACTTCACGCAACGAAATTAAATTACTTCACGCAACGAAATACTTCACGCAACCCTAAACCCAAAATTACTTCACGCAACGAAACTTGTCAAGCTTGCTTTCGGACAGCCTTCACTGAGAACATGAGCACCGTAATCATGCAAATAGCAGCAGCTCTCCAGGTACTGCACAATACACGTACATCTACAAAAATAGGAATTTGCGTAACGCTCGCCCTTTCGCAGCTTGCGACGAGAAGTTCCTGAAACAAAGATGCAAAACCGACGTTCGATGCGTGCGCAAAAGTCACTACACATGCAAGCCCTGGAAGGACTCGACAACGGATTCTTGCACGGGTAAAGTCTGGGTTGGGGGCGTCACGCTGAAGCTTTCGATATCACTTCATGTTTTAGATTTTGCGACCAACCGGCCGTTGACTTTGAAGCAAACATGTTTGTAAAGAGGAGCGTTTAAACTCGCAGAAAAAATATGCAGTTTAAAATTTCGCAAAAGCAATAGGTTCGCGCGCAGATCCTTCATAAAGTAGTTAAAACGAAATCTGCGCCGTGCGAGTCATAAGTGATTCGCGTGGAACTTGTCTGTAAATGGTTCAGTCGTAACTATTTTCGAAGGACAAGCTATGGCAATTTTTGCGTTTACTTCAAATCCCTGCGGGGATCATTTCGTCCTTACGTTTCGCAAGTCAATGTTAAGCTTTCTAACAGCATGTCTGCAGTCGATTCGTCCTAAACACTGATATGAGCAACAACCGTATGCAGCAAAAAATGGACAAATCGAAACCACTGCCACGAAGAAAATAGTCAGCTAATAATTTATTGCGCAGGATCGTGGACAGCCTGGAAAGTGGTGCGAAAATGCAACTACTCCTGCTTTCCTGAGCAAGAAGTTTTTCAACGAACGTGCAGGAAGGTCAAACAGCCATCGACTAGTTTTTCAACCAGCCTGCCGTCGATTTCTTGTCGGGAAAATCCCGAACTCAGACACACGCAAGACATGACGAGGCAAGTGCTTTCTACCTTCAACCGACAATCGCAAGCTTAGTTTTTAAACACGACTGTCTCAGACAACGTACTACTTTAACATATACTTGTGTACATGGGCGTCGGAAGGATTTTTTCCAGGGGGGGCCACTAGGGGATTTTTCGAAATTTTTTCCAGGGGAGGCCAAAAGTGGTGAAATTTGTTTTTTCCCACTGAATACTAAGAAAACAACCTTTTTTTCTAAGACTTTCAAAGTCCAGGGGGGAAAGGCCCCCCTGCCCTCTCTTCCGACGCCCATGCCTGTGTAACCGAGATCTTAGAAGGTCACCTACCGCAGTGGTTTTCAACCTTTTTTTTATATCGCGACCCATGATAGCAACCCACTCTAACGACCCCCATCTAAAACCCGAATAAAGCAAATGTGATACAGCAGTGCTCCCCTCCGAAAATGGTTTACGACACTTTGGAGGGCGCGACCCCGGGTCGAAAACCACTGACCTGCAGGCTGATATTATCACTTCGCACTGTTCACAGGTCCTGCACAAATTACACGAGCAACACGACTCCGAGTGATCCTGTCTGTTCGTCAAAAAGTAGGTTGCAATGTCGTAAGATTTAACAATGCCATTTGTTGTTGTAGCGAATGTATTTGTCGCTGCTTTTTTGCTGCACGACTAGGTACTTGCAATGGTTAAGAAACAGCAACCGTTGAGAACCCATAGTGGTGGTCAAACCGTGGTACACTGACATGGAAAAGATTTTGGGGTTGGAAGCATAAAGCGAATTGTAATATATGAGTTTTTGCAGAAAACCTAATGTTTCAATGGTCGATATTTTGTCGATAAAACGATATGCTGTATAAGCTGGGGAACCGCGGAACATCGACCTCCACTTAGCATTACACATAATCCAGTCTTTGGGTGGTGTAGTAGGGAAAAGCACTGACAACTCAATTGCTCTACACTTCATATAAGGTCAAACCATGCTTCTCACTTGCAATCTGAGTTTAGAAGATACGATAACAACTTGAATGGCTGTTTCTAAGATGTCACGACAACACAGTGGTCCTTTAAACAAGAAATTTATTCAAATAGGTCACAGATCTACGGCCTCAAACGGACACTGTTCTTGCTAATTGCAAAAACAAACCTATTTGGTTTACCGTCCTCGGTAGCGCTATTACATGTTTCATTCTACTCCCAACTCTTTGCTCAAAAATCTCAAAAACGTATTTTTCGAATAAAAAAATTTGAAAATAACAATGGATAAGATGTAGGAATTCCTCTTTTTAGAAGACAGACCTAACATAGCCGTTTTTATCACATACATAAAGGAGGTACCAAATCCCGGGGCGACGTCAAAAGACGCAGTGGGCGTCTGGCACCGCGGTCGGAAGGTAACCAAACGCAAGTTCTGTCACCGTGACACTGAGAAAACAAAACTTGCGCCGCATAACCTTAAAAACCTTTAAAAAAGTCAGCGTTTTGCGCAAATTTAATAGTTTGGCTATTTTCGCTGGAACTCTTTGGTTCCAGCTTTGACTGCACCTCGACAGTTGCACCCCTTGCCTGGTGCGTATCGTCTGCAGATAATATGAAAAATACAATTGAGAGTGGCGCGAATATATCGCACAATTAAGCCCCGTACAGAAAATTTCTATTTTTTTACCAGTGAATCAAACCCCGGAAACAACTCGAGTTCGAACATCAGCGCTGGTTGTTCCAACCGTAGTATTAACGTTGGTTGTCATCGCCGGATGGTTGGTGTGTAAGCGCAGAAAACACAGCAGTGAAAGTATGTCTGATATTTGGTTTGTTCTTTCGGTCGTAGACCGAACTTTTCTTTTAATGACCGAAAAAAATTAAGTCAATTCGGTCACAAGGTCCGAAGAGGTAGGCTAGTGGGTACTGTTACAGCGATTTTTCTTTTTTTGTACTACTTCGGGACAGACGACCAAAATGTTTCAGCGAAAGAGAAACAGGTCTGTCTGTTGTGTGCAAAAAAACTGATAGATCGCAGTTTAAAGGTGCATTTCAACATACTATTAATTACGTCGGCTACGGTGCACAAGCAGCCGTGTTTCCAAGCGCACTGATTTTATTGAAAAGGTTGACAGACCTGTAAGTTTTGAACGAGTGCGTTTCCGTCAGGGGGTATTCTGCTGGTGCACATAAGCGCCGTTATTTGCATAACTAAGGAAAAAAGCATGTGTTTATTATTATGGTTCTCAGCCGCACTGTTACTTTTACCGAAACTAACACATTTTTTGAAAAATTACGCAATTCAGGAGCTCTCACGCCTCTTACTTCGTTATGCCAACGCCTGTGATGGAATGCACCAATAAGTTTGCATTTAATGTGACAAGCAGTAATGTCGCACAATATTGATAAAAATCTATGCGAAACAGCAACTTAAGAGAATCATGCAACTAATGATACACGCTTTTCAGAATTACCGCAAATTTTGTATGAACTCAAGCACTTAAAATTCAACATATATTAGAATAATAAGCGCCCGTTGTCACTATATTTTTTATCGGTTAGCACCTAGTGATAATTGAAAACAATTTATTATTACCCAGGTGTCTATACTGCGCATGTTCATGGAGAAGGAGCACATCCACAAGAACTTCAACGTGATATAAAGTTGGGGGTTCTGCTTTGACTAAGATTAATTGTGTGCTTTGTGCGTATATTCTGCTAAACAGGGTGAACCAAACACCTTTTTTGTTCCTTACTTTGCATCAGTTAATCGTTTCTCAACAATTCCGACAAAACAAGGTGTAATATAGTTGCTACGGAAACAAAGAGTCGTGCAAAAGGGACTCACCAAATTTTCGTCACAACAGGGCTATTGGGGGGGGGATTACTTTGTGAATCAGTGTTTGCCTCTTCGTCGAAAGCTCGAGTGATTAATCTGCAATCATTAACCGCTTCGCCTTACTGTGCCTTGGACAATAGGGTTAGCCCTGACTGCCCGGCGAGACGTACAACCCAGGTTTCGGTCTGCCGCTAATTACCACCACCAAATTCAGTAAAAACAGTGCCATTCGGAACATAATCTCATCAGCGTATTTCGTATCATTCCGAGATTGAGGTCTTTCACGTACGACCTGCGATTTTCGCTTAACGAATGTTGCAAAGTGCAGGTGCTTTTGCCTTGACTCGAGCGCGGACTGAACCCGCTCCAAAAACTTACTTAGCATCGGCTTAAGTTCGATGAACAGAGCTGGCAAACTTCTCCGATCCGTACTTCGCGACTGAGGCTTTGTAGCACCGAGCTATATTGGAGAAAACAAAAATTTGAATGAAGCCAGACTAACCCTGATGCGATTCGCCATTTTTTCAATGTGGTTTAAGATAGAGCAACAAACAGAAATGAAAATGCATCTTGCAACATCAGACGAAACAAACATTTTTATGTAAAACCGTAGTTTGGAACGGAGCAAAGTTGGTAAGTTCGTTAAGTCTTGCAAATCATTCGATCGTCAAACTCGTACTTGTTCGCGTGTTTCATAATTAAAAACGGCCGATGGCTTATGGGGGAAATATTTTGCACCAAGCAGTGACGTGAAACGACCTTTGAAAGAAAATGCCGCACAATCACTGCAACACGGCCAAGTTTACGAGGAACTGCACGGCATCTCCCACGGAACTCAAGGAGGTGTCTACCAGGTAACGGGCTTCTTTCAAACGTAAACGTAATTGTTACGTTCTTTCAAACGTAACAATCGCGTGCCCTTGTCCTGCATCGTTGAATCAACGACAAACCCGTATGCACAGCAGCATACTGCCAAGCAGAGAGTGAACGCCGTTGAGTTTACACACAAAGCTGATTGTAATGTGCGCATTTGCTGATTCAAAACTGATTTTAATGTGCGCAAACTCTGATGTGTGGCGTTTCGTTCCTTCGCAAAGGTCAGCGACGCGAGTTTCACTTTTGCATCAACAGGTTGTTGGAACGGCACCGGTCGCGAGCACCAGCACCATTCAAGGAAACACATCCACGCGACCAGGCCAAGCCCGACTCGCAACGGTAACGACGCCGGCTGCGGGGCACGCAATAACGGTCAAGGCAAGAGTGCACGCCGATGTACCAAAGACGGACGCAGACCCACGGACGGGCATTCCGCTGGACAGCTGTGGCTACGTGGTGTTGGAGTGTTAACAAGTGTTTTTCTTAGAAATTCCGTTTCAAAGGTCACGGTAGAAAGCGGGAAGTACGTCTGCACTCTGTTGCATGCCGGATCTTTTCGTTTAATTTAGCAAACTGCGAAATGGTCCCAGCCACTGTCTATGGAAAGAGATCCTTTCTCAGAAAAGAATCAGACACAAAGATCTTACAGAGTATATATTTCGCCTACGATGTAGGCATCATCAGCTCTTATTCAAATAGAATACCAGCCAATAATCATACCGCCTTGGTGGCCTCATCGTTCGGTAACTGTAGTGTTTGTTACGGCTGATAGCCGTATCGTGCCATTATTCTGTTTTCAGTTGCGATGTCAATTTTCATTACTTTTTATAGTTTGTGTTTTCACTGCGCCTTTATTTAAGTTCATGATCACCGCATGTAATACCAAACTTTTTTCACGGACTTTTGTTTGAGAGGTTTATCACAATATTAAAAGTTCCGGAAACGTTGGCATTCTTCACATTTATCAGCTGAACATGTCAAAGCTGATCGGCTAGTTTGCTCAGATAGTGCACCACACTTGTGCTTAAGCTCCCTGCATTCTAATTTCGCATCTCCATAATAGGTTTCGTAATAAAGACTGTGGCGAGGCCACCCAAGTTTTACCAAAAATTTGAACGTAACATGTTTTTATTAAACCCAATAGACAGCCATGGCCTTCGACTGCAATAATGTTTAAAGTTTTTTGAATCCATGCTGTCACTAATACCTGCTGAATATCCTGCGGAATAGGTGTTGGACTGTATGGCTGTATAGTTTTGACGATAGTGTTGGCCATAATTTCCGAGTTTCGTCACTTGCGCCTTACAAAATCAATCATACTGTACTTGCACCTATTCGAGAAACTGTTTTCATCTTCCTTGCCACCAAGACGAGTTTTTCTGATATGCAAGAAGCATCGTGCACAGCGCTAATAATCATATCCAGTAGCTACCCGTGCTTTGCATGCAAGCTATTCCTCAAACGCAGAACGTAACCGATATCAGATGATAAGAGTTTAAGGAAAGTCTTAATAAATGCAACTAGAATGCCTCAATAAGTTAGACAAGCTTCCAGGTCATACAAGAAACAATATCGCAACTAATGCTTCGGTTGAAATTAGATTGGATTCGCAACAACGCTGCGAACAGCCACCTTAGCCATGGTCCACTCAACAGCAGAGTACTGCGCTCCTGTCTGGCCCCGCAGTGCTCACACCCGGCACAAAGGCCAAGATTTCTAGATCATCACATTGAACAATCCTTTAGCGTGTTTCTTGGTGCGGACCCGCACCTGTGAATGCGCCTGCGTGGACTGTGATGGAACACACTCATTTCATCTCTGCTGACGGCGAATATAATTGTTGTTTTTTTCGAAATGTCCAATCTAATTTTAAGCCAATGGTTGCTGCGTTATTGTTTCTCATACGACTTCCAAGTTTCATTCTTATCTAGGTCGGGTTTCAGTATGGATATTCGTACTTTCTCTGCATAGGAGAATTGAAACCTTCCACATTCAGCAGAGCGATCATTTGTGCGAAATACCCATCCCTTTAAATTCATGACTTTTCGCGGTACAACAGACCAGACATGTTATGGAAATCCTATGGGAATTCGAGCGTTTGCTTTATCTGCTTCTTTCATCCCAACTGAAGAAAGTACACGTGTCTTAAAAGACGTAAGATACTTTGTCTCCTGGCTAGCTCGGTCGATTTACACTTGTTCAGCGAATTATTTCACCGCTTTTTCATCACTTTCGGGTTGATTAGAAATTTCTTACCATTGTTGTTCAAGAATCAATATGTAAGCTAACAGCATAGATGTTACAAACATTACGTCAAATATCACTGAAGTGGATATTTTGCAATTCTAAATTTTTCAATAGATTTACCGTTATCCTTTTTCGACTGAGCGTGGTATGTTACATCATTTTACAATACAAAACTGTATAAGATGTCCGTATACGTACCATAACTAATTTCTGCTTGTCCAATGAGGTTATAAAGAATTTGGGAAATTCGTAAAAAACAAAATCGCTCTCTGACTTAACCTAAAATACCAAGTACGCTTCAAAAAGTTTTCAAAAGAAAAATGTTGGTTTAATTAAGTATACCACCTTCAAACAAAAAACGAATAAGATACGATAGCCATCAACATCTGATTCTTGTCAAACACCCTCAGTTTGATAAAAACTTTAATATGGAACCATGTGTTCTCTGTAATTTAGTTGTAAAACTATCACCAAGGTGCCCATGATTGCAACAGAAGCTTTAAGCTGGAGGAGCACAGCAAACACATTGCTGAACTAACAACATAACCGAACAGCATGTACACTGGTCCAAGGCAGGAGAAAAAAACTTTGCACGGTTTGCCATATTTCAGATCTACAGCCCACCAGTCAAAACATCCTAAGGTTGTTGAAATAAATTGGGAAACACAAGGTGGCATACCTTTATTGAGATGTTTCATGACTGAGATATGACTGGCGTCAGAAAACTTTAACTTCGCAGGTATCGAGGTGCAAAGTTTTGAAGAACGTTTGAATCCTTCTTGACCCAGTTTTTATTCTTATAGAATCGATATTCGGTGACAACGAAAACTCACTGTTTTGCTTCAAAATTTCAGACATTTCCCACGCTCAGACCTCGATTTTCGATCAGGCACATGTGTGAACCACGCTGCTGACATACTCACAGCCATGTGGCAGGACGACGTTCCGCAAATCAAAGCTATTCTTTCAGTGAGGTCGACACCCCCTGTTGCGCGTTCGTTCAACGCTTCAAGGCCTGCTCCGATCGTCCCGACACCCCCTACGAGAAAAGGCAGTTTTATTCGAAAAGTTTTCGAAACTTTTGAAGAAAGGTTCAAGACTTTCTTGCACGGTGCAAACACTTCCAAGAGGTCGGAAGTTAAACCGAGATGGGAGATGATATTACCAACAATGTTTGCGTGAACATCAATAAGATACAGTGCTATGCGTTTCTTGATCAAACCAAACCTAGGCATTGCGAATGAACTTCTTACTCCACTGTGGTTCTCAGGAGCTTAAATTCCAGAAAACCTCAAGGTCATTTCTGCGAATTCAGGCCTGAACCCACGTGAAAACCGTTCAAAAGTCTGCCGTAACGAGTAAGAAAACTAGTGCAAATTGCACCTCTTCACGCTAACAAAAAACTATTTTTTTCTTATGGTTTCTGATTCGCACGAATTCCGAAGAAAATCGCAGGCTTGGGCTCACCACTGGATACGACAGCGAGCACTCTTTAGCGAAAATTTTAATGAAAAATTGGGTGAAGATTACGAATGTGGGGTCGCAATGCAAAGATTTTGTAAACTTCAATGGAGCAATTGCCCGGTCCGTGCGTTTTGGGTCTTACTTAACACATGCAACAACAATCCGAACTCAGGTGCTATGTACATCACACGTTGCAACTGCCATACGTTTGCGGAAGGTTCTGAGGTCAGCACCAGAGATTTGCAGAATATAGCATGACTGGTTTGTCTTACTGTTACTTGTTTTTATTTCATTTGAAAGAGAAAACCTGGCGCAATTTGCGCGGCTATCAAACTCGCAAATTTTATTCGCGACTTACAAACATTTTCTGACTTCCTTAATCTCTTCGCCAGGGATTTTCATTTTTTGATAAGGTTTGCAAATACTACGAAGACCTTGTGGCAACTGAAAACGCTCAGTTAACGTGCATATTTCAAGCTTTCTTATAAAACTTGCTTCATCAACCTAACATACCGCTGTGTTTCTCTCTTGTGGTATGTACAGTTACCAGAGGAACTAAATCATTCTTTGCAAATGATACGCGACATTTGAAACATTCTTTCCAGATTGAGACAAGACTAATACCCACGACAACACAAATTCAGTAAAATATTGGTTTGCAACATTCCGGCACGTGAGCAGATTGAACAGTTTCCCGTTGAGTGCTTTCATCAAGCAATAAAAAATTTCGTGAATCGAATCGTTATTTTAAAATGTTCATCCGCATCTGATCTCAACGCCAGGTGCCGCGAAAACTTACTGGAAACGAAGCAGGAAAAATAATGGATGTTATTTTCTGAAGAAGCTCAGTTTTTTTGGCCGTTATGACGAAGTCATATCCCTCATGCGAGTATAATTCCAGGGCAAAGCAACTTCTCTCTCGTCATGCAGTGGGCTACTGGCCCTCACAAATCCGTCATCTCAGGTGCGGCTGAGAAGCACCACAGTTCCCTCACATAATACAGGGAACAGCTAACAAGAGAGCAGCTCACCGCAGTGTCCGTCGATGAGCGAAGTTCCGACTGCTGTTCCCGAGCATAGGTTCATACTTCTTGCAGCTTGGACCGACAAGCCTTTTCCTACAGCGTCGCCAGGGTTTAAAATCTCGTTACCTGCAAAAATATTCGAGACTGTTTGCGACTTGTAGCGCATATATTCAAAGTAATTCCTCAATTGGTCCGAGAAAATGAAATTGAGCGTCAAAGTGGGCTTTTCGTTTTTAGGAAACATGTTTTTGTAACTGGAAAAAACGCTATTGTTATTTTCACAGCATCCACCAATAAATGCCGAACATGGTTAAATTGAAGGGAGTCTTCTAATCATATCGTTAGGGTTTTGCAGCTCCCGACGAGTGGAAACATCAAACCTTTGTTGTAAAAATAACTTTCTCAGTTAAATCTTTTTTTTTACCGAAAGTTAAATTAACCGTCAGGTTCACTTGATTGTTGAAATAGAAAAGGCAAAATAATTTTTCAGGGTTGGTTGACCAGATGACCGCCATGGTCTTTCACCAATCCTATATGACACAGTGACACACTCTCTGTTCAAAATGGTCAGTTATTTAGCCATTGATATTGATTTCCTTATTGCGCGATGGCTCTTTGTATTGTTTTTGCTTATTAGGTGAGTCACATGAAACAATCAATCAATCTTTTCGTTTTCTATTTGCACTAATTGGCAAAAATTTTGTTTTCCAAATATAAATGTTGTCTAGGTGCCTCGATATACACGTAACGTAAACAACGTTCATGTTGTATTCTGTCAAAACTCGACATGGATGCGTAAGGCGTATTGCACGATATACACTGCACGAGTGTCGAAAGCCATTACCAATTTTAGAAAAACTGTTCTCAGCGACCTCATCCAAACCGATCCGACGCCAGAAATCCTTTTGCCACCCGTCTTCGGCTGTATATCCCCACTTGCACGTAACAGAACAAAGTGAACGGCTTTTTGATCCCGTGGCTTTGAAAGTTAGAAAGTCCGGCAAATCAAAAAAATGCGCTGCTCTTTTCCAACAAGTAGGGTTCTTCTACAATAAAAAAAAAATTAGGCCTGCGTTAAATTTAAAACTGTTTAAAATCTGCTTTTACTCTAATGTTACACTGAGTTGTATTAGAATCAGCCTGGACACTGGATGACTCGACTGTGCTCCATATCATTAACTACACTCAAAATCAAACAAATAGCCTTTAGCAAAATTCCGATCGCAGTTTGCTTGCAACGGAATCTTAATTTCACTCAAAAAAGCATCGTCAGTTCCCTGTAGAGTAAAATAGCAAAAGCTACGAGCTGTACAAGTATTCTGAAAAGGGTACGCACGATGCAGCCGACCAACACATTAAGTTTACAACCGGCATGCTATGTATGACCAGCGAATAGTTTTCGCGCTTATTTTGTGTACTACCTTAACATGAATCAAACTAATGCGAGAACACAGAAAGTCATACGGTTTACAAAAACCTTATCAGTTATCACCTACTGAAAATTGTACAATGCCTCGAACTAAACAGTTAACCTGTTTTAACCACAGCAGTTTGGGTGGCTGCATCTCAAGTGACATTTTTCCTCCAACATATCGTAAGACTGCGTGCTTATCCGAATTTATCAACTCAGCTTGCTCTTTCGCTCTATGATCCATCCACATGATAACATCATAGCAAGTGTTTGGTCCAGAGAAAGTTGCTATAATAAAAATAAAGAATATAAGAAGCCGCAGTAAAACCAGTGTATAAAATGAAGTTATCACAATTTTCCTTCGAGTAAGATGTGTGGTGTTTATGTGGTAAAAATAATAGGTCACCTTTAAGAGGTTGTGCATGTAATTCAAAGTCTGCCTCTAACAATAACAATTTCCATCATTGCTTTGCTCTCAACAGCATCTAATTCAAAGGCTTCAAGTTAAGTTGTACACCAGTCACCTGGGAGAATAAGTTCATTTGTTTTCACTAACAACGTTTGATTCGAATTTTGACAAGTCTGTGAAAGAGTTGATTAGTTTAAACCTATTTTTGAATCATGTCAACCAATATTTGAAGAGTTTTCATAGACATCAGTAGCCACTTGTGAGCCTCCTCATTGTCATCTAAGCAATTAAAAGAACAGTAAAGTGTAGCTGTCTGGGAAAATCACCCCTTTGTCAAAAACGTACATATCATTGGTTTTCATAAAAACAGAAAAAAGACAGTTTTTAATATTAGAAACAGCCCTTAGGGGGCAAAGATCAACTAATGAACAATTTAAAAAAATTATGCCACTTTTAAAGTTTATTAAATCTGAAGAAGTACATTGTCAGATTATAGATTACTGCACTCCTCCTCAGAGTGCATGGTTACAACTAAAAAGCTTTTGTATAAGTAATTTATAAGTCTAAAACATCTCAAATAATAACAGAAAAAAACTTGTCTAAGGATAGCTCTACATGTTCGAATTAAACAAAACAAATTTTTGAACTTGGTGAGAACCTATTGTTGCTTATTTTATGAAAAGAGCTTTTATCATTAATAAGGCCTTATCAAATTTTTCTAAATTGCGTGGGAGCCTTGAATTACTGAAGCATTCTTGATGAAATTGAAAAAAAACATGAAACAGCAACAACACCAGTTTACAGTCATTGTTCACTTGCAGAGGATGTTCGTTTGCATCCAGTACTACCAATGAGCAAGTTGCATCAAAACCAATTCCATAAATATCCTCTTTTTTCACCTCTTTTGACACCAACTGAAAAATACATATGGTTCCAAGTTATATGATTAATGCATGATGTTTCTGCATGCTTAAACCAACAAAAATAAAAAACCTAAATCACATCCTAATGCTTTGAAGACATGATCGCTTTACCACGATCACTACCATTTCACTCTCTGAAGCAAATACTTACATGACATATTCAAAAGCGCAAAAGTGGCAAAATGATTAGTGGCTACCTAATGTCAAGGAATGGTGAAACCATCTTTCTGTACACAAACAAAAGTTCATGACCAAAGTGAACACACTCTAGTTTCAGGACATTCTCCAAATCGGCTTTACCAGTTTTTGATGTTGAGCTGTCGATGTACTCTGCCTGCTGTTTGGGCCAGATACTGGGTGACTGTAGCACAGCTGGTCTATGCCTTCTACTATGTCATTCAAGAAATAATTTCAATTCATTAGATCACCTATGAAATCACTTACAACTGTCCAAAGAACAGCATGTTACAAATTTGTTTTTATTATTATGCCACGTTTTAACTAGAATATTTTATCATAGTCTCAAATTTAACAGCTTGTTTGGAAACAACTCAAATATTTACTTTTTACGGGTTATATCTTTTCAGGTATAAAAAGGCATTCACTTCAAAGGTATTTTGTATGTAATAGTATATTGACCATCGTAGAACTAGACTGCACAGCATGCATTTGTAAAATAATTCCACAGAAATCATCAGATGCAGTGCTGATTTGGAAATGGCACAAAAAGTTCAAAAAGGAAGGGTGCTTGTGCAGGACTAAAGAATCTGGACAACTATTTTCTGAATCTGGTTATAAAATCCACATTCATTAGAAATCCTCGATCTAATTTTTGTGAATAAACCTTGTTCTACCAAACATTAAATCTGTTTAATTTTATCTGGTAAGAATTTGCAGTTCCTCAGTTATACCTATATAGCTGTCCATTGTGACAATAATGACATCTTCCTCTTTTGTAGTGTCCTTGCTTACTGCAGGTAGGCATGACAATGGGGTAGGAGCCATTCCTTGACTTACAGAGGTGTGAGCAAAGTTCACACAGAAAAGTTGTACTATTAATGTCTACATAGGTGACCCACTTCTCATTATGTAGCCTGGTCTGGTTGGTTTTGAACTGATGGACCTCCCTCTGACATGCGTCATCTCCACATACCACATTTTGCAGTTTATCATCTTGCATGGGCAAAGCAATGATGCACAAAAGCTTTTTACAGCAATGCTTTAAGCTCAACAATAAACTATGATAAGTGTTTGATGTTACTGGTTCCATTGCATTCAGCATTGAATTACTCAGTCATTGCACTCAGTCAAAAAACTATTTGCTGTTTACTTTGCAGAGCTCTGTGAAGTTTAGGTTGTAGACCTAGCTCTGTTGTTTTTTAGCATTTGATGCCATGGCTGGAATGGAAATAGAAAAATGTGATTTTCAGGCAAAGCTGAAAACACAATTCAAACATTCAATAATCATATCTCAAACATTAAGGATAAAAATCAGTGCCATATGACATAGACTTTTGAGTGACAGTTTTGACTTACCCTGATCAAGGCACAACATTTCTCCCAGATTTCATCAGAAGACTGTTCATAAAAATCAGGTTTTGGTTCATATATCGTTAGTTTTTCTTCTTCCATTCTCACTAGCTTTCCACACTCATCAATTAAGGCCACTCTTACACTGCTTGTACCAACATCCACACCAACATAGTATCGAGACATGATAAACAAGCTAGTTCAAATTAAAGGAAGATTATTAATTTATTTTAAGCTTTGTGAAACTAACATCGAAACTTTTATCATTACAATCATTTCTGTGTCACACAAGCAAGAACTATTCAAACACATTAAAATCACCAATGCTTAAAATTAATTATAAAATTATGTAAACACAAAGTTAGCCCAGGCTTTTCAATGAGCAAATTGGACAAACATACTAGATTTTTAGAGCCTGTAGTCTTATAGTATGTGGTGACATTACAGTCTTAGGTAGCATTGCTATTAATACTTTCATTTCCGTAAATCCCTGCAGAAGCATCAAAAAAGAAAAACCTATTTAGTCCAACTTCTGGAAACAATCCATTCATTTTGGTTGATGATGTGGTTTACAGAAACATGCAAAACCAATGTCAATGTATCATTCAGTCTCTTGTTAGTATCACTATAATCAGTTATCTTGCAACAACTTGTGCAATGTGGGAAAGCTATCACAGCCCTAATATATCATATTCATCACAAATGACAAACTAGAAATAGAGAGAAAACCCAAAATCAGAAAAACACTAAATACTGGATACTCTATATGAAATCATGGTGCCATATCATAAACAATGATTTTCATTTTTCACACTGCAGTTTTCAACAATACTGCTATGCTGATGCATTGACTCAACCTCAAATATCATATTGGATTTATTTGAGAACCTCCATATGCATTGCCTATAAAGTTTGAATTCAACGATTGTGATGTACTGCAAAGTATTGACCAAAAGCAATATCGTGCCACTTTCATACCCTGCAATATTTGAATTGATGAAGTTGCCACAGTCTAACTGATATGTTTCTGCTGATCTTGTCCCAAAACCCAAGCCTTAAGCATTCTACAAATGAAATTCTGCAGCTTGTGATATTTGATAGAGTACCACAACTTAAATTAAACTCTAATGCTATGCTGTATCAACAAAGGCTGATTGGTTGCGAAATTCAGTATAGTTTCTGAATTCTAAGTAACAAGGGATAATATGAGGATATTGTCAGTTATAAGTTGATTTCAACTGATGATTTTGATCTGTAAACCAGTGCTTGTTAACTGTGTGTATAGTACATCCCTTGGAGGTTTCAGAATGTGTACCACAATGATGGGGTGTACTGGGTGCTTGGTTTTCAAAATCAGTTACATTAATTACACGTATGATATACTAAATTTTGCTCATACCTGATTTTTTGCAAGTAACTATTACAAACATGTTTTTTTCTCACTTTTTGTTTCGTAATACAATTAATAAGCTGCTTGATGCAGCAAGCAGTTACCAGCTGTTGGATGACACTGGGATAGAAATCATGCTTAAAAACTAATCTATTTGAACCTTTTACAAATTATGCTAATTTTAGGGCATCACTTTTCAACATTACAAAATACTGAAATTTAAGTTAAAAAGCAATTTCCAGTCTTGTTTGCATGTCAACAACATGCCTTTGCAAGCAAGGGTTTATCTCCTTATTGATATTATTACACCAAAAAAGAGAAATACAAACAAAAGTGTTGATATTTTTATGATAAGGATGCTTGAAACAAGGTTAAAACTTCATTTTTGGCAACTGTCTGACAAAATTCAGCAGCAGCCATCACATGAGATATGGTTTTGTGTCTATTTCCATTATATATGTATTTTTAAAACACCATGTATTGTAGATATTATATTGTAGACATGTACGTAAAAATTAATGTGAAAAAAAATTTTATGAAAGATGTTGATATGCTCATTAAATTTAATAAATGACTAGGGTATGCAGATTTTTCAAAAATCAAAATAGACTGCACTACTGCAAGAAAGGTGGACAAGCGGTTCTGTAGACAATGCTTAAAAAATTACTTTCAGAGCATTTTAGATAGGTAGGTTTATTCATATGGTTTTGTGACTCACGACAGCAGCTAGCGAAAATGCAATAAAAAGAGCAATACACTGAAGGGAAAAGAAATTAAATGCATGTTAATAAGAAATAAAAATGAAAAAAGCATTTCACGACTTAAGACTTTTGAAAATTGGTATCAACTACACCATTTGTTCATTGCCAAAGTCCATCAGATTCTAGTATGATATCAACTATATACTTGAGACACAAAAGGTTAGTGAAAGACTTTATGGGTCAATTAATCATGTCTTATTGTTGGCATTTAAATCAATACTACATTGAAGATGTTTCATGTGAAGAAAAATGTGACATAATGCAGTATTCCATTCCACAGAAGCTTGTAACAAGACACAACATCAAAGAAAAATTAATGATCATCAAATATCGAAAGTTAGCAACATAGAGTATTTCGATTTCAGATGCTATCTGCCCATATTTTCATTGACAATTGCCTACTACAGTTTTTGCACTGCCTATCGAAAAGAATCCTTTCCCAGCAAAGAATCAGACACAAAGATCTTACAGAATATATATTTTGCCTACTAGGTCGACATCAATAGTTCTTACTCAAACAGAATCTTGTGTAGTCTTTTTTCATTAGTCTTGTTTAGTTTTTTTCATTATCCCATTAGTCTTTTTTTATCTTTATGACATAATCACTTCTTGGAGCCAGATTAAGCCATTGAATGTTAACAACAAAAAAATTATTTGAATTATCTATAAATAAACTAAGAAAGTTTGAAACTTGCATTTACTCTTTTTTTACAGATCTATATCTCCACAAACTAAATTCTATTTACAAATTATGCTTCTGTCAAATAGTTTATGTACAAGAAAAAAATCAGTTGATTATATTATAAGACCAAAACTATAATGAACTATACATCCAATTAATATACAGTATAAGCACTTCAGTTTCGTCAATTCAAAAGAAAACACAAAAGTATTTTAATAAATAAATAATAACACATTTCTGAAAATCTTAATTCAATCACTTATTTATAATAATGATGATTATTGCAGACACATGGTCCATATCGTAGGCACAGTAAACAACCCACGAGCACAAAAAAATGGTTAGCCATAACTCTTTACAGAATAGATGTTTGCACATGATCAAACGGATAGGAGAAATAAAAATTCAACATCACCCCAACTGTAGCATCACACACCCACCATAATACAGGGATGGAGTAGTATGAGAGATATAAAGGCATTCTTACATCATCTAAAATATCGTTATCTAAAAATGTTGTGAGTCCATGTATGTACTCAGTGAAACTCATGCATAGTAATTTAACTGTTAATGTGGCCTTATACATCTGAAGTCATTCAATTACATAGCCAGTTTGTTTTATTTTGAATATACTGTACAACTTTATTCTATTTGGATATGGCTCTGCTTATTATAAGCTATAACTAAGGAATAAAAATATACTATTAAGTTACATTTATGAATGTTTATTTGACGTGGTTTTCTACAGATAGGCTACATGTTTTCGCCCATCATATAAACCAGTGACACCATCAGTAGATATTTATTCTCCTCGTCATTTATGCGGAAATGCGTTTTTGTTTTGATCTCAGTCGGTTTATTTTGAGCTATCCTATCCACAGACAGAGTGAATTATGCAATGCCTAGAGCATGCAACGACAGTAGTAAGCGACGGTAACAGACCAACTTAACACAGTTCCTTTTTTTAGTTCATTTCGCAAATAACGAACTGACCAAACACAAAGCGAACGGCTGTTAACTGCATAAAGCCGCCACCAACCATATCTGCAGATTGCACTGCAACTGTGGAGCTGAGTCACTTTGCACCAAGCGCCGTAGCGCGTCAGCATTCATGTGCCGTATCTGATCAGTCATGCGTACTGCATGGCGGACAAAGTCACGTGACACTCTGAATGTCAAAGATGAGAACTTAGAAAACACTACCACAATGCTGAATGCGTTCGGGGAACGTCTGCACTGTGGACTTAATTTTTAGTAAACAGGAAAAAGTTTTTGCTGCTTGCATTTCTAAAAATGGCTGATATGATTGATGACGAAAGCGCGGTTTTAAACTTGTTCAAAGCAAAGGTAAATTTTAGAAATGTGCAATTACCCTAGTTTTGCTGGAGGCTGAGTACTATCGACTCGATGATAAAGAAAACGTACAGATTACACTAGTTTGTTTTGATACGCTACGCGATTTCTAGGTCATGTGTGTAATAGCTTATTCTTTTTTGTGGGAGTTCAGTCGGTGCAAAAGCTTGTTTCCTATTCAGCGCGCTGTGGATAGTGCAGATGTTTTTGTAACTAAGTGCTTTGTGTAACTTGTATTCCATCGTATATAGACGGCTGCATAACGTTGTGGGCTATCACCAATAGCATTAATGCAGAAAAATGCAGTGTGAAAATAATGTAAAACTCTACACCTAAGCGCATGCTCAAACTTGTTCAGCAAAGAGCAGGTATTTCCTTGGAGTTGGAAAAACATTGACACATGCCAAAAACAGATTAATTTTACTAGCATGAAAAATTTTGTGCAGTCATAAAGTTATGTTTGAGTAGAAATTTGTTTTTGTTGAGACATTGAAAAAAGGCTGTGGCTATAGATACGCCTGTGGATCTCGAAACCAGAAAACTTATTAATATGCCACCTGTGACGTAACAGTTACGCACGATGATAATGCAGTAGGCTTGGTAGAAACGAACTAAATGTAAACGATAAACCCTAACCTTAACCCTAACCGTAGCCCTAATCCTAACCTAACCATAACCTAACCCTAAGCTAAGGTAACCCTAAGCTAACCTAACCCGTTTTTGTTTTTCTTTTCATTATTCTTATTTGATGTCCAACTGTTGTTTCTCAACACTTGTCAAAAAATTATAAATGGGGTTGGTTGACTAGATGACCGCCACGGTCTTTCGCCAATCCTATATGACACAGCGCCCCTCTTTGTTTACACTGATCAACT